>FWPV01008542.1_pt1 | contig 17843 bp, 2 predicted proteins | sample 2228371 | NCBI WGS metagenome assembly FWPV01 (sample SAMEA103939776, study PRJEB20133) | metagenome | reverse complement strand
TTTTCCCTACTTAGGGATGACGGTTCCCAAACTGCGATACCAGTCCGGCCCTCATCATCTTTGGTTCCAACTCCTAAAATTTCTCCGCTCAACGATTTAACAGCAATTTCAGTTATATCATTTGGAACATTTAACAATAGCACACTCATATTTTTATAGTTGGAAATGCTCAATTTAAAATGTTGAGGTTTTGGCGGTGCAATATAATTCAATACTCCACCACCTAAACGATACACCAATTCACCCGCTTGACGAACTTTGATTTGATAACCTTGACCCTCTCGCATTGGAGCCATATTAGAGAAATTAAAAGAGGGTAGATAAAAAGCACCAGAACCATCTTTAACTATTATGAGATTTTCCCCCAACCCTTCCAATGCCTCTTGGGCAATTACAGGGGTGCGAGGATAATACGCTATCAACTGCCAACCTTCTCTAAGCGCAATTGGGCGGTCATAGCCGATACCACGCCCGATAACTATTAAATTTGTAGGACGAGATACTTTAAAAAGATAACCTTCGCTGGGATTCCATCGCGGTATACTATTATAATTCCGCACAGGATTATAAAAACGTCCTATTCCATCCTTTACCATCATTAAAACACCATTCTCGACTAAAGGTTGAGTTAAACTTATAATATCTAAAGAGTCGGGTTCTATATTAAGCGAAACCATATTCCAACCGAAATTGAAATCTAATTGTCGCTGGGTATAACCACCCTCTTCGGTTACAATCAGATGGACCGGTAATTCAATAAAACCTCCTCGTCCATTATGTTCAATGCGCACCGTCACATCAAACGCAGATTCTACAGGTAAACCGTTAGTATTTAAATGTATTGTGAATTCTTGTTGGTTTTGAGGTGCAATAACTCCTTGAAGTGGTTCAAGCGAAACCCAATCGGTTCGAGGGGCAACCTGATATATTGCAATAGCATCTGGATTGGCTTGCCATCCTGCAATTAATACTATTGAGTATGGGTCATAATCGGTTGAAAATTCTATTCCACCCGCTCGGGCATCTTGAGCGCCGGCTAAAAGTTGAACCGAGACTATTTGGTTATTGGTGGGATTACATTTCATAATCTCTAATAAACGATTGATGTTTTCATTGGAATTAAATATATATAGCGGGAAGCCATCTGGGTCATTTGGTAAGTAGGCTAAACCATATATACGGGTGGTATCGGGCTGTCTTAAGCGGATTATTTCTCGACCTTCACGGTTGATTGCATAGATTGCTGAGCGTAAGTCACATATCCAAAAGACTTCCCGCGAGGGGTCCCAAGTTACACCCCTTACAGGATTTAAAGGTGTTTCAATTTGAGCGATTAATTGACCTTGTAAATCAATTCCGTATAGCATTCTCGCATCCCCGCCCCATAACAACCTACCGTCCCAGGCTAAATCACGAAAACCCCACAAAGAATTCACCGGTTGTTGAAATCTTCTAACCTCTTGTCCATCTCTATTAAATACATAAATATAATCGATATTCTGCCCGGCTGCGTTACCCCCCGCGACATAGAAGTAATCGCCAATAAAAGTTCCTGAACAAATTCTGGAATTATTGACAATTTGTCCAACCGGTATTGATTCTCGTAGGGTCCAAGGGTCAATGTTTCCGCCGCCGGGGAATATCAATGAAGCATTATAACTGACAGTTCCATTTCCACGATTGTATGCTGTGTATCTCGCATCGAACTGGTCGTCAACAGCGACTGATACCTCAATGCGACGATGTGATAATTCAAAGGTAGCAAAGCGTAAAGAAATATTAAGTTCCACGCGCCTATTCACTGCGATATCAAACTCCTCACTATAAGGTAAAAAGTCCTGCGAATAAACTGAAATAGTATAATGATAAGCGGGTATGTTATCAAAACTATAATTACCATTCCCATCGGAGGTAGTTGAATACCTGCCGGGGGTTAGAACAATTTGGGCGTTTGCGACGGGATTGCCTGTAGCCAAATCCGTTATTCTTCCGTATACAGAACCGAATCCTTCGGTGCTTAAGCCTGTAAATCTCAATTCAATAGGTGAGCGGATATTAGGGGCATTATGTTCGATTAGTATTGTGCCCGTATACTCGCCCTCCTCTTCTGGTGAGAAATAGATACCCAATAAGGCTTCACCTTGAGGGTTGATTCTTAAAGCGGGTGGGTTGAAACTTACGATATTGTTTAAATTTTGCGAAGTAAGGCATCTAATGTGTAATCCGGTGCTGTTTTCAGCGATATTTCTTATTGTAATTTCAGCCACACCGGCTTCACCGCCCGGAACAGCGACCAACATCACATCCTCCATAGGGAGGGAAATTTGAGGGGGGAGGCCAACATGGAAATCTCGCCCTAAGATGCAAGGTGTGCTGGGGATATCTCTTCGTTCAACTCTATGATACATCACTTGGTTATTGGTCGCGACACCCTCGTTTTGTGGAACCCCTCCTGCGTCGCGGTCTAAAATGTAAGCAATGTGTAAATAATCATCTACGACCTCCGCTAATGCCGACCATGATTCGCTATTACATTCGCCAGCCCCAGCGTTGTTGGAGTGGGTGTCGGTCAAATTAATAGGTTCAGCCCAAGTTCGACCATTATCTAATGATTTAGTAGCATATATTTCACCACTAACATATCCAGCCGCTGAACGGTCTCCGCGTTCGGGAAATAAAGTAAATACACAATAGAGAATTCCATCTTCATCAATCCCAATAGATGGATAAGAGATATTTTGTTTCCAGTTTCCTACTGCGCCATCGGTGGTCCAGCGCGCAGAAGCGACTAAATTAATTTGGTTAGATTCTCTATCCCAGTGCCAGATTAAGTTCCGCTTTTCATCATATCGACCTGCGACCCAACCGGGATTAGCGTTAGGGTCAGGCGATTCCCAGAATACTACCGATGAGAATACAATATGAAGATTATCTTCGTTGTCGTAGCAGGCATCTACGAACATACAAGGTCGGAGGGTATCGCCATAGTAGAACGGGCTATTTTGATTGGCGTTAGGGTCGGGTCTTAAAACTTGGGTAACATTAATTGGGTTATTCCAAGGAAAATCCACTCCATTATTTGATTCAAATACGAGTATATCATTATTAGCAGCAGCTTCGTTTACAACACCATTCCAGCGAGCATTATCATTTTCAGGATAAACTGGTGAAGGGAAAATTAAAGCGATGCGATTGCTAACGCGCGAAGCAGCACATACATAGGCCAAGCCTTTGATATTGCGAACATTGCGTGGTTCTGAGAATTCCCATTCATCGTCATCATTTAGCATAGCGCTTACATATTGCAATGCTACTGGTGAACCGGCTTCATTACGAGTGCGGGCTAACATATGAACTCGGCCCTGACGGTCTATCGCACCTCTAGGCCATATCATTTCGTCATTACCTAATCTTGGAGGTCTTATTAAAGAGAATTCGCCTGCACCTAACTCTTCATCTATGGCAAAGTAGGACCATACAACACCATCTTGAGTAGCGTGTTGCACCGGAACCGCTCCGAGCCGTGAATGGTATGCTATGTTACAAAATCCCCCTCGCGTTAGGTTATCAACGGCAACCCCAGCCTCAAATTGGGCTTCACCATCAATAATATAATTGTAAAAAGTGTGCCGTTCACAATTTGCCCAATCATTATTAAAACCATTAGTCCATACTATATGTGCGCCTCCATCGTCATCAAGGACTATGCTTTTACCCAAACAACCGTTGGCTTGATATTCGTACCAAGTAGTTCCAATAACAATCCGCTCGCCAATAAGGTCGTCTCGCCTGGGTCTTAGTAAGTTAAACCTGTCAACTTCATTGGTGTTGACATTGCAATCTGGTGAAAAATTTGGTGAACTTTGCGGTGATGAATAGAAAATCACTTCGCCCATAGTGGGCAGTGCAAGCATCAAAATCCAAAGGAGCGATAATAATATCTTACTTTGCATATATAACCCCTCCTTTAATTTTATTAGATTTTAATGCTAATGCTGATGAATTATTTTATTCTAGTTGCTGTATCAAAGATTTTAAGCGGTTATTCTATACTATATCGGCACTAACATCGTTGTATTTGATAATTAATGCATTAAAACAATTTTGTATCTATATGTATTTTCATTATTTGATATTATAAGCATATAGATACCGCTTGCCCAAGAACTAGCATCTAAGGACGGTTCATACCATCCGGCACTTAAGTTTTCATAGTTTCGGTTAAATAATACCCGTCCTTGCATATCTAATACCCTTATTTGAACCCAACTTTCCTTTTCTAAACCAAATTGTATTGTCAAATTAGAATTGAACGGGTTTGGATAAATAGATTTTATGATAAATTGTTCAGGATTATGAGTCGGTTCTAATAATTCAATGATAGTTAAGCCATCTTCTTCCCATTTCATTTCCCCAGAAATTATCCGATAATTGACCGGATAAGAGGCTTTCTCATTGTTAATTTTTACAGTCAATTTTTCGCCGTTCGTCGCTCCATCTTTTATTGGGGTAGTGATATCATCACCAAATAAAGTAATACCAATAGGTACAGAATTACACAATCCATATCCAATGGGGGTATTTAGGTTTTCTCCTGCAAATACAGTAACATACGATTCTTTCGGCAAATTATATGGTATACTTGTTATTAGAAGGCTCATATCGGAACCCGTTGAATGATAGGTATCCGATTTAACTGTCGGTTCAAGGTTTGCAGTGAAGTTGCCAGGATTATAGACTAATTGGACATCCCTGCGAGCCTTAATCTTATAGCCTTGCGTAGGTTCCATTCGTTGCATGCCGTAATAGTTCATACTAGGAACAGCGAACTGTCCTAAGCCGTTTTTTACTATTATTATATCGCCAAGTATATTATTTAATGCCACCTGTGTTTCAACTGGGCAGTCTAATAAGTATGCTACGGTGTTCCAACCGCTAATTAGTGGGATTGCTTGATTGGCAGGAATTCGTTCCCCGATAACGGTGAAACTATCCACTTCAGAGACATTAATCTGATATCCCCCGATAGGGTTCCAAGGTCCGAGGTTTGAAAATCTCCAAGCCGGTGCCCAGAAACGACCAACACCATCCTTTACTAATATAAGATGTTGCCTTTGGTAGACACCGGATAGAATTTCTTGGATATCTAAATTAACTGGTCTAACATACGATGATACTAAATTCCATCCACGGTTTAAGCGAATAGTCAATTCAAGTGGGGGTTCAGATGTTAATATAACTACACATCTTTCTCCCGCTTGGATAAAAGGACCGCCTTGGATAAATTCCACGCGTGCCTCATATTCACGATTCAATCGACAATCCCACACTAAAAATCTAATTGGGCTCCAGTTGTCAAAAGCGCCTCTTCCCACATATGCTATAAGGTCCGTAGAGCGCTGTAACCATCTAACAATTCCACCTACTACACCTTGAGGGGTAATAGCAGCGATTTCGCTTCCAACAGGCAGGGGAGTATTATTAACTAAGGCTTGTTCTATAGTTATAATCATATAATCATTAGATACAGCAGGAGCATTAAAGTGCCTATAGCCTTCAACTATCTCGAGCCTCACTGGCAGCACTGCTTGGGCGCTATTTTCTACCCAAATGGCTATATCAGCAGTGTATCGGTCGCCTTGACGGGCTTCAGGAGGCACGGCAATAGTTAAATTAAATTCTTGTTCATCTTGGGCATCGATTTCACCTTCTAATGGTGATACGGTTAACCAGGCTATACGAGGCTCTATTTCATAGCCGACAAGTCTTTGTGGGTTGCTACCGATAACCGCACCGAAAATCCAACGGCTGAAGTCCCAGGTGCAAGTCATAAATGCACCAGTTGGTGGTCCTGCTAAGCGGCGCACTAACTCTAAACGCCCATTTCGCGGGTCAGCCCGATAAATCCCCGTTTCTCCGTTGGCTTCAAGATTCAATGCCCATAGATAAAAGCCATCAAGGTCTTCGGGATAATAGGCTAATCCGTATACCCCAGTGAGCCCATGACGGTCCCAGCGGAATTGAACCTGACCTTGACGATTAACTAAATACCACGGCTGATCCCATTCGGTTGCCCAGAAACCATCGGCTTCGGAGTCATAAGCGAGTGCCCGGTTAACGGTCAGTGGAGCTCCTCTTTGAGTTCCTACTAAATTACCATTAAGGTTGAAAGCGATTATCATACTATCCTGAGAGCCGTATATTAACTGACCATCGCTTGCCAAATCTCTTAGTCCCCATCCCACTAAGCGAGGTAGCGGTTGCGCAACGGTTCGTATAAGCCTCCCATCTTCGGATATTACCCCAATAACTGCCCCTCGAACTGGGTCATTGGCAGTGATGAAGAAATTTCCATTTACAAACTCAGCCCCCATAACCCGTGATAACCCAATTGTGTTAGTCAAATTGTAATCAAACACTATATCCCAAGGTCTATCGCGCAGTGGTATAGTGTTAGTATTTACCCTTCTCATCGCTCGTTGAGCGTCATCATGCCAACCTCCAGGCGGTGTAATTCGCAATCGGTAATTCAAGGATAGTTCATCTTCGTTTGTAATAGTAAAGGATGTTTCAACTCGGTCATTCCCACCTAAAACGAAGGAAACGCTATCGGGCTCTATGTTTATAATCGGTCTTGAGAGGTCAAAATCTAAGCGAACACTATCCTGGGCATTGATATTTAATCTTTGTTCATCTGAGCGATAACCAGCCTTTGAAGCAGTAAATGAGATTAATCCGGGGAGCAAATTCTGAAGTCGATAGAAGCCATTTTGAGCGCTAATCGCGGAGCCGCGGGTGGTTGATATGTTAGCGTTATTGACGAAGCCTCCCCTTATATCGCGCACATATCCATATACTTGGGCGTAAACCGCTTGATTTGCCCCCCAAATAATTATGTCGTCTAAATACCAACCACAATACCAATTAATGGCTTCATCGGATTTCATTCGCCATCGTAATTTTATGCCGTGCCCATTATAGGGAGACAGGTCTACGGTAACTAATTGCCAGGTGCCATTAGCACCAGTCCAAGCGGGTTCGTTTCCGAATGCGCCTACTGTCTGGTCAGGATAACCACCAACTGGGGTTAATAAAGTCCAAGGACCATTATCTACAGAAATTTGCAATTGACCACCATCATGACTTGCTTCGAAAGCATAAAAATGGTAAAATTCTAATCGAGCCGATGGTGAAACAATATGGTATTCATTGACCGTTGTGGCAATCCAATCAGCGTTATCATCATAGCGTCCATTGCCTGGTCTGGTGCCAATAGCGCGAGTTCCTGAATTAGCGCGACCGGGTCCGGTTCCTTGATTTAAATTACCTAACGAAGCGCTCACCGCCCAGCGCCCAACCGGTGATGAACTCAAGAAAGGAATGTATCCACCTTGGGCAGGGGTTTCGAAGTTGTGAATAACGAGTACTCCAATGGCAATCGTAGTATCTAAAGGTGCTGAACGATTTGGAACTTCATCATAGGCGATTAACCTTATTCTGTGCCAACCATCCTGTCCATCTTGTAAGCGACCTTCGTATCGTGTAGTTGGGGCTTGAACATTTGCTATTAATTGTCCATCTATAAATACTTCGCAACCATTATAGTCAACGCAGTTTGAACCGTCAATATTAGTTAATGGAGGAGACCAAGTTAAAGTATAGTTTAATCCATTAACTGCAATTTGTAAATTACGAATCTTATTAGGCGGTAAATTTGCGCGGCTAACAATTTCAGGACTTGGAATTTCGGTGCCATCGTCGTATACCGCTATAACTCGGTATGTCCAATCGCGATTTTCATTATCGCTGCCCACAAAATGTGTCCATTGCGTTTCTTGCACATTGTCTTCTACAATTTCCCCATTAATTGAGATACGATACATTGTGGGAGGATCTCGCCGTGGTGGTAGTTCATCCGTAAAAACTAGTGGGTGTGTATCTATTAAATCATTATAATTATTAGAATTAATTAAGTAACCGTTATTTATTGGATTTACATTTTTTAGTACCAAAGAATTTGCCGTTATGTTTTGGTGATTTTCATCATAATTATTATTGTGAACTTGCCTAAGTGTTCTTTCTGGGGCAAGTTGTCTTTCATTTTGATCGCTATAACTCCAAATGTTAGCCTGTATCATTAAATCGCCGGGTAGATTATTAAATCTTATCCAATTGCCACTTAATCGTAAGAAATGCTCATTCGGATAATCTAATCTACCGTCCAAACAAACAGCTTCGTAGTCTTCCAACCAGCGCGGGTCTGGTATTTGTCTAAAACCGACGAAAAATGGTCTACTGATAAATCTTAAATTTCGGGCTGGAACATTAACCCATTCAAGATTATTTCCTAAATGTTGATTGACTAAAATTGATGTCAATGAATCACCGGGCAGTCCTGTATTGGGATCTTCAGCGAAAACATCGAGATAGATAGCGTCAGCCCAGCGGTCGGGCCATTCACGGTCTATGCGGACTGTAAATCCTAATATATCGCACTCGTTAGGAGGAACAAAGCGTGTTGCTACTATGTCCCATCGGTTAGGCATATAAATAGCATTTGCTGCAGGTCCATCGTCGTGTCTTAATATGACATTATCACCATCCGTGCCCGCCGGCAACCATGTTAAAAGGATTCTATCATCAAATTGTCCGTCAGTTCTAAGCGAACGCACTGCTAATCGGTCGTCCATAACTATATTTACCCGTGTTCGTTCGTTATCCCTAACTTGGACATTCTGGATGGGATTTGCCGACCAACCGGTAAGGCGCGTTACCACTCGATAAACACCTTGCGGGAGTAGGATAGAGTAGAAGCCATTCGCGTCGGTGGTATCAATTCCGACAGTTCGCCCATCAGCCCCTATAGCGCTAACTTCGACTCCTGCTAAAACAGTATCGTATACACTCCTAACCGTTCCTTCAATGTATCCGTATGGTAGATGTCTAAGTTGGATGTCAAATTCCCGGACTTGGTCGGCGGCTAAATTGAAGGAATCACTGATAAACGGTGAAAATCCAGCTAAATCGGCTCGAAGCCTATATCTACCCGGAAATATATTTTCTACTCTAAAGGAACCCTCAACATTGACTCTATTATATAATGCTTGATTGTTTAAAGTTAAAATGGTACCAGACCAATCGGCTTCACGGTCGCCTCTAACTAATCCTTGAATAACCGCAGGTCCACCGCGTGTTTCTAAAACAGTGGTTACAATGATTGCTTCACCGCGCATCATATCATAGATTTCGATTTCTGCCTGTCTAATGCCTTGTAAGAAATAGGATGCGTTAAATTGAAGCGTCAAAACCGTATTAGCACCCGGGGCAAGTTGTCCACTGCGGGGGCTTACTGATAACCAAGTTCGTCTAGGCCATAACTCATATATTTTCAAAATATCCCTATTTGGTTGTTGTATTACTACACCTAAAACCCAAGTTTGAGTATCCCATAGGTAGGTGATGAAAGCGCCTGCAGGATAACCTTCATCGGGCTGCGCAGTGGTCAGTTGTCGAACTAATTGGCGTGTGCGAGGATTAAAGCGATAGATGGCTGCACCACCATTTTCGGTCTCCTGATGGTGTATGTAAAGGTTCATTCCATCAGGGTCGCTGGGGTTCCAAGCCATACCCATAACCCCGATCAATCCGTGTTGGGCATAACTATCAAGAATTTGTCCATTGCGGTCAAGTTTATACCAAACATCATCGCGATCGCCTATCCAGAAAGTGGAATCGGCAGGGTTATAAGCGATAGCCCGCGCTATCTGCAAGGGTAAAGATTGGACTATATCTAAATTAAATGCACCATTAGCGGGATTATATCTGCTTAATCTCTGACTGTAAGAACCATATAACCAGGTTCCATCATAAGCGAGGTCTCTTAAACCCCAGCCTTGAATGCCCGCTAATGAAACCCTTCTAACCATAACACCCTCGCGGTTAAAATAGTATAAACGACAGGTATCACTACCAAAACTACCTGCTGAGGCTATATATTGATAGTCAATGGGACTATCGTTATCATACATAACCGCGCCATAAAAATATTGCTCACCAGTGGTTGCGGTTAAATCTATAGTTTGAAGTAAATCCCATGGTGCGTCTCTGGTCGGTTGTTCTTCTGATTCAATTCCAGAATTGTCATTTAAGAAGTTCCTTTGATCCACATTAAAATCAAGGTAAACTTGATAGCGGGTTTCCCTTTGACCATTATTAGTTAAAGTTATTTGCCTTTGTAATTGTTCACCGAAGTTAAGTTGCTCTTCAAAGACTTGTTGATTAACTCTTAATTGGCTATTATAAACCTCCAATTCAACATTAACCACATTATTCGGATTTGCGGCTATATCTATCTCACGCTGAAAATGCAGGTAGCCCGTTTTTGTAACACGAAGATTATAGCGACCGACTGGAACTTCAGGGAATAGCGCTTGTCCGTTGTTATTGGTTGTTGCGGTGAATTGACCGCTCAAACTGACTTGCGCGCCTTCTATTGCAACAGCGTTATCAGCATTTCTGACATTGACCGTCAAACCACCCAATTGAGGCAGTTGTACATCATCGATATACCATCCAAGGTATCGTTGAAAGTTGCTTTCATCGGATTTAAATACGAAGCGCACTAATATTCTTTGTCCGACATAATTTGATAATGAAAATATAGCGGGACACCAACCACCACTTGAACCGCTATATCCTGCATTTTCATTTAGTGCGAAGATCGCAGCGTCGGGATAACCACCGATGGGGATAAGAGGCTCCCATCGCTGTCCGTTATCAAGCGATATTTCCAACCTGCCTCCATCCCAGCCGCCTTCGCAATTGTAGTAATGATTAAATTTTAAATAAGCATTTCTGACTTGCCTTAAGTCAATTGTGGGTAGATATAGATAAAATTCTGCTAAATTAGGGTATGGGGGTTGGCTGAGAAGTGTTCCCCAAGCTCGTTGTCCAGATGCGGCGCCCATCTCGGGAACGCCCCATTCCCACCCTCTTTGAGCGGGTTGTGGGGTTAATCCACCGTTAAATTGTTCAAAATCAGTGGCATAACCAGGGGTTATGGAAGCGGTTGGAATTGCAACTATAGGACCAGCAAGTGCGGATACACCATCTGGATTGCGGTATTCAGCACGCACAGCAAAAGTATATGCTCTCCCGTTTTCTAATTCTATCACCGTATAAGTTCGACTATTGGTAAAGTCATAGGGCGCATCATTAACAAAAATCCTATATCCTATCATCTCGTCTCGCTGGGGGATTAAATCACCTTCTTCTTCTAAAGTTATAAGTTCGCGACGCAACTGATATAAGCGCTGTCTGGTTATTTCATCGGGTTTTCTTCCGGTTCGGCTATCAGATAGTAGGTTTATTGTATTACGAATTTCTAAGATTCTCTGTTGATTGTTGTTAAAACCGGGTCTTGGAGCATCCCAAGTTAAGGTTACTTCTCGGTCTCCAGCGGTAGCGCGTAAATTGAGTGGTGGAGGGAAAGCAGGGGGTGGGGAGCGGAAAAATTCAATAATTCGTTCCATAAGTTCCAGTTTAGTTCCTCTCTCTCCATCCACTAATCCACCAAACTCAAACGAACAACCAATAGTATGATAAAGCTCAGCATTATAACCCACCATTCCCACTATTTGCTGACCTTGGTGAGTGAATGTAAATAGCGCTCTTGCGTTGCCTTCCGCGCGAAGGTGGTCAACGAAACGATTATCTTGAGCATTATACTCATCGAATACCATTCCTTCAGTGAATGTCCCATTTACACCAATAACTGGAGGTGAAAGGGGTCCCCCGTCAGCTAACCCTGTTATCGAAAATCGCCTGTGAACAGGTGTTACATTATCTCGTGCCCAGGTATCCCCACCCTCTAAATATAGATTACCCCCAATTTGCAAATAGTCGTCAAGTATGCGACCTTCATTTTCAGTTAAACGATGGTAGTTTTGACCGTCAACCCCAAAATTGCCTAAATTTACAAATACCGCTTCATAATCTCTTAAATCAGCAGGTAATTGTTGATTTAAACGCAGTTTGTAATGGGTAACAGTGTAGCCTAACTCCCTAAGCGCTGAGGCTTGTTCGTCACCTGAAGTGGTTATTAAACCAGCATCCCATATTAAAAAGCGTCCTGAACCGTGAGTGCTGATTAGATATGCGCAACCCGCTTCAATTTGAACTCCTTGATTAGCAAATCTTAAACTAAGTCCCTGTTGGCCTCCAATCCCTTCAATTCCAATGCTACCCACATTTCTATTAAACGCTTGCCCTACTTCAGCATATTGCATTATTATGTCCCCATCCGGTTCGAGGATTACCTGCATTGTGATACAGTTATCCGGGGCTCGACCGTTCTCGTTTAATTCAGCAATTCGCTTGTATTCAATTATAAGATTTCCATTCCAGTTAGCGCGGTAGATACTACCTCGTCCCCAGAACATTTGGGGATTAAGGTCTTTCCAAAATAAGGCTATGATGTTATTAGGTGGTTCATCATCGGGGAAATCTTGAGGTAGTGCGGATTGATAACCATCAGTAGGTCCAAAACCGATAAAGCCATTGGAGGATATCCAATATTGGTTATATATGCGCCCCATAAATGGGAAGTTAAAACCGATATCAAATGGACCTTGGAAATCATTATCACGCAAATTTATTAAAGGTTCACCGATATCTTCAATTTCTCGCCAGCGATATTCAGCCTCGAAAAAGGCGTAGCCCCCGCTATCGTCTCGTCGCGGTGGGTCAGCCAGCAATACACCGGGTAAAGTTAACAGTAATATTAATAATGATAATAGTTTATGAATTGGTCGCATTGACCCTCTCTGATGGTTTAGAAATTTCCTTAAAAAGTGCAAACTTAAACAATGGGGAGGTTAATCTAAATAATCAATATAATAAATTGATTAACTATAGTAAATATTTTGTTAAAAAAATATTTGTTTAATCACCAATTAAGTCAATTCTATCTGATTAAAACACCTTTTGTAGTTATGCGCTTATCTTGTATTTCAAGTAAAAATATATAGATACCATTTGGGTTTTCTGAGGCATTCCACCCTATCGAATAGTGTCCAGCGGGTATTCTTTGATTTATAAGAGTTATTATATGTTTTCCGTATAAATCCCAAACCGAGAGTCTTACCAAATCATTTGTAGGCAGTGAAAATGACAATCTGACCATAGAGTTAAAAGGATTGGGATATACAGGTTGTAGGGAGATTTCATCAGGCATATATTGTGGCGAGTTAGGAATAGAAGAAAAGGGAGGTATGCGAAGGGTCCAGTGTTGGTTTGATTCACGGGTTGTAATTCCATCACTTGCGATTACCCACCATTCAGCCCAAGTGGTATCCATTATTTCCAAGTGTGCTAAAATTGTATCGATACTTTGTAACCTTATTATTGTATCTTCTAAATTATGCCATATTAAAGTTGTATCTATAAAGCCTTGAATCAGATGAAACATAAAGTTATAAACTACGCGGTCGCCATCGAGGTCTAATGCATTCTGCCAGTAAAAATCGATGTTATTATCCATTATTGTTGTTCCATCGAGCGGTTTAATTAAAGAAAACGGTGAGGGAGCATCATTAATGGGTAATATACTTATTCTAAAGGATGTATTCGCGGAAAGTCCGCCTGAATCAGTTGCGGTTAAAGTTACTATAACGCCGTCTGGTAAATTAAAATCTTGGATAGGATTTAAGGCTAACACGCCATTTTGTAAAATGCGAAGTCCTAATTGAGGAGTGTTATCTCTCATTGAATAGATTAGCGTATCTCGGTCAGGGTCGCTGAAAACGGTATCAAGGTCGGCAATATTATACCATCCTTCATCTTCATCACGGATAATATTATTAATATGACCGATTACAATTGGTGAACGGTTAGTATTATGGACTGTAATAATGACGCATATAGTATCGTAAAGTCCCTCTTCATCTCTTGCTGAAAATACTGGTCTATACTGCCCTGCGGATTCATAGTTTGGTGTCCAACTAAAGAGTGCGGTTCCATTGCCATTATCTGTGAATTCGATTTCATTAGGCACCCCCCCTAAAGATGTAATATTCCAATGTATTTGTTCCTCGTCAACATCGTCGGCATTGAATTCTATCCGCAATTCTTCGGCTTCAGCGATATCGGTGTGGTATAGATTTTGGTCACTAGGTCGATTTATAATAGGGGGACGGTTTGTATTTCTTATTTCTATTTCAAGGGTGATACTATCGGAAGCATTATCGGTGTCTCTGACCTCAAAACACGGACGATAAAATCCTGAAGCGTTGAAATCAGGGGTCCAAATAAACAGTGCCGTGCCATCACCATTATCATTAAATCTATACCCATCGGGTAAGTTGCCACGGTCTAACAACCGCCACCATAAGCGGTCATTATCAGGGTCTGAGGCAATAAAATTAATCTCTAATTCTTGACCCTCACCACCGACCGTTCGATATATCGGACGGTCGGTTGGTTGTTGGATTACGGGTGGTCGATTGATATTTTCAATTATAATTCGGATTTCTAAACGAGTGGATAATTCGCCGTCGCTGACTACGAAAATCGGCGTATATACTCCTGCATCATTATAAGTAGTTAGCCAACTAAACCTACCTATTAAATTTCCAATTTGCTCAAATCTCGCCGCATTAGGCAGTCCATTTCTATTTAAAGTTATATTTAACCTCTCGTTATCAGTATCAAAGGCTCGCACTTCAAACTCCACTGCTTCACCTTCACGACTAAATATAGGTTGTCGCGGAAACTCTACCCATTCAGGTGGGTCGTTCACGGGAACGACGATGAAAGTGAAATTAACGCGGACTACAGCGTCTCTTTGGGGGGTAGGGTTGAGTTCAACTATGCGTATTAATCGGGGGTCATTTTGATTTATATCATCATTATGACAATACGACATCCGGCGGTCATCGGCGAAAACAAGAACCGTTGATTCCCCAAAATAGTTATGGCTAAGTAAATAAGTAAGATAGGGTTCACCATCGATAAAGCGTATTTCCATTTGAAGTTCATCAATGGCTTCCACGCTGAAGAATAAAGTATCTCCGTCCAAATCTCTAAATACTTCGTTCAAATTGATTATTATTTGTCGTTCTGGGGTATCCTCTAAAACCCTAATATTAGGTATATTTCTAACTATTTCAGGCGGTTGGTTTATATCTGTAATCACAATATTTACATTGTGTTCAACCGCACTATCCCCATCAGATAAGGTGAATAAAGCGTCATACTCACCTGCATCATAAAAAGATGGTCGCCAACTAAAACTTCCAGTTCCGTTCCCAAAATCCACGAAAGAAACATTATCAGGCAGGCTTTCTGAAGAAAAGGTTATACATAAATCGTCACCATCTGGGTCTCTTCCAATGACAGTAAACTCTAATAATTCCCCTTCTGAGCCTTCAATATTTGAAGGTATATCCATCCATATTGGCGGGCGGTTAGGTGGAATTCCCACCCCAGACAAGCGCACTTGAATTTGGGGGGTAAATGGGTCGTTGGAATTAATGGTTAGGACACAAGTGTATTGTCGGACTTCTTGCGGGTTAAAAGCGATTCTTATGGAAATTTGACTATCGGGGGCAATTTGAATTGTATCCTCAAATGATAAAATAAACGGCTCGCTTATTCCTTCTATAGTATGTATTAAAAGTGTATCATCTCCCAGATTATTGACCACCATTTGTTGGTATGCCGTGTCATTTATATGAATATTGCCAAAATCATATTCTAAATTCGGTAAATTTATTAATGGTTGAGGACCGGCAATTAAATAAAAAACTGAAAATCCATCACTTGTAAAAGTCCTATCGCCTTCAACCAGTAAGGCTTGGGCTTGATATTCGCGTCCTTCTTCGTTTAACCAATATCTAAAGGCAAAAGGTTCACCATTCCTAAAACCAGTGATAGTATCATCACCTGCTTCATCAGCCCAAGCCGCAATACCAAATGCCTCTTCGCCGGATCCCTCTAATGCTGTGTATCCAGCACAAATACCGTTTGGGGTGAAAACACCTACTATATCATCTACCGCTAAAAAGCCGCGGCCAAATCGTGCTGATATAATTAATAATGAATGGTTTACATCGCTCCTTCTATATGACCAGTTGAATTCACCGGGTGGTCGTTCTATAATTAAATCTAATATACTAAATACATTTATAGTATAAATCGTATCGCCTTCTATATAATTGGCAATAACTTCATCATATTCAATGCCTTCGGCGGGAGACCATATCTTGAAAGATATATTCTCGCCTTCCCTGAAGCCCTCAACGATATTGTGGGTATTTGGGTCGTCGCCAAATGCGGTAAGCCCAACCGGAAACTCGTCCACTATTGATGAGCCAGCACACACATCCATTGGTGTAAAAGCGCCAATTTCAGAACCTGCCTGTAAAGGTTCGTCTTCTAATAAAGCGCGCTGGACTAAAATTCTATGCCTAATTTCGGTTATATCATAGTGATAGTGTCTCTCCCTGAGTCCATATCCGATTAAATCTACAGTTAATTCATTATGTTGGGGGTCGTTAGAGGAAATTGAAACCTGCCCTGAAAATTCACCTTCTCTTTGTGGTTCAAAAACAATAACTATTCTAATGAGGGCATCAGGTTCAATTCTAAATTCACCTTCATATTCGCTGCTGAAATATTCTCCTGTTACGGAAATGTCACCGATAAGAAGTTCACCTCCGATGTTTCTAATCGTTAAGGTCCAATCACTTCTTCTACCGATTAGAACATTACCGAACGAGTGGAGGGTATCGGATAAGGCGATATATGGAGGTTGTGCTGCACGGGCGAATAGGTCTAAAATAGAGAGGGCATTAGCCGCGAAAGCCTCCGGTCCTTCTAACCAATCCGGTTCGGCGGGGATTTCACGCCGTGAACGAGCGTCCCAAAAAAGAAATCTAAATTCATCTCCGTTTCTAAAACCATTATCGTTCTCAGGGTCAGCACCCCAAGCGGTTAGGTTTAATCTTGCACCTACTTCATTAACTATTGAAGCCCCGGCGCAAACATTCCCCGGCGTGAAAACCCCAACCTCGTCATTAACTTGTAGAGGCGCGCCATTAAGCAGTGCTGCTTCAACTAATAATCTATGATGTATTTCAGTTGGTTCAAAGCGAAAATGCTGCCCATAAGCCGAGTTCACCGATATTATTGAAATTATTGTAAATAGAGATGCTATCTTGATTGAGTTCATAGAACTCCATTTAGTGAACTAAGATTATTTTAAGTTAATAGATTACTAAGTATACTCGGCTTGAAGTGGTATTGCTTATTTATTCTTCTATTCTTTAAGTTATTTATGGGAATTTAGGGATTTCATCCCTTTTTAAATTTAAGATTTTTATCAATCATAAATGAAGGCATTCCAAAAGGAATCTTTTTCCATTTGGAATTTTTAGAAATTTTTTTAAACACACATAGGTCCTACTAATTGAATATCCACGCCGTCGAATTCAAACCATTGGGGATAATTCTTTAAGGCTTCGTATTCGATTTGAAGGACTTTCTTATGCCCCTCTTCAAATTGGGCTAAATACATAAGCAACCTTTTACCAGAGGGGTCTTTGGATTGTTCAGCAGCAGATTTATAAAATTCTATCGCTTCATTCTCTTTTTCTATGGCAAGTTCGATAATCTTACTAACCGGTTTATCAAGTTCGGTTACCGGGGGAATACGGGGGGCTCTTTTTGGTAAAGGTGGCTCGGTTTCACCGGTATATCTTTTAAGCAACCTAAAAAGAACCTGCCCGTGTGTCTTTTCTTCGCGAGCGAGGGATAACAATTTTTCCTTTACTAATGGGTTTTTT
>FWPV01008536.1_pt1 | contig 17851 bp, 12 predicted proteins | sample 2228371 | NCBI WGS metagenome assembly FWPV01 (sample SAMEA103939776, study PRJEB20133) | metagenome | reverse complement strand
AATCATTTTCTTTGAAATTATTGTTTTTTATCATAAGAATCTTTGTATGTCAAGAAAATTAAATAGAAAATAAAATGGAAGTAGAGAACTTTGTCTCATGCTTCCATTGTTTTCCTGTTTCAAGATTATTAAAAGAAACAGGATAAAAAGATTATCTCGCCCCCTTTTCCTCTATGGCGTCTTATTGGGGAAAAGGAAAGTTAGATGTTTTAAAACCCCATTGGGATTCTTTTTAAGACAGGATTATTTTCTTTAAAGACAAAGGATTATTACTTAAGAGCATCTAAAGTAATTCCTTTGTAATTAAGAATATTCTCCTGTCCAGAAGAAATTTTGGGTAGTTCTTTAATTCCCCGCGCTTTCCACCAACGATAGAAACCTTGGGGATAGATCCACCCACTAATTGACCAACTCCAGCTATTAGTTAAGGTGGAAAATTGTGGCGTAAAAGGTGAAATTTCCATTACTTCTTTTTTCAAAAGATCCAAGCGAACCAATGGCCCCAGGAAAATGTTTTGATAGCCATCCTGGGAAAAGAGATGCTCTAGTCCAAACTTTGCCCCAACCAACACCGACGAAGTCTGGTGTTGATCAAGATAAAGCCGACGAATCCAGGGCTTAATTTCGGCCGTTATCCTTGTTTGATCTGTCGGCTCGTCTTTTAACCTCTCTTTATCCCACCAATGACGATGCTTGGTGTCAAAAGGAATCCGAGCCGTCAAATCCGCTTCCCAACGAGGAAACCAGTCCTTTCCCTGATCTTCTCTAGTGTAACTATTATAGTGAATTCTTGGATAGAAAGACCAATCTCGCTGAGAAGAGGAGTATTTATCAACTCCTCCCTTGTTGACAAGATAGGAAGCGCCAAGATGAATATCCGCATCCCAACCTTTGCCAAAAACTTTAGCAGCTGGACCAACATTCATTTCTTGCCAGCGATAATCATAGTTTTGATCATTGCCTTTTCCAAAGCCATACCAAACCATACTTCCAGGCATAACCTCAAGGTCATCCCTTGGGAAAAAGCTCCCAAAAGGATAAAACCCTAATTGCCCCCAGCCATACCAACCTCCAGAATCATGTCCAAAGGCTTGATATTTGCCGGCGCCAAGATAGAGCTCTACGCGTTCACGTTTTACTCTATCTTCTTTTGTTTCTGATATTTTCTCTTCTGGTTCTAAAGGAAAAAAAAGAGGAGAAGAAACTGTCAGCTCTTTTCCTTCTTCCTCCCCTCTCGCTTTCACAACTTCTCCAATGTTGCCGCATTTATATAAAAATTCAAAAATGCGACCATTGGAGAGAGTTACTTGAATTCCCGGTTCTTCTCCTTGCCAACCGGGAATTACATTTTCCTTAAAACTACCATTCCTGAAAAGAAACTTCTTCCAGCGAGGTTTATCTTGTCCAACAGCAAAAATCACTTTTGTTCTCCCGCTGGAAACATTGTCCATCTTTTCCGCATTTTCGAAGATATTTTTAAGCTCTTCTTTTTCGTATTTAGACAGTTCAAGAGCTTGAGCAACAAGCTCCCAATTATATCTCTTGCGAAAGCGCGGATTTAAAGGAGCGCGACCCAGATTCCTTGCTACAACATAATCAGTATCTTCTCCTTTCTTGAGAATTTTGGTCTCCTTTTGTTGCCAAACCGGCACAAAAATTTTCTTGCCAGCCGGCATTGTTTTCTCTGTAAACCCATTCAATCTACACATCTCTTTCCATAAAGAGAATTTGCCACCAATCTTTTTGGCAACTTCCCCCGGAGTCTCTCCTTTTTTAAGAGTGTACCATACCCCTTTTTTGCCTTGAAGCTCCTCTACTAAATTATTTTCTTGGATCTCTTGAGCCTGAGCCCAAGAAATTCTCCATACCCCAAATACCCCAAAGATCAAAAACACTAAAAACATCCGTGCTTTTTTCATTTTATCCTCCTGTCTAAGGCAGACCAATTCTCATTAAAATCTGCCTTATCTTTTCTTTGTCCACTCCTTCTTTACAAAGTTCAGCTAAGAACTTTCTTTCCCACTCTGCCCTTTCCAGAAGAAGTTGACGATATTTTTGAATCAATTTCTCGAAAGTTGGTCCCATTTCTCTTCTTTGTATCAGAGCACTTCCATAATATCCCGAAGGATATCTTTCCGAAGTTGCTCCAATAATCCCATTTACCACGGCCGCTCCTCCCATTAACCCCGCCGAAAGAGGATCTAGGGGGATACCTATCCGAAAGTTCTTTAAAAACTTATCTCCAGTAGTTATAGCAGTGTTTTGAATTGCCCCTTCTTTGAATTTTTCCGGAGGCAAATTGGAAAACACTTCTCCATTGGGCATCTGATATTTATGCTCAAAAAAATTTTCTAAAAACTCTTTTATTTCCTTTTTAGTCAAAAAAGAAACTGGAGAAAATCCTTCTGGAGGAAGATCACGATGAAAATCATAATACTCCCTCCAAAAAAGAATCAGTTTTTCTTCATCGGTCCCCACAGTGGACAAAATTTGAGTTTGATAATCCTTGTCCTTCCCAGATCCAAATCTTTGTCCATCAAAATTCTGGATGATTTCTCCGGTGGGACTGAAAGCTTCCAGTCCATCTCGAGAAAGATAAATAAAATTTCCCCTCGAAAATTTTCCTGGAAAAATCACCAAAATAAGAGTCAACCCTCTCTTTTCAATTCCAAGTCTAAACCAAATTCCTTCTACCACTTTTCCTACCACTTCTCCATCTTTTGTTTTTCCAAAAGCAGGAGATTGACCAAGAAACTCAGCTTCTTGTGCCCAAAGTCTGTCATTCATTGGACACAAAAAAACTGAAAAAATATCACTTTTGTCAAAAAAATCAATTGAAATAGAAATTCCCGCTTCTGGCGCCGTTGGAGCAGTAGAAGGCAAGGTAGCACATCCCGTCAGAAAAAAAATCATAACTATCATCAAGTCTTTTTGCTTCATCTTTTTCTCCTTTTGGCATTGGTATATTTTGAGAAATATTTTATTTTCAAAGAACTTTCCCTCCTGACCAATAATTTTTAAAAACTCTTAAAAATCATTAGTTAAGAGAAAAGTTTAAAATACAATAATCAAAAATAATATCTTTCTAAAAATAGTTTTCTTTTTTAAAGAAAAACATTGCCATCCAACCTAAAAACCCCCCCACAAAAGCAATTAATAATTGCAACTTCCAATCTGGAAAAACTTTTTTTACTAAAAGAGGGTCAATTATTTTTACTTCCACTTGATCGCCTCGCAGGTGAAAATTCTGATGATTAGCAATAATTTCGTCTCTTACCAGCTCAACAACCCTTTTGGTTTGATCTTTTTTGTTGCTTGAAAAACTTATTTCAATAATTCCTGAATCTCCCTGAGAATAAACGGCCACCTTTTTTCTCCATTTTTTTAAAATTTTGTCCTTTTTTTCTCCAGTCTTTTTTTCAAAATAATCCCGAGGAAATCCTTCTTTGGAAGAAATCGCTCCATAAAAAAAATCTGTCTTGGTCATTTCTGCCAATACTCTAGCTAAATATTGGTTTTCTTGAGACATTAAATAAGGATCTGTTTCAGAAGAAAAAATTTGAGTAACAATTATTCTTGATTGAGCTTTATATAATTCACCCCAATATAAAAAACCAAAAAAACTAACACCCAAAATAACTAAAAAAACTAAAATAGAAATTTTAAATTCTTGTTTATTCTTCATAACAATTAAAATTTAATTTATCAATCTTTAAAAAATAATTTTTACAATTCTCCTCTTAAAAGTTTATTAAGTTTTTCCTTAACTTCTTCCTCTGTTACATCAGTTTCTTCACCTTCACTTTCTTTGGTACCTTGAAAAATAGTCTGATCTTTATTATTCGGCAAATAATCATTTTCCTTTTCTTTTTCAGAAATAGTTTTTGGTTCTCGGATTTTTTCTTGAGATAATTCTTCTTGAGTTTTGCTAATAAAATTAAGATCACTTCCTTCTTCTATAAAAATAGGCAAATTTTCTGGAGCACTCGCTTTTTTGACAACTCCTCGAGCAAAAACTGTTTTTTCTTTATCAAGATGAAAAGATTCTTTTAATGGCCATTTTTCCTTTGAAAAAAAACTTTCTTCTTTGTCTGCTAAATTTTGATGTTCCTTTTGTTGTTGTTCTGTTTGTTGCTTTTCTTCTTTTTTTTCAAAAAATGACCAATTTCTTTTATTTGCTTTTTGAAAAAGAAGAAGATATTCATCCGTTAAATCTCTTTCTTTTGATAAATTTTTTTTATTTTTAGAGTATTCTAATTCTTGTTGAAGTCGTTCTTTAATTCTATTTTGATCTCTTTTTCTTAAAGCAAATCTTCTTTCAAAAACTTTCAAATTAAAATCATCAAAAACAAACACAAGAAAAATAGAACCCAAAAAGCCAACCCAAAAACTCAAAAAAGCATTTAGGAAAATATTAGGCTTAACTGGTTGAAAAGAAGTTAGCGGTTCTCCAATCACTCTTATTTCCGCTTCACTATTTTTGATAAAATTCTCTTCTTCTAACTTTGAAATTGCTTCTTTAATTCCTAGAGCAAGATTTTTTGTTTTCTCTCGACTTCTTTCAAAAACAAAAATCTTTAAAATTCCTAGCTCTCCTTTTTTTTCAACTTTTACTCTTTTTTCCCAAAAATTAATTCTTTCTTTATCGTCAAATGGAAAATCATCTTCTAATACCCAAGATGTCTTAGCAACTTTCTGCATAAAAACATCTGAATAAATTATTTTGGAGAGAATTTCACTTTGATAGCTGACTGAACGACTGGAGATTGGTACTTCTTCTTTTTTTTTGGGAACAATCAAAACTACCATTTCAGACTGATAATAAAATGGTATTAAAGTAGAAATAAAAAAAGAAAAAGCTCCCAAAACAACTGAGATATAAACAATTAATTGCCATTTTTCCTTTAATTTACTGATAATTGATAACATTAGCGCCAAAAAAATAATTATCTTTTTCTTTATTTTGACCTAAAAATAAAATTTATTGAGTCAAACTTAAAGACTTTTCTTTTTAATACATTAATTAAAAATTGTCAAGTGTTTTAGCTGTAAAACTATTTTTAAAAACTAAATTAATAATTATTTCTCTTAAAAACAAAAAGCTTTAATAAAACACCTCTTCAAAAAATTAGAGGTGTTTAGAAAATAACACATTAATAAATAAAATAATAATCTCTAGTTATTTTAGTTGTTTTTTTTATTCTATTCTAGAATAATTTTCCTTTCTATTATTTCTGTTCCCCTAGCTATTTTAAGATTAATTTCTTCTCATTTTTCCAAAGAAGCAATCATTAAAGAAAGAGGGAAATCTTGATTAACTTTTTTTCCATTAACTTCTAAAATAACATCTCCGATTTTTATTCCAGCTTTATCGGCGGAAGAACCTTTTATTACTGCTAAATTGTTTTGTCCCGAAAAAGAATATACTAACGCACCTTCATTCCAAGAAAGATTGTTCAAAGTTTTTATTTGTTGATTAATAGTTAGATAATAAACCCCCAATGTTGGTCGCTCTAAGCTCCCTTTTTCTATTAAACGATTCATTGTTTCCTTAATTGTTGAGCTGGAGATAACAAAGGAACTAATTTGGCCATCTTTTTTGATCCAGCTAGCCAGTCCAATCACTTTGCCAGAAAAATTAACGACTGGTCCACCAATATTTTTTTCATCAATTAGAGCATCAGTTAATATTACACCCTCCAACCTCTCTGAAGAAGAAAGCTTGGAATTAATCAAAGAAAAATTTTTGTCTTTCTCTCTTATAATCCCAGCCGAAAAAGAGTTTTGATATTCTCCACTGGATTTTCCAATAATCACCACTTTTTCTCCATTTTCTATTTCATCAAAATTTGCCAAAGCAACCACTGGAAAATTTCCTTTTTCAACTTTATAAAAAGCTAGATCACTAAAACTATCCTTTGCTAAAAATTGAGCTTTTAGTTTTTGTCCTCCCTCCAGAAAAATCCAAAAATCATATTGAGCTGAATCCCAATTGGAATTTTTTTCATTTTCACTTAAAACACTCACCACCAAACCATCTGAAGTTAAAAAAAAGCCTGTTTTGGAATTGTTTTGAGAAATTGTTTTTAACTGAAATTTTTCATTTTCAATAGGTTGATTGCTATCTTTATTAATACTAATAATATTAACCACTCCAGGTATAACTCCTTGAATCACATTTGAAATATTAAATTCTTCTTTAACAGTAATTTGTTCTGTTTTGTTTATAACTGTTACCTTTTCGTTAAATTTTTGGAAAAAAGAATATTTTGAAAAAGGTTCTTTGGTTGAAAGAAATGGCATTATTATTCTTTCTCCCAAAACACCTGAAAAAGTTGCAAAAACAAAAAAAATTACCAAAAATAAACTACTCTTAAAAATCTTTTTGATTAATTTGATAATTTTCCAAAACATAAATTCTTATTTAATTTCAATTTAGCTAAAAAAATTTTTTTCTATTGAATTTTAAAAATTTGAACTCTTAATAAATACGAAAAACAAAATACTGAAAATTAAATTTTATCAAAAAATTCCAAAAGCTAATTTAATAAAGAGCCCAAAACAAAGCAAAGTTAAACTTAAAAATCATTTTATTTTAAGCATAATTTATTGATGAATCTTAATTTTATAACAAAATTATTTTTTTGTCAAACAACCAAATCCCACTGTGCTGTAAGAAGTAACATTAAAACAAGCAATAAAGAAAGAACCATATCCATGATAACTATTTTTTTCGTTAAATTTCCTAAAAGAAAATTGCGACTCCAGTTCCAAAAAATATAATAAACAATTAAGCTTATTACTCCTATTGTTAAATAACTAAAAGGCCAAAAAGAAAAAGCCCAAACTGATTCAGCTACAATCAAAGAAATGCAAAGATTGATAAATGTTACTATTTTTTTATTGTAGATAAAAAAATTATTAGTCTCTATTCTTAAAAAACTATCATAACTCTTTTTTGCAAAATTTTTTTTCTTTTCTGTGCTTTCTTTTGGAGAATATCTTTCTAAAAGTTTTCTTTGAGAAGTGGAACATATTTGCAAAGAAGGTAAGGTTATAAGAAAAACAGAAACAAAAAACCCTATAATCAATATCCAATTTTCTACTTGAAAATTCAAAAACCAGCCATAATTTGAAGAAAACCAAAAAAAAGCAGTTGCTAAGGTCGCTAAATTTACCATGCCCTGAGCAGTTTGATCACAATCATAGAACTTAAGTCGATAAGCTCCCATAAGAGCAAAATAATAAACCACGGCAGAAATAAAAATAAAAATGATTTTTTCCTCTATTGAATCAATCAAAAAAAGAAGATTAACTGAACCAATACTAAGAAAAAAAGGAATAGCTAAAAACCTTAATTTTCTAGCCAAGGGCCAAATAACAACAATAGAGAAAAGAATCAAAAAACCCACTAATTTAAAATAAACCCCTTCCCAAAACAATAAAGTGCTCAAAGAAAGGGCAAAAATAATGCTATAAATAATTGGTTTGAGTTTAAAAAGCATTCTTTTCTACTTTGTTTATTTCCGTTTTCTTTTATTGGTTATATTGGTTAAGACTACTCACCACTGAATTTCAAATTAATTTTTAATTTTTAAAATTTTTGATTTTTATTTAGTTTTTAGTTCTAATTAAAAACAATTTTGCCTTTTTTGACATCCACTTTCACTTCTCTTTTCTTTAATTTTCCTTCAATAATAAGCAAAGAAAGTTCATCTAAAATCAAATTTTGAATAGTCCTTTTTAAAGGGCGGGCTCCATAAATTGGATCAAAACCTTTTTCAAGCAAGAAATTTTTGACCTTTTCTGAGATAATAATTTTTACTCCTTTTTTTTCTAGTCTTTTATTTATTCTAGCAAATTGCAGATCAATTATTTTTTTGATTTGCTCTTCTCCTAAAGGATGAAAAATAATAATCTCATCTATTCGATTTAAAAACTCAGGCTTGAATCGTGTTTTTAGCGCTTCCAATACTTTCTTCCTCATTTCTTCTTCATCAATAAGTTTTTCATCTTTTTTTTCAGAAAATCCCACTCCTCTCATTTGCATAATTATTTCGCTACCAATATTAGAAGTCATTATAATAATAGTATTTTTAAAATTAACTGTTCTGCCTTTAGCATCGGTTAATCTTCCATCATCTAGAATTTGCAACATTGCATTGAAAATATCCGGATGAGCTTTTTCAATCTCATCAAAAAGAATAACACTATAAGGACGTTTTCGAATTTTCTCTGTTAATTGACCCCCTTCTTCATAGCCAACATAACCGGGAGGTGATCCAATAAATTTAGCAATACTATGAGCTTCCATATATTCACTCATATCCACTCTGATCAAAGCATTTTCATCGTTAAACATAAACTCTGCCAAAGCCTTAGCAAGTTCTGTTTTTCCTACTCCAGTAGGACCAAGAAAAATAAAAGAACCAATAGGCCGATTTTCTTCTGCTAAACCTGCTCGACTACGACGAAGAGCATTGGCAACTGCCTTTATTGCTTCCTCTTGACCCACCACTCTTTTAGAAAGCTCTTTTTCGATTTTCAAAAGTTTTTCAGCTTCTTGTTCCATCATTTTTGAAACAGGAATTCCTGTCCAACGAGATACTACTTTAGCAACATCTTCTTCTCCTACCTCTTCTTTTAAAATAGGGTTTTCTTTTTGAATCTCATTGAGTTTTTTCTCTTCTTCGGCAATTTCTTTTTCAAGTTGAGGAATTTTGCCATAGCGAATTTCAGCTACCTTGTCCAACTCTCCCTTTCTTTCTAGTTGTTCTGCTTCTATTTTGGCAGCATCAATTTTTTCTTTTAGATTTCTAATTTTGGTAATTAGTTCTTTTTCTGTTTTCCATTGCATTTTCAATGCTTTGAGTTTTTCATTAATTTCAGCTTTTTCTTTTCTGATTTGATTAAGTTTAGTTTTTGTTTGTTCATTTTTTTCCTTTTTTATCGCTTTTTCCTCAATTTCAAGCTTTCTTAGTTTTCTTTCCAGTTGATCAATTTCTGTTGGCATAGATTCAATTTCTATCTTTAAAGTTGAGGCTGCTTCATCAATAAGATCAATAGCCTTATCAGGCAAAAAACGATCGTTAATATAACGAGAAGAAAGGCGAACAGCTGCAATTAAAGCTTCATCAGTTATTCTAACTCCGTGATGAAGTTCATATTTTTCTTTTATTCCTCTTAAAATTGCAATAGCATCTTCTTCAGAAGGTTCACCAATAAAAACTGGCTGAAATCGTCGTTCCAATGCGGCATCTTTTTCTATATATTTTTGATATTCCCTTAAAGTGGTAGCTCCAATCATTCTTAATTTTCCTCTCGCCAAAAGAGGTTTAAGCATATTTGAAGCATCTAAAGCTCCCTCAGTTGCTCCAGCTCCAACCAATGTATGAAGTTCATCAATAAATGTTATATAACGACCTTCTGATTTTTCAATTTCCTTAATGACAGCTTTGAGACGATCTTCAAATTCTCCTCGAAATTTTGCTCCTGCCAATAAAGATCCCAAATCCAAAACAATTAATTCTTTGTTGCGAATTGTTTCTGGAACATCACCCGAAACAATTCTCTGAGCTAAACCTTCTACAATGGCTGTTTTTCCAGTTCCAGGTTCTCCCAAAAGAACGGGATTATTCTTTGTTCGACGAGAGAGAACTTGAATAACCCTTCTAATTTCATCATCTCTGCCAATCACTGGATCAAGTTTTCCTTTTCTAGCCTCCTCGGTCAAGTTGATGGTGTATTTTTCTAGTGCCTGAAATTTGCTTTCTGGTTCTGGTGAATCAACTCTTTGTCCTCCACGCAATTCTTTTAAACTTCTTAGTATTTCTTCTTCTGATATTCCAAAACTATTGGCTAGCTCTTTGACTTCCAAAACTGTTAAAAGAGCCAAAAAGATGTGTTCCGTGGAAACAAATTCATCTCCCATCATATTAGCTCTCTGAAAAGCATCATTAAAAACTCTCATCAATGTTTGATCAATATAAATATTACCTGTCATTCCATTTCCATCAGTAATCCTTACTTTTGGAATTCTAACTATTTCTGTCATAATACTGCTTTTCATTTTTTCTATATCAATCTGCATTTTTTCCAAAATAGCGGGGACAATTGATTGTTCTTGAGAAATGATTGAATAGAAAAGATGCCAAACACTAAGCTCTTGTTGGTTGTGTTCCATTGCCAACTTTTGTGCTCGACGAATTGCTTCTTGAGATTTAGTGGTAAATTTATTTATATCCATATAACTCTAGATAACTCTAGTTTTTCTCAATAAATTAATTAAATTAATTCTTAAAAATTCTATGATAAAAAAGATTATCTGTAAACAATTTCAAAATTGCGCTGATAATTTTTCTAAAAAATTTCTCTTCACTAATTTTTTTATCAATTTTGAATTAAAAAATTTTAAGAAGAAGCTTCTTCAAGTACAATAGTTAACATTTTTTCTTTTCCTTGACTCCAAACTTTGAGAACAACTTCCTGGCCAATCTTTTTTCTTCTAATAATACCAGCTAGATCATTTTTCTCGTCTATTTTCACTCCATCTACTTCTAAGATTATATCATTTTCTCTTAAACCAGCCTTATCAGCGGGACTGCCAGGAATAACTGCTAGTTGAGTTAGTTCACTCCCTCTCACAACCAAAGCTCCATAATCGAAAGGCAAATTATTCTCCTTCTGAATTGCTTGATTAATAAGCATATATCTAATTCCTAAATAAGGTCTAGAAATTTGGCCTGTTTGTTTAATACTTTCATAAATTTCCTTGATATCATTGATGGGAATGGCAAAACCAATATTTTCAGCTCCTTCAGCCATAGCTACATTAACACCAATAACTTCACCTCTTAAATTTAACAAAGGTCCTCCTGAATTTCCCGGATTGATGGCGGCATCTGTTTGAATAACTTGATCTAAAGTTTCGCTTTTTCCAATTGAATCAGAAGCGCTGATTCTTCTTTTGAGACCAGAAATAATTCCCTTTGAAACAGAATTTTGAAATTCACCCAAAGAATTACCAATTGCAATTACTGTTTGACCAATTTCAAGTTTTTCTGAATTTCCCAAGTTTACAATTGGCAAATTATTGGCAGAAATCTTCAAAATCGCAATATCAAGAAAATCATCTTTAGCCAAAACTTTAGCATCAAATTTTTCTCCAGTACTTAAAATAACTGTATACTCTGCTTCTTCATCTTCAACCACATGACGATTTGTTATGATATAGCCATCTTTATCAACAATAAAGCCAGAACCACCCCCAATTTCTCTTTTTTCGGTTTTGGGTTCTTTAGGAGATCTTGGTCTATCAAAACCAAAAAAATTAAAAGGATCAAAAAAATACTCTTCTAAAAGAGGCACATTTTTAGTGACCACCACACTAACTACAGCTGGTAAATTATCCTTAACTACAGAAATTGTGGCTTTTTCTTCTTCCTGCGAAAAAACCATTTCTTTTTCTTTTTCTTTTTCCAACTGAGCTATTTTTTCAGAAAGTTCTTCTAACTTGTTTTTTAAGCTCTTGTTAGCAGTTTCTGAAGCCAAAAAACCAAAAGCCACTGCCAAAAAAGTAGTCAAAAAAAATGTCATCAAAAAAAATGAAAACTTTGAAGAAAAAGATGATTTTAAATTTTTTCTTTCTTTTTTGTAAAAATCATTTTCTGGTTGAAATGGTTTTTTGGAATTTTTGTTATTTTTTTGTTCTTGGGAATAAATATTCATTGCTTTTTGTTAATTTTTATCTTTCAAAATTATTAATAATCTGATTTTTGCTTTCTTGTTTTAAATTTTTTGACATCAATAAAAGCTTTTTAAATTAAAATACAACTAAACTAAAACTCAATCAATTGCTCTTTTAGCGTTTGATTTCAAAAATAACCTCTTTAAAAATAAAAATGTCTTGCCCAATAAATAAAATATCTCAATCAAATCTCTTGCTAGTACTTAACTACAAAAAAATTTCATAAAAATTTCAAATTGTTTTTTATAGATTTTATAGAAAGGTGCTTTTTTGACTTGATTAATTTTTTCAAAAATAAATTAAATAAAAATAAATCATTTTTTTTAACTAAAATTAAATATAAATCTTAAATAAATCAAAATTTTCTAATTTATTAAATAAAAATTAATAGATTAAAGTTATTATCATTATACAAAATTTTCCCTAAATACTTAAATCATTTTTGCCACAAAGTAAAAAACCACACTACTTTACCCTTCTTCATTAAACATTAAACAAAGAAAAAATAGCTTTATTTACTTTTAGTAGAAAAATTTTTCACCTATTTTTTATCAGAAAAAATGCTTTTTAGATTGCGTCTAGCCAATAAAAAATAAACAACAACCTCTTATCTTTCGGTTCCCGGCTAGTTTCAAATTGGTTTATTGCTTGTTTTTTTAAAGAATATTCTAAGTACTTTATAATGCTCCCATCTTCTATTCTTCTATAGAAATCGCTTTCACCGGACAAGCATCTGCTATTTCTTTGACATCACAACTTTCACAACCATCTGCTTTTTTAACTTTTGAAATACCATCTTTAACTGCAAAACAATCTGGACACATCGCTTCACAAGTACCACACCCAATACAAATGTTTTCATCTACTGTGATTTTCATTTTTTTAAAAAAATTAATTATTAACTAAAACTTAGTTTAACAAATATTTATTGTATCTTCAAAATTTCAAGCTTTAATTCAAAGGCTGGGATCTCCTTCACCTTTTAATCGCAGTTCTTTTTCTTTTTTATTCATTTTTTCATCTCGAAAAATAACTTTCCCCTTTTTGTTATCCCATAAAAACTCCCGACTAAAAATCAACACTTTAAATTGAGCTTTTTCTTTTTCAAACCACTCCATAAATCCTCCGCTCCCAACAAAGATTTGACTAATTTTTATTTCTTTTATTGTTTGGACATTGTCATTTTGCTTTTCTGAAAAATTTTCAGCTGACAAATTTCCTTGCTCTTTTTGGTTTTCATTATTTTCTTTTTCTTTGGAATCAACAAAACGAATATCATCTACTTTAACAATATGATAACCTAAAGGGCTTTCTATAACATTAGAAATTTTCCCTTTTTCAAGGTTGAAAACTTTTTCCGCTACTTGAGGAATAAGCATTTCATAGGAAAACCAGCCCAACTCTCCTTCTTTAGAAGCGCTTTCTCCTTCTGAATACTTTTTGACAACTTCAGAGAAAATTTTTCCTTCTTCTAGTTCCTTTTGAGCTTGAAGAATTTTTTGAAATCCTTTTTCCTTTGACTTTCCTTTCTCCTGATAATATTCAAAAAGTTTCTTTAATCTTAATTGATTAACAATTACTTTGTTTTTGAAATCTTCCAAGCTCCACCCATAAAGAATTTTTAGGTTTAGTTCCAAAGATTTTTTTTCTGCTCCACTTTCAGTAATTTTTTTTTCTAGTTCTTCCTGCGCTTCTTTTGAAGAAATCTTAATCCCATATTTAACACAGAGAGAATAGATAATCTTATCCTCAATCATTTTATCTAATATTTCTTTTTCTCTTATTTTCAATCTGTCTTTTCCTTCGGGAGTTGAAAAATCAACTCTCATATTCAAAGAAGAAAAATCTTGATTTAGATAAAAATTTTTCACCGCTTCAAGATCATTTGAAACTTCTCTTGAATTGATAATTTTCCCATTAACCATTGCTACTGGAAAAGGCAACAAGGAAAAAGCTGGCTTAGAAATTCTATTCAAAGAAGGAAAAAGATAGAGACTAACCGTTGCCAATCCAATAAACAAAAATAAAATACTACCAATCCAACAAAGAATTTTCCTTTTTTTGACAAAAAAAGATTTTTGAGATTGAATTTCTTTGTTTTTTAAAGTTGATTTTTTGGTTGAAATAGTTGAAGAAGAAATCATCGTTTTTTTCTTTTCTTTTTTTTTCTTTTGCTCTTCTGAAAAAAACTGCTCTTTCTTTGAATCATTTTTTCTTTTTTCTTCTTCTTTTAATTTATTTTCGCTACTTTGACTGATTTTTTCTTGTTTTGGAGATTTAGTGTTAGTCATTTTATTATTTTCTTTTGTGATTTTGATGTATTTTTTGTTATCATGAGATTAATTTGGCTTTTAAATCCTAACATAATAAAATTTCAAATTCAAACTTTTTTACTCCTTGTTAGCTCTAGGTAAAAAAAATTGTATTTCTGATGCCTGTTGTCTTTTCTTTTATTTTAATTTATGCTAGCTTTAATTAATAAAATTATTTCTGGGATAATAAAATATTTTTTGCTTTATTTTGTAAGAATAAAGTAAAAAACGATTTTTAAAAAATTTAAAAAAATGAGTTCTCAAAATAATTCTAAAAAAAATCCCCCTTCCTTTTTTGATTCTCAAGAATTAACCGAAAAATTTTCCAAAAATGCTCGTCGAGCAATTGAAATGGCTCAAAGAATTGAGAAGAACAACAATCTAAAAAAAATCACTCCTCATGCTTTGCTAAAATCAATTTTAACCCAAAAAGAAGGGTTAGGTAAAAATATTGCCCAACGATTAAAAATTAATTTTTCTTCTTTGCCCAAAAATTTTAAAAAACCCAATTCCAGTGAGAAAATAACTGCTTTTGATATTGTTTCTCGTGCTCTTGTAATTGCTCACAATACTGAAAGTCCTTATGTTGGAACAGAACATTTGATTCTAAGTTTTTATGCTTATTTAACCGAAACAGGAAAATATCTTAAACAAAATCAAAAACAAACCTCTTTTTATGAAGAATTGCCGACTGAAACAGAAGGAGAATCTTCAAAAAGCTCGCTGATTGATTTGGGTTTTTCGGGAGAATTAAACAATTTTATAGAAAATTTTTTTTCCAAAAATCAAGATTCTCTTTTTTCAGGTTCTCCTTTAGCAGGAAATTTTCGCCAACGATCTCCTCTCAAAAATTTTGCTCAAAACCTCAACGAAATTGTAGATGAAAATCATCAACTAATTGGTCGAGATGAAATTATTCAAAGAATTGCTAATATTTTAGGTAGAAAAATGAAAAATAATCCTGTTCTTTTGGGTGATCCGGGAGTGGGTAAAACAGCTATCGTAGAAGGTTTGACAAAAAAAATCAATGAAGGAAAAGTGCCTCCTCACCTTCTTGATAAAGTTATTTACAGCTTAGATTTAGGTCTTCTTATTGCTGGAACAACTTTTCGAGGAGAATTTGAAGCTCGTTTAAAAGATGTTATTCACGCAGCCAAGAATAACAAAAATATCATTCTTTTTATAGATGAAATTCATAATTTAGTTGGAGCTGGCAATACCATTGGAGGACTAGACGCTGCCAATATGCTAAAGCCAGCTCTTTCAAGAGGAGAAATCCAAATAATTGGAGCAACTACTTTTGAAGAATATCGAAAATACATAGAAAAAGATGCTGCTTTGGAAAGAAGACTTCAACCAATTCATATTAAAGAACCAACTTCTCAAGAAGCTCTTCAAATCTTAAGAGGTATTCGATCCAACTATGAAAAATTTCATGGTGTCAAGATAGAATCTGAAGCTTTAATTGCTGCTGTTAGTATCGCCAAAAGATATATTCATGATCGTTTTTTGCCCGATAGTGCCATTGATTTGATTGACGAAACTTCTTCACATAAAAGATCCTTCAGAAAAACTTCTTCTATTTATAAAGAAATTTATCAAATAGAATTTGAATTAAAAAAAATCATTCAAAAAAAAGAAAGCGCTGTTATGGGAAGTCAGTTTGAAGAAGCAATCAAATTAAGAAAAATAGAAAAAGATTTGCTTCAAAAATTAGCTGAACTTAACAATAAAAGAATTGAATTTGAAAAAAAAGAAGTTTTAGTTGTTTCTAAAGAAGATATTGAAAAAACTGCTGCTCAAATGACTGGTATTCCTCTCTCTTTTATTTCAAATCAAGATAAAAAAATTGCCACTAATATAAAAAATTCCTTGAAAAAAAATTTAATTGGTCAAACAGAAACCATAAAGAAAATCAATGATGTGATTCTAAGAAGATTAGCTGGAATTTCCAATCCTAATCGCCCCTTGGGATCTTTTCTTTTCATTGGTCCCACAGGAGTGGGAAAAACTTTTACTGCCAAACTTCTTTCAAAAGCTATTTCTCCTCAGGCCGAAGAGTCCATTATTCAGGTAAATATGAGTGAATTTATGGAGCGTCACACCATATCCCGTCTTTTGGGAGCACCGGCTGGTTATGTTGGTTATGAAGAAGGAGGAGAACTAACTGAAAAAATCCGCCGCAAACCCTATAGTGTGGTTCTTTTTGATGAAATTGAAAAAGCTGATTTTTCTGTTCTCAATATTCTGCTTCAAATTCTTGAAGAAGGTGAAATTTCCGATGCCAAAGGAAGAACGGTAAGTTTTAAAAATTCCATTATCATCCTTACCTCAAACATTGGGACAACTGAACTTAATCAATTTTCTCAACTTGGATTTCAATCACAATCAGACAAGAAAATAAGAAAAGAAAAAGAAAAAATGGAAAAAACAATTCTTCAAGAATTAAATGATATTCTTTTACCAGAACTTCTTAATCGTTTGGATGAAATTATTGTTTTCAATCCACTCAAAAAAAGAGATATTGAAAAAATAATCAAACAACATCTTGAAAGATTGGTAAAGAAAATGAGAAAGAAAAAAATTAATTTATCTTTTGAGCAAAAAGCCATTAAAAAATTGGTTAAAATGTCAATGAATTATCGTCAAGGAGCCAGACTAGCTAGAAAGAATATCCAACAAATCATTGAACCTCTCTTGGCTGATTTTATCTTAAAACACAAGCCTTCTTTCTTTACAGGTAAAAAAATAAAACTTCATTTGAAAAAAAACAATTTTTCTTTTAAACTGACAAATTAAGTTTTTGAAAAAACTAAAAAGATTGAAGAATATCTTTCATTTATTTTCTGAAATTGAAAACTGGTTAGCTGATTTTATTTTTCCTCTTTATTGTCTTGGCTGTGGAAAGCCCGGTGTTATTTTTTGTCAAAAATGTCAAAAAAAGATTCTCTTAAAATCTTTTCAAGTTTGTCCTTTTTGTGAAAAAGCAATTACTTTAAGAGGAGAAGTTTGTCAGCTTTGCAAAAAAACTGACACTTTTCAAAAAACTTGCTTGGAACAACTAGTTGTAGCCACTAGTTATAATGAAAAAGCTATCCAAAAAATAATTCATCTTTTAAAATATAATTTTATCAAAGATTTGAGTGAACCCCTTGGAAATATCTTGACTAAAGCGCTTTTAAAAAACCTTGATTTTATTCCTGATTTAATCATTCCGGTTCCTCTTCATCCTTTTAGACTTCGTTGGCGAGGTTTCAATCAATCAGAAATTTTGGCTCAAAAAATCGCCACCCAAATTTCTCCTCCTTTTGAAATTCCAGTTGAAAAAGAACTTTTAAAAAGAATCCGTTATACTCTTCCCCAAATGAAAATCAAAAACCAAAAAGAAAGAAAAACAAACTTGGTTGACGCTTTTGGTTTAGAAAAAAATTCTTTTCAAAAAATTCGTGGTAAAAAAATTCTGCTTGTTGATGATATCTGTACTACTGGCACAACTCTTTTTGAATGTTCTGCGCTTTTATCTTCGGCTTCTCCCAAAAAAATTTCAGCCGCAGTAATTGCTAGACAAGGAAACTAAAAAATAGTAATATCAAAAAAGTAAAATCTTACAAAAAATTGATTTTTAAAAAAATATTTTAAAATTATTTTTAGATAATTTATAGATAATTAATAAGGAAGGGTGGCTGAGTGGCTTAAAGCAGCACCCTGCTAAGGTGTTGAGTCCTTACGGGCTCCGAGGGTTCGAATCCCTCCCCTTCCGCCAATTGGTAAATGTTGAGGCTGGCTCGCCCTC
>FWPV01008535.1_pt1 | contig 17852 bp, 20 predicted proteins | sample 2228371 | NCBI WGS metagenome assembly FWPV01 (sample SAMEA103939776, study PRJEB20133) | metagenome | reverse complement strand
GGGCCTGGGCCTGGGCCAGTTGCTCCACCACCGTTTCCAGGCGTTCCAACCGGGCCTCGGTGCGGGCCTGGGCTTGCGCCAGCTCCTCCACACGGGCCTCGGTGCGGGCCTGGGCTTGCGCCAGCTCCTCCACACGGGCCTCGGTGCGGGCCTGGGCCTGGGCCAGTTGCTCCACCACCGTTTCCAGGCGTTCCAACCGGGCCTCGGTGCGGGCCTGGGCTTGCGCCAGCTCCTCCACCACCGTTTCCAGGCGTTCCAACCGGGCCTCGGTGCGCAGTTGGGCCTGGGCCAGCTCGTGCATAGTCTCGCGCAAGGCTTGATGGTCCAGCCGGCTTGCTTCTACCGCGGAGACGGCCGCCCGATTTAGCACGCTCACCATGACCTGAACGACAGCCGGCTCGAATACGCGGTGCAACTCTTCTTCGACCGCCAGGCGGTCAATCACCATCCACTCATATGCCATCGCCCAATCCCTCCGCACGGGCCAACAGGTCCGCTATGGCTCCGGCTCAATTATACCACATTGGGCCAGTGTGGGGCAACGGGTAACGTGCGCGTCCGGCGATCAGGCCGGCCGGATCACCAGGACCGCGTAACCATATAACACCACCGCAGCAAAGAGCAGGCTGTCCAGCCTGTCGAGTACGCCGCCGTGGCCGGGGATGAGCCGTCCCGAGTCCTTCACGCCGACCTGCCGTTTGATCAGCGATTCCGCCAGGTCCCCAAAGATGGCCGCGACGGTGAGCGCCAGGCCGACGGTCAGGCTCAGCCAGACCGGCTGGCCCAACAGCACCAGGGCCGCTGTCGCGACGAGCACGCCGGCCACCAGCCCCCCGATGGCCCCTTCCACGGTCTTTTTGGGGCTGATGCGGTGGAAGAACGGCCGCCGGCCGAGCAGCCGGCCCACCAGGTAGGCCCCGCTATCGCAGGCCCACACCGGCAACACCCCGGCCAGCAGCCAGGCCAGGCCATCCGGGAGCAAGCCCGCCGTCGCCGCATCCACCGGGCCGGCCGGCCAGGCGCGCAGGCGAACGAAGCAGGCCATCGGCAAGCCCAGATAGAGCACGCCGGCCACCGTCAGCGCCCAGTCCACGAGCGCGCCGCCCGGCTCCTTCCGCCACGTGAGCAGGCCCAACGCCAGAAGCGTGGTCCCTGCGATGAGTATCTCACTCCATGCCAGTGGCGCATTCAGATGAGCCAGCCCCACCAGCGCCAATGTCACCGGGATGCCCACGAACCACAGGGGCTGATGGCCGCCATGGCGCATCAGTTGGTAGAACTCGATGCTGCCCAGCAGGGTGAACGCGCCGATGAGGAGCAGGAACCACGCCCCGCCCAGCCAGGCCAGCACCAGCACCACGGGGATGAGGACAATGGCGCTGAGGACGCGCGTGAGCAACACGGCTAACCCAGCCCACCGAACCGGCGGTCGCGGTGGGTATACTCGATGATGGCCTTGCGCAGCTCGTCTTTGTCAAAATCCGGCCAGTAGAGGGGGGTAAAGTAGTATTCGGCGTAGGCCCCTTGCCACAACATAAAATTGCTGATGCGATACTCCCCGCTGGTGCGGATGATGAGGTCCGGGTCTGGCAGATCGGCAGTCCACAGGTAGTGGGAGACCAGCTCCTCGTCCACCTGATCGGCGGGCACGCCAGCGGCGATGATCCGCCGCACGGCCTGGGTGATGTCGGCCCGACCGCCATAATCAAACGCCACGTTGACGATGAGCCGCTCGTTATCCTTCGTCAGTTCAATGGCGTGCCGGACCCGGCGTTGCAGGTCTTCCGGCAGGTTCTCCAGGCGACCGGTGTGGCGCAGTTGGACCCCTTGTTTGTGCAGCTCGTTCAGCTCGCGGTCCAGCGTCTCGCCGATGAGCCGGATCAGGCCGCGCACCTCGTCTATCGGCCGGGTCCAGTTCTCCGTGGAAAAAGCCCACAGGGTCAAGATCTCCACGCCATACTCGACGCAGCCCTCGATGATGCGGCGGATGTTCTCGGTCCCGGCCCGGTGTCCGGCCAGGCGCGGTAGCCCGCGTTTCCTGGCCCAGCGACCGTTGCCGTCCATGATGATCGCCACGTGCCGGGGCGCGCCCGCGATCTTGCCCGATTCCTCTTTGCCCGCCATCGGCTCACCACCCACCGCAGATTGCAATCTGCAATTTGCAATCTGCAATCTGCAATCTGCAATTTGCAATCTGCAATCTGCTAAATCTCCATGATCTCCGCTTGCTTACGTTCCCCCAGCTCGTCTATGCGTTCGATGTACTGGTCGGTGATCTCTTGCAAGCGATCCTGTGCTCGTTTCCGCTCATCTTCGGAGATCTCGCCGTCTTTTTCGAGCTGTCGCAGTTCGTTGAGCACATCCCGGCGCACGTTGCGCACGGCCACCCGGCCTTCTTCCACCCGTTTGCCCACCAGGCGCACCAACTCGCGGCGGCGCTCTTCCGTCAGCGGGGGGATGACCAGGCGCAGCACGTGCCCGTCGTTGATGGGGTTGAGTCCCAGGTCGGACTTGAGGATCGCCTTCTCGATCACCGCGAGCATCCGTTGCTCCCAGGGGTTCACGATGAGCAGGCGTGGTTCCGGGGCCGAGATGCTGGCGACCTGGTTCAACGGGGTAGATACACCATAATACTCCACGTGCAGGCGTTCCAGGAGCGCCGGGGAGGCGCGCCCCGTGCGGATCGTGGTCAGTTCGTTTCGCAGCGACTCCTCGGCCTTGCCCATTTTCTCGCGGGCATCTTCCAGAGCCAGCTCGATCAACTCAGACATGTTCAACCTCCACACATCTTCCGTCCCTGCGAAGCCCGGCCAGTCGCCCCGATCATCAGCGAACTGCCCATGGCAGCGCCCTGGCGGAACCATCGCAAGAATGGAGCTATAGCGTCATTTCGCGTTGGACACCAGCGTGCCGATGGGTTCGCCCATCACCGCGCGCTCCACACTGCCAGACTCCCACAGGTTGAGCACCACGATGGGCATCTGGTTATCCATGCACAAGGATAGCGCGGTGCTGTCCATAAAATCCAGTTCCAGGTTCAGGGCGTCCATGTAGCTCAGGTGGGTGAAGCGCCGGGCCTGGGGGTGCTTTTTGGGGTCTGCGTCGTAGACGCCGTCCACCTTGGTGGCCTTGATGAGGACCTGGGCATTGACCTCCACGGCGCGCAAGGCGGCCGCCGAGTCGGTGGTAAAGTAGGGGTTGCCGGTCCCGGCTGCGCAGATCACCACCCGACCCTTCTCCATGTGCCGGATGGCGCGTCGGCGAATATAAGGCTCGGCGACATCGCGCATCTCGATGGCCGTCATCACCCGGGTAAAGATACCCATTCGCTCCATGGCATCCTGGAGGGCCAGGGCATTGATCACCGTAGCGAGCATCCCCATAAAGTCGGCCTGGGCGCGGTCCATGCCCTCCGCCACGTGGGACTGACCGCGCCAGATATTGCCCCCGCCGATGACGATGGCGATCTCGACACCATGCCGCTTGACGCGCTCGATCTCGCGGGCCACGGTCTCGACCGCCTGGGGATGGATGCCAAAGGACCCTTCGCCGGCCAGGGACTCCCCACCCAGTTTGAGGAGTATGCGTTTGTATTTTGGCTCTGCCATCGGTCATGCCTCCCGGGCCAGGAAGGGCCAGCGGTTGTCCGGTGGCCCTTCTCCCTTTGCGTGTCGTTAGTTTCCCAGCTCGTATCGCACAAAGCGGCGCACGACGATGTTTTCGCCCAGCTCGGCGATCTTGTTTTGGATCAGTTGCTCCACGGTGATGTCCGGGTCCCTGATGAACGGTTGCCGGAGCAGACAAACCTCGTCGTAGTAGCTCTTCAGCTTGCCCTCGACGATCCGGTCTATGACGTGCGGGGGCTTGCCGCCTTCCTCCGCCTGTTTGCGGTAGATGCTCTTCTCCGCCTCGATAGCCGCTGGCGGGATGTCTTCTGGCCGGATATACAAGGGATTGTGGGCGGCGATCTGCATCGCCAGATCGTGGGCCAGGTTCTGGAACACGTCGGTGCGCGCCACGAAATCCGTCTCGCAATTCAGCTCCAACAGGACGCCGATCCGCGCCCCGTGGTGGATGTATGAGGCGATGAGGCCATCTTTGGCCTCCCGGCTCATTTTCTTGGCGGCCACGACCAATCCCTTCTCCCGCAAGATACGCACGGCATCTTCCATATTGCCCTGCGCTTCTGCCAACGCATTCTTGCAATCCAAAACCCCGGCATTGGTCAGGGCACGCAACTCCTTGACCATCGCAGTTGTGATCTCCATGTGTGTTTCTCCTGAAGCGAACACCACGCGCGGGCGTCGCTATACCTCCTCTTCTTCTGAATTTGGCTCTTCTTCAACCAGCAACAACTCATCATCGGCGAACAGGTCAGGGGCCTCCTCGTCCTCAGCCTTTTCTTGCAGCCCGCTCTCCTCGACGTCTTCGAGGATGATCTCCAAGATCTCCTCGTAGGGGCCTTCCCCGAACTCTTCCTCTTCCACGTAGACGACGCCAGCTTCCACGCGCTCGTACTCGGGAGTCAACAGGGACTCGCGCACCTGCTGGCCTTCGATCACGGCGTCGGCGATCTTGCTGGTGATCAGCCGGATGGCCCGGATGGCGTCGTCATTGGCGGGGATGGGATAGTCGGCCGAGTCCGGGTCGCAGTTCGAGTCCACGATGCCCACGATGGGGATGTGCAGGCGTTGCGCTTCCTTGACGGCGATGGCCTCGCGGTGCGTGTCCACGACGAAGAGAATGTCGGGCAATTCCGTCATCCCCTTGACGCCGATCAGCAGCCGGTTCAACTTGCGGATCTCGTCTTCCAGCTTCTTGGCCTCTTTTTTGGGCAGCCGCTCGAACTCGCCTTTGAGCTTGCGCTCCTCCAGGCGCACCAGGTAGTCAATCCGTTTCTGGATGGTGAGAAAGTTGGTGAGCATACCGCCCAGCCAGCGCTGGTTCACGTAGAACATGCCGCAGCGGGTGGCTTCCTCCGCGATGGTCTCCTGAGCCTGACGTTTGGTCCCCACGAACAGGACCTTGCGGCCTTCGGCCACCGCATCGCGCACAAAGTTGTACGCCTTGGTGAGCCGGGCCACGGTTTGCTGGAGGTCAATGATGTGGATGCCGTTGCGCTCCGTGAAGATGAACGATCGCATCTTGGGGTTCCACCGCCGGGTCTGGTGTCCAAAATGCACGCCAGCCTCCAGGAGCTGTTTCATGGTGACGATTCTACTCAATGGTTTTCCTCCTTCGTTATACTTCCGTTTCCTTCTGTCAGTTTGGGACCGCGCCGGACAGCCCAGGCGCTGCGCTTCCCCTCCAGCCTGGTCGCGGCTGGCCCGGCCATCGCGCGCGGCACGCCCCATCCTGTCGGGAAACGTGCAAGATGGCACCGCAATCGGTGCTAAAAAGCGAGTATACCACAGATATGGGATATAGGCAAGCGCGTGTTCAAGCCACCGATCATCTACTGGTCAAATCGGAGGTCTGACTCTTCCCAGTACATCATGAACTGGGACACCTGCACCCACAGGGCTTTCTCCTCGGCCAGGGTGGGCGGCGGGGTCAACTCCATCTGCACCAACAAGTCCCGGCGATAGAGGTCATACGCGGCCTTGACCTGCTGGCCCCAGGCGATGGCCGCCGGCACTGCCAGGCGATAGGCCAGGTAGGCCAACACCCCCGCGCCGAGACCCCCGGCCAGCAGCTCCCATCGTTGCGTCTGAGCGGCCAGGCCCAAGATGTCCACCCCGACCAGCACGCAGACCAATGACAGGTTCACGATCAGGTCCAACAGCATCCGCGCCCGGTCCAGGGCCGCCGCGAATTCGGCCGGGACCACGGCCAGGAGCCGGGGCCAGAGGGTGCGGTGGTGCATACCATACATGCGGGCCGGATAACATTCGGCGGCCAGGAGCGCGTTGCCCAGGGCGTTGCGGACCACCTGTGATTCATCCGGCGGGTAGCACAGGCGGTTGGCGTAGGTCAGCTCATCGGCCTCCTGGGCCAGGGCCGCGTTGTGGCCGGTCCGGGCCAGCTCCTCGTCAATGGCGACGATGCGCCGGCGCCGGGCCGCGTAGCGTTCCTGCATCCGCTGGCGAAAACGACCCAGGGGCCAGATGCGGTCGCCGACCAGGCCGCCGTAGAGGGCCAGCAGGGCCGGGTTCAGGATCAGCGTGAGCAGCCCAATGAAGGCCGCTGGCAGGAGGAAGACCAGGGGCTTGAAGGCGTCTGGCATGGTCTCCCAGTGGCCTATCCAGAACCGGTCCAGCGGGAAAAAGTACGCAGCCAGCAGCGCGTGGACGCCAGTCAGCACGAGGGCTGGGGTGAAATGGGCGAACAGGTAGCTGCGGACCAGGGATTTGGGCAGATATGGGGGCATAGTTTATCCTTTCAGCGGGTTCGATCATGACGGTGAACGGGTACACGGTCATGGCAGCATCTTCATTGCTCCCTGAACCTGTAAAGCGTTCAAGCAGCGCCGCAGGCTGTCCGAGCGTTGCGCGGCCACCTCGGGCCGCCACGGGTATGCGGCGGCGGTGACGAACTCGATCAGCCGCCCCGTGTAGCCGGGTCCCACCCGGCCGCCGCTCCCTTCACGGGGGACCATATCTTGGCGTACCGACCGCTTTCGGCTGCTTCGGGCCAGGTCAATCAATGTAGCTTTGGGGTCGAGTTCGGCATCCGGATCAGATGGGATGCGAGAAATCGAAACCCCCAAAAAAGCGGCCAGATGTTCCCTATCGGCCAGGAGCCAGGACTCGACGGCACGTACAGCCACGCGGAATCGTAACGCCGGGGCGGGGTGGGGCAATACGTGACGGACGAAATCCGGCGCACACACCGCGTCTTGATCGAGGTCCGCTACTACGAGCCAGGGGGCGAAACGCGCGGCCTGGTTATAGTTTGAGAGTCGCCGCAACAGGTCGGCTTTGCCGCTCCGACCATACACCGTACCGCAAGGCAATCCCAGGTGTTCCAGCAGCCGACGAACGACTACCTCGTCTGCGACCCCCTCCACGAGCACGTTGACTGGCAGAACAGTCGGCTCCACAGAGGCTCATTCTCCAAAAAGGGCGAGTTGAATCGCATCCGCTGGTCTGGTGCGGGGTAGGACTACCTCGGCCGCGGTCAGGCCCGCTTCGAGTTGTTGGCGAACCTCGTCAATGTTGGCTCCGACTTGGACTCTGGTTCCTTCATCGGACGGGATAAACAGGAGCACTTCGTCGGCTGCGATGCCCTCATCCCGCAACAAGTCACTGCTGTGGGTGCTCATGATCACCTGCCGGATCGCACGGCCGGGCCGGCGCTGCACCCGCAGCATCGTCTGTGGAATGTAATACACGATCTCGGGATGCAACGATAGCTCTGGCTCTTCTAACAATAGAGGGCCTGTACCATCCAGTAACGCCCACAGTAACCCCATCAGGCGCAACGTCCCGTCAGAGAAATCGGCCTCTGTTTGCCAGGCCCCTTTAGGACGCCAGTGCGCATAGTTGCCGTACACGTGGGGCACGCCGCGCTCGTCTTTATCCAGCTTGATCTCGCTGAGTTGGGGCACCGCGATCCGAAGAGCAGCCAGGATGCGCCGTAGACGCGCGTCGCGGGTGCGCTTGTCGGTGCGCGCGATCTGTTCCAGAAAGTCACTGCCATACGGGTCCGCCGGCCGGCTGACATAGCGTTCTGGGTCGCGAACCAATTGGGGCACGATGTGATAATAGCGCATCGAGGCTAAGAAGTCGGCCACATCGCGAAACTCGCGGTTGGCGATCGTCTGCTCCAGATACGTCTGCCGCAGTCGCGCCTCGTCCGCCCGGTCACCCTCGTCCGGGCGGTTCAGGATCAATTCGTCCCCTCGCCAGACCTTCTCCTCTTTGAGGATCGGCTGCCGCTGGTTATCCTGAGCGAAGGCAAGCCGGTATCGCCAGGCAATTTCCTCTCTTTCCTGGAGTGTCACCTCGATCGCGATATCGGGATAGCGTCGCGCTGCCAGGCTACGAATGCGCGAAACGCCCCCGCGGTCCGCCACGGACTTTTGGAAACCGCCACCCGAGGTGACGATGTCACGCAGGAAACGAAACGCATCCAGGAAATTGGACTTGCCAGATGCATTGGGTCCTACTAGAAAGACACGGTTCTGCAGGGTCGCGTCCACGTGCCCAAAGTTGCGCCAGTTTTCCAGCCGGATACGTGAGAATCTCATTTGCCCACTCCTGTCCAGTTCCGCATTGGTAATGCCGAGGGCATGTCTGGCCCTTGCTCGTAGCCCTCATCCGGTGGCAGGCCCCGGCTGCGCGCGGCCCGCTGCGCCAACTCGTCGCAGCGCTCGTTCTCCGGGTCGCCGGCGTGCCCGGCCACCCACGCGAGCTCGACCTTGTGTTGAGCGCACAGGTCCAGCAGCTCCTCCCACAGGTCGGGGTTGAGGGCCTTTTCCCGCCTGGTCCGCATCCAGCCGTTGGCCCGCCAGCGCGCTGCCCAGCCTTTCGTGATGGCGTCCACCAGATAGCGCGAGTCCGTGTACAGGGTCACGGCGCACGGCGTTTTGAGGGCGCGCAGCCCCACGATGGCGGCCAGTAGCTCCATGCGGTTGTTGGTCGTGCGCCGGTAGCCGCCGGATAGCTCTTGCCGGTGTTTGTCGTGGAGCAGCACCACGCCATAGCCGCCGGGGCCGGGGTTGCCCAGGCACGCGCCATCGGTGTAGATGATCACTTGCGGAAGTGGGCCGGGCATGGGCTATTCGTGAGCTGGCCGGGGCCGGGTGAACGGGGTACCCGCTGGCAAGGTACTGACCGGCCGCCGGCCTCGGGGGATGCCGCTTGTCGCGCCGGTGAGCCGGGTCTGCCGGTCACCGCGCAGTTGCCGGGCCGTCGCCGCCGGGGGCACATCCGGCAGCGCGCCGGTGGTCACGGCCTCAAAGGCATTGGCCGGCGTGAACACCCCCTCGATGCCGGCCTCGCCCACCACCACCACGTGGCGCGTGCCGCCTGGCGCCAGGAGCAATTCCACGCCCTGACGCACGTCGGCCTCCGGCGGCAGTACCTGGACCGGGGCCAGCTCCAGTTCGCCCACGGTGAGGCCGGCGGCGCCTTGTTGCGCGAGGATGGCGCGCATCGCCAGCTCCCGGGTCAGGAGCCCGCGCGGCGCCCGGGGGCCGTCCACCACGATGATGCTGCCCACGTCCTGCGCCCGCATCCTGGCGACGGCTTCTTCCAGAGGCGTGCCCGGCGGCGCCGAGGCCACGCCCCGGCTCATGAAATCGCTGATCTTGCGCATGACACCTCCCCGATCCACGAATCTGCGCCAATGAACGCGAAAGATTCGCGTAGATTCGCGGATACGTTACAGCCGGCGGAAATCTTCCACGCACAGGACAAAGACGGTGGCCCCGCCCACCTGCACCTCCACCGGCTGCGGCACGTAGAACTCGCCCGGCTCCAGGATCGGCGGCAGAGGCGTGACGTATTGCTTGCGCGCCGAACACGTGGCCTGAATGATCCGCATCACCTGGGGGACCACGTGATCCTCCACGCCCACGAGCACGGTGGCGTTGCCCTCGCGCAGGAACCCCCCGGTGGTGCTGATGAGCGTGGCCCGATGACCCGCCGCCATCAGGTCATCCAGCAACTTGTCGGCATCATCCTCTTGCACGATGGCTAAGATCAGTTTCATCCGACGGCCTCCTGTGGGGTAACTTCTGGCATACGTGTTGCCAGATCTGCTGTTCGGCCACGGCCAGGGATTGGGAGGCGTCCACGATCACCCACCGCCCGCCCGCGGCCGCCATCCGCAGGTATCCCTCGCGCACGCGCCGATGGAAAGCCACCTGTTCCTGCTCAAAGCGGTCCCAGTCTGGCAGACCGGACAGCAATTCATTTTGCTGTTTGCGCCGCAGTCCCTCCTCTGCGGGCAGGTCCAGCAGAAACGTCAGGTCCGGGAGCAGGCCGCCGGTGGCAAAGTCGAGGACGGCCTGCAAGGCTGCCAGGTCTAACCCGCGACCATAACCCTGATAGGCCAGGGTCGAATCGGCAAAGCGGTCACAGAGCACCACCATGCCGGCGGCCAGGCGAGGGCGAATGGCCTCGGTCACGAATTGGGCACGAGACGCGGCAAAGAGCAGGGCTTCCGCATGGGGCGAGAGGGGTACGTCGGCGGCATGTAACAGGATCTCCCGGATACGTTCGCCCAGGGCTGTGCCCCCCGGTTCCCGCAGCAGGGCCACCGGGTATCCCCTGGCCTGTAACCGATGGAACAATACCTGGGCCTGCGTGGTCTTGCCGCACCCCTCCGGCCCCTCAAAGGTGATGAACAAGCTCAACTTCTCCATTTCCGTGTGGGGCAAGCTGACCGCTTGCCCTACAGATCGTCGCCGTTGCGAAAGATCTTGACCCGGCGATGGGGTTCCTTGCCCCGGCTGCGGCTGCTCACGTTGTATCGCTCGGCCAACTGGTGCTGCAGCCGCCGGACGTAGGCGTTCTGCGGCGTCAGCTCGATGGGCCGCGCCCCGGCCAACACCTGGGCAATGGCTTCCTCGGCCTCTTGCAAGGCCAGGGCCACCGGATCCGGCCGGGCTTGCAGGTTAAAATAGTCCGACAGAAAATGCTCCATCTGCAGTTGGGTGTTGCTGCGCAGCACGTACACGGCGATGCCCTGGGCCTCGGCGGCGCGAATGGTCTTGGGCCGCTTGCGATAGTAGGCCCGGGAGGTCAGCACCACATCGGCGTGCTCCAGGTCGCGCACCACCTTGACTGGCACGTCCAGATCGTGGGCTGCCTGCTCCAAGAGGTTCTGGCTCACGCCGAAGGTGTAGAGCTGCACGCGCTGCAAGGGCGTTGGCCGGCGTTCCTCGCCGACGCGCCGGGGAGTCTCGGCGGCCGCCTCCGCGGGCAACTCGGCCCGGCCCTTGACGACCTCACCGGTCTCCTCGTCCCGGTAGCGCACCTCGGCGGCGATGGGCCGGCCGCGCAGGATGTTATCCACGGCCTCGGCCACGTCGTGGTGCACGGCCAGCCGGTCCCAGTCCACAATCTCCACCACCACGTCGAAGGTGGGCGGGGCCTTGCGCTCCAACACGGTCTTTTGAGTCCCGCGTTGCCGGGCTACCTCATCGCTCAAGGTGACGGCCTGGATGCCGCCCACCAGATCGGCCAGGGTGGGGTTGAGCATGACGTTGTCCAGGGTGTTGCCGTGGGCGGTACCCACCAGTTGCACACCGCGCTCGGCGATGGTGCGGGCGGCGGCGGCCTCCAGCTCCGTGCCGATCTCGTCAATGACGATGACCTCCGGCATGTGGTTCTCCACGGCCTCGATCATCACGGCGTGTTGGAGGGCCGGCGTCACCACCTGCATCCGTCTGGCCCGCCCGATGGCCGGGTGGGGGATGTCGCCGTCGCCCGCGATCTCGTTGGAGGTGTCCACGATGACCACGCGCTTGCGCTCGGCCAGGACGCGGGCGGTCTCACGGAGCATGGTCGTCTTGCCCACGCCGGGCTTGCCCAGGAGCAGGATGCTGCGGCCGCTCTCCACGATGTCGCGGATGATGTCAATCGTGCCATAGACGGCGCGTCCCACCCGGCAGGTCAGCCCGATGATGCGCCCCTGGCGGTTGCGGATGGCGCTGATGCGGTGCAAGGTCCGCTCGATGCCGGCCCGGTTGTCGGCGTTGAACTCGCCGATGCGGCTCACCACATAGTCCAGGTCCTCGGTGGTCACTTCCTGGCTCGACAGGATCACCTCGCGGTCCAGGAAGCGGGCCTCCGGCACCCGGCCCAGGTCCAGCACCACCTCCAGCAAGTTCTCGCACTCCTCATCCGCCTCCAGAGGCGCCCGGATGCGTGGCGGCAAGACGGCCAGCAGCGCGTCCAGGTCATCGGTGATGCGCTTAAAGGGGCCGTTGGCGATGATGCGGTGTTCGGCAGGGGTCTCGTTTTCGATCACGTGCTCGGTCAAGCTATTTCCATCCTCGCAGGTAGTTGTGAACCTGCTGTACGTAGCGAGTGAAGGCTTCGATGATCGGTTGTACGCTGGCATAGACCAAACGCTCGTCAATGGTGTCATATTCGTGTATCAGGCGATTGCGGATCGCCGTGGTGGGGGCCAGCGAGTCGGCGAAATCCGGCGACAGCACGCCCAATCGCCCCACCTCGACGAACGACGAGTAATAGTCTGAGGGCGGGGTGTGCCCCAGGCCAATAATCAGCAGCCCGTTGATGTCCGTGGCGCATTCGACGATGAGCTGGATCAGGCGCTCGGTTGTGCGCTTGATCCGAAAATCGCTGCGGAACTCTTGGAACGAGGCCGCGCCGATCTGCCGCAGTTCGTCCAGATAATCCGCCATGACGGTTATTTTGCGCTCAATGGCTGGCCTGTCGAGCACGATAGGTTTCTCCTCGCAGAAAGGCCTCGATGAATGGGCCTTGCCATCGCCGGAACCGCGCCGTGTCAATGAATCGTTTCCAGGCCCGGAACCGGAAGCGCGCGAATGTGCCCGGCTCGCGCTCGTAGAGGGGCTGACCATCGCGGGCTGCGTGGTAGCAGAGCAGCGGATCGGCGTGATTCAGGATGACCAGGTCGAGGTCAGCCCGGCGCAAGGCGTGTACCAGGTCTCGGATCAAGGCCAGCTCTTGCTCCGGTGCCACCGGATACTCGTCCACCAGCACGCCCAGGTCCAGGTCGCTGTCTGGCCGCGCCGCGCCCGTGGCGTGGGAGCCAAAGCGCACGACCAACGAGACGCCGTGGCGTCGGCACACGTCGGCCAGGGCCTGTTCGTTCATGCGTGCTCTCCGTCGGCGGCGGCCGGGGCGGCGGGCGTGGTGGGGGCCGGCTCCAGGACCTCCTTGATGACCGGCAGGCGGCGCGGCTCCGGGGCACGCGCCCAGGCGACGGTATGCCTGACCAGAAGGGCCTGAGCGCCGATGTGACGGAACCCGGCCTGTTCCAGGAGGCCCGTTACCCAGCCACCGTATTCGGGCACCAGGATGGTCAGGGGGAGGGCCGGGTCCACGTCCAGGTCGGCGAGACCGGCATTCAGCAGCGTGCGGATCGCCTCACGGGCTTGGGGGTGGGCCAGGAGCCACAGCCGGGTCTCCGCTGTGCCCTCGGCGACGCGGCCACAGCCCTTGATCTCGCCGGCCACGACGAGCACGTAGGCCCGTGGCCCGTTGCCAAGCCACCGCCGACCTCCCGGCCGCCAGTCCCGGCTGGTCAACCCCTCCGATTGTTGCAGGAGCGGCGGGGCCAGAGAGCGGTAGAGGCTATGCAAGGCCCAGGCATCGGCGTCTCGCTGCGGTCGCCAGATGGCCGGGGGCGGCTCGCTGGCCGGCGACTCCCCGGCCGGCGGCGACGCGGCCATCCCCGGCGCGCGTTGCCAGAGCAGATCGCGCCCATAGACCACAAACCCGGCCCGGCGGAACCAGTCGAGGGCCGCCAGCTCCTCGTCCAGGCGAGCAAAGACGCGCAAGACTCCCTGACGACCGGCCTCCTGACACAGTCGTTCCAGCAATGGCTGCCAGATGGCCGTGACGGTCTCCTCGCTGGCGTCCGCGGGACCGGCCAGGTAGACCACGTCCCACTTGTCGCGGCGGGGCCGGGCGCGGGTGTAGACCAGGGCCGGCCCGTGCGCGTCGCTCTCGCCAACCAGCCCATAGCCCGATGGGACCCACGGCAGGAGTGCAGTCCAGGTGGGCAGGCGCACCGGCACCGACAGGCCATCGGCGCTCAGGAACAGCTCACTTTTGGGCTGCCCCCGGCCCACCAGGAGGTCACCGGGCAGGAGGGGACGGATGGAGAGGTTCGTCATGGTTTCTGCACCTGCAGGACAGATTGACCATTTGTCCTACGATTGGCACATGGCTAGAAAATGCTCGTGAAAGCGCGCGTCGCTTGTCAGCTCTGGATGAAAGGCGGTAGCCAGCAGGTGTTTTTGTTGGACGGCGACGATCCCGTCGGTGTCGGGCAGGCGGGCCAGCACCGTCACTTCTGGCCCGGTTCGCGCGATCAACGGCGCGCGGATAAAGACGGCGCGAAACGGCGGCGGGCCGAAGGCCGGCACGTCCAGGTCGGCCTCAAAGCTATCCACCTGCCGGCCGAAGGCATTGCGCCGCACCGTGATGTCCATCGCCCCGATGAGCGGTTGGCCGGGCAGTCCGTCTGCGACCTCGCGGGCCAGCAAGATCATCCCGGCGCAGGTTCCCCAGATGGGGAAGCCCTGGCGGGCCAGGCGTTGCAGCGGCTCCAGGAGGCCATAGGCCACGGCCAGCTTGCCGATGGTGGTGCTCTCGCCGCCGGGCAGGATCAGGCCGTGGAGGCCGGTCAGGTGGGTCGGCAGCCGCACCTCCACGGCCTCGGCGCCCAGCCGGCGCAGCATCTGCGCGTGCTCGATGAAATCACCTTGTAAAGCCAGTACACCGATGCGGGTCATAGAAACTTCACCAGTTCCCGACACGTTCATTCTCGCCGCCGCATCTCGTTGGACGCGGCAAAGCCCAGGCGCTCGTACAGGGGCCGGCCCATCTCCGTGGCGTGCAGGGCCAGCACGCCCACCCCTTCCGCGCGCAGGTGGTCCAGGATGGTCTCCATGAGCCGCCGGGCCAGGCCCCGCCGCCGATGCGCCGGCTCCACGTACAGGTTCATGATGTAGCCGATGCGGCCGGTGAGGTTGCCCGGCCCCGGCGGGTGCCGGTCAATCACATAGCCGGCGCTGGCGACTACGCGGCCGGCTGCTTCCACCACCCAGCCCCGGTAGATGCCGACCGGGATCGCCTGGGCAAAATAGTCCACGCAGGCGACGTCGGCAGCGTCCAGGGCGGCGGTGTCCGTCACGCCCATGCTCTCGAACATGCGCCGGCGCAGCCGGACCACGTCGGCCAGGTCGGCGAGGGTGGCCGGCCGGAGATTGTACGCGCTCACCAGCCGCGCCCGGCCAGCAGCTCGGTCGCCGGGATGCTGGAGATCTCCAGGCCGGGCATGGCCTCGCCCAGGCCCCGTGAGACCTCGGCGATGATCTGGGGGTCGCGGAAGTGGGTGGTGGCCTCGACGATGGCCTTCGCCCGGCGCGCCGGGTCGCTGGACTTGAAGATGCCGGAGCCGACAAAGACGCCGTCCACGCCGAGTTGCATCATGAGCGCCGCGTCGGCCGGGGTGGCGATGCCGCCGGCGGCAAAGTTGACCACCGGCAACCGGCCCAGCTTGGCGGTCTGCACCACCAGCTCGTAGGGCGCGCCCATCTCCTTGGCGGCGTGCATCAGCTCCTCCGGGGCCATGTTTTGCAGGCGCCGGATCTCGCCCAGCACGGCCCGGGCGTGGCGCACGGCCTCCACCACGTTGCCGGTGCCGGCCTCGCCCTTGGTGCGGATCATGGCCGCCCCCTCACCGATGCGCCGCAGGGCCTCGCCCAGGTTGCGGCAGCCGCAGACAAAGGGCACCTTGAACTGGTGCTTGTCAATGTGGTGTTCCTCGTCGGCTGGGGTGAGGACCTCGCTCTCGTCAATATAGTCCACCCCCAGGGCCTCCAGCACCTGCGCCTCCACAAAGTGCCCGATGCGGCACTTCGCCATCACCGGGATGGTCACGGCATCCATGATTTGCAGAATAAGCTCCGGGTCGCTCATGCGCGCCACGCCGCCGTGGGCCCGGATGTCGGCCGGGACGCGCTCCAGGGCCATCACCGCGCAGGCGCCGGCCTCCTCCGCGATCCGGGCGTGCTCCGGCGTCACCACGTCCATGATCACGCCGCCCTTGAGCATCTGAGCCAGCCCCACCTTCACGGCCCAGGTTCCAGTTTCCTTTTCCATCTCAGCTCCTCCAGCAGATTGCAAATTGCAGATTGCAGATTGCAAATTGCAGATTGCAGATTGCAAATTGCAGATTGCGGATTGCGGATTGCGGATTGCGGAACCAGATTCCGAAATCCGAAATCTACATTCCGAAATCCGAAATGCCCGGTCTTATTCTATACCAAAAGCGGGGGGTTTGCAAGCAAGCGCAGCCAGCCGTGGCTTCCCCAAACGCCCGAAATGTGGTATGATTGAATGGACGAATTGACGAATTTACGAATGGACGAATAGACGAATTTACGAATGGACGAATAGAACGGGTTATCAGGAGCATTAGTGCATTCGTACATTCGTATATTCGTAGATTCGTGGGGAAAAGATGCGTATCCAACCGCCGCTTAAACGCGAATACGAGAACATCGTCCGGCTGCGCCATATCGCCACCATCCTGGCGCGCAACGGGCTGGACTTTATGCTGGATCAGCTTGATCTGCGTCGGTTCCTGTTGCCGTGGCAGCGCCGCGAGGTGGACGAGACCGTGGCCCGGCTGACGATCCCGGAGCGCATCCGCGTGACCATTGAGCAACTGGGTCCCACGTACATCAAGCTGGGGCAGACGCTCAGCACGCGCACAGACCTCCTGCCGCCGGCCTATACCGCCGAGTTAGCCAAGCTCCTGGACACGGCGCCGCCCATCCCGGCCGCGGACGTGGCCTGGACCATCGAGACGGAGCTGGGCCGACCCGTCCAGGACCTGTTTGCCTGGTTCGACTGGGACCCCGTCGCGGCGGCGTCCATCGGGCAGGCACACCGGGCCAGGTTGCACGGGGGCGAGCACGTGGTCGTCAAGGTGCAGCGGCCGGGCGTGGAGCAGATCATCGAAGCCGACATGGACCTGCTCATCCGCCAGGCCCGGTTCCTGGAGGCCCGATCGGCCATGTTGCGGCAGTATAACGTGGTGGGATTGCTCCAGGAACTGCGTGAGGGGTTGCTCAAGGAATTGGATTATACCATCGAGGGCCGCAACGCCGACCGGCTCCGCGACCAACTGCGCGGCGATCCCCGCGTCGTGATCCCGCGCGTCCATTGGGACCTGACCAAGCGCCGGGTCATCACCCTGGAAGAGATCGCGGGCATCCAGTTCACGGACCTGGCCGGCCTGCGAGCGACATATGATACCTCGCTCCTGGCGCAGACCCTGGTGGAATTGTATTTCTGGCAGGTCTTTGTGGGCGGGCTGTTCCACGCCGACCCGCACCCGGCCAATCTCATCGCCCTGGGCGATGAGCGCATCGCCCTCATTGACCTGGGCACGGTGGGTCATTTGGGGCCGGACATCAAGGTTCACCTGTCGGACCTCTTTATCGGCGTCCTGTCCCAAGACGCGACCCAGATCGCCGACACCCTCACAGACATTGGCATGGTGAGCGTGCGGACCGACCGGGAGCTGCTGCAGCGGGACATCCAGTACCTGCTGAACAAGTACCACGGGGCCGACCTGCGCGAGATCAAGATCGGGACGCTGCTCCAGGAGGTGTTGGACGCAGCCTATCGCCACGGGGTGCAGATCCCTTCGGACCTGGCGTTGCTGATTCGCACCATCATCACGCTGGAGGGCGTGGCGGAGATGTTGGACCCGGGGCTGGACGTGTTCGCCCTGGCGCAGCCGTTTGCCCAACGCCTGGTGCGGGAGCGGTTTGCCCCGGCGCGGGTGACGCGGAACCTGCTGACGAATCTGCGGCAATGGGAGCGGCTCTCGCGGCGGGTGCCGGGCCGGCTGGATGCCCTGCTGCGCCAGTTGGAGGCGGGCGAACTGGCGGTGCGCGTCGAGCTGCGTTACCTGGAGACACTGGTGGACAAGCTGGACCGGGTGGCGAACCGGCTGGCGTTCAGCATCGTGGTGGCGGCGGTGGTCCTGGGGTCGGCGTTGATGATCTCGCGGGGGATGGACCTGATGTTCCTGGGCATTCCCATCGCGCCGGTGAGCTTTTTGGTGGCGGTGCTGTTGGGGGCGTGGCTGCTGTGGGGGATCATCCGGTCGAAGGGGTTGTGAGGGAGCGGAGGGGCGGAGGAGCGGAGGGGCGGGGGAGCGGG
>FWPV01008534.1_pt1 | contig 17853 bp, 10 predicted proteins | sample 2228371 | NCBI WGS metagenome assembly FWPV01 (sample SAMEA103939776, study PRJEB20133) | metagenome | reverse complement strand
TTCCGGAGCGACCGGCTTGTCCAGTTTCCAGATCAGCTCCAGCACGGTCCGCACGCTCTCTTGGCGACCGACCAACAGGACCGCGTTGGGCTTGACGAGCGGCGTCATGCTGACGGTCCCGCGTCGCGCGGCGAAGACCTGCTGGTAGACCTGGCTCACGATGGTGATAAGGGATTGACAATCGACGTGCTGAATGGGGACGACTCGGATTTCCGGCTCCGTCTCGGTGCTCAGTTGCTCGATTTGTCGGATGATCTGCATCACGCGCTCGACGTCGCGACGGTTGCCGCGGACGACGAGGACGTCCAGTCCCTCCAGGAACTCAATCTGGACGGGGCCGATTAGGCCGCCTTCTCCGGCCGTGCCCGTTCCCGGTTGTCCTTCGCCGGGGACCGTTTCCAGGCCGTTTTCTCCCGGTTGCGAAGACTCCGGTTGGGCTGCAGCGGCATTTTGCGTATCCGCCTCGATGGCTTGGGCAAGCCGGAGGCGGGGCCGAGTTTCCGAGGCGGCACCGGCGGATGACGGGGCGCCGTCCGCGTTGGCCATGCGGACTGCCTCGGCGGCTCGCCGAGCGCTGTCTTCCGGGATGTTACTCAGGGAGGCCAGGCGGGTGGTAACTCCCGGGGCCGTTGCCGGCGAGTCCAGCGCCGCAATCAATTGCCGAAATGCGGGCATGGCCCAACTTGGTCCGCTCGCCCGAATCCTGTCGGTCGCGCGATTCACTTCGAATTGCAGCGGTTCTCCCGATCGCAAGGCAATGCGGTATTGTGCCGGCGCACCGCCGGTCGCTAACTTTTCCAAGCGGGTACCCAGCATCTGCTGAAGCTGGTTTTCCATGGCGGCGGCCGAAATGTTGCGCAACGGAATCTCATCAGCCTGGGCGGGTTGCCCTGGGGATGGAGCGTGGGACGGCGTCCCGGCGGCCACGGTCGGCGCGGATCGCGGCGACTCGGCCAGCAAGCGAGCGGCGGCCGCCTGAACGTCCGGCGGTGCCACGACCAGAAGCTGCGAAGTCCGGGCGTCGGTAATGATCTTCACGCGAGGATCGTTCCCGAATCGGGCCTGGAGGGCGGCCGCGGTCGATTCCAGGGTTTGCGGCGGCTGCTGAAACGCCCTGACCTCCAGGGTTTGAGGCGACGGAAGGGCAGTATTGCCGGCAGGCGGGGGGGGCAGCGCGGGGCGATCGAGTGCACGCAGGGCGTCCGCCGCCACCTGCTGCGCGGCGTCACCGCCGCCGATCAAGACGCGGTTGCCGGATTCGTCGGCGATGACTTCGCTGCCGGGGGGGAGAACGGCCCGCAATGCGGATACCGCCTGCCGCGCCGGCACATGCTCCAGACGATAGGCGCGAAAAGCGGTATCCTCGGCTGCGGCGACCGGGGCCGCCAGGGCCGCAAAAAGCAAGACAAGAAGCTTCCCAGTCGGAGTGGACGGGCGCGCTCGGTGGGATGTGGCATCGGCTCGTTGGGTCATTGGGACGATCTCGCCTGGAAAACGATGGTTTCTAGTCCTTGAACCATTCTCTTCGTGCAGAAATACTCTGCGCCACACGCACAGCCCGCGCGATCAGAAGAATCGGCAAACTTTCGCTATTTCTCCAGAAAAACTCTGCAAACGGGGGCTTCACGTGAGAAGAGTCACCCAGGCCCGTGACCGGAATGGGACGCCACGCGAGGCGAGAGAAAGGAGAGCTGCCGAGCCTGTACTGTGAGCAAATAGGGCAGATAGGAGAAAAGCCCTGTTCGGGTTAACGGGGGCGACGGACGCGAGCCGGTTTTTGCTCTGCCCGAAGTTGCTCCTGCCATTCCCGGACCTTGTCGAAAAGCATCAGCGGCGTGTACTGGGTCAAATCCAAATCGCGAATCTCATCCACGATGGGATGGTCTACCGCCTCGAAGAACGTCAATTGGACCTCTCGCGGGGGCGGGCTTTTGGCTTGGTCCGGCACGATGGAAAGAGGGGTGAGTTGGTGTTCGTCTTCGAGCCGGCACAATATCTCCTTTGCCCGGTCGATGACGACGCGTGGCACGCCGGCCAGCCGGGCGACGTGGATGCCGTAGCTCTTGTCCGCCGCCCCCGGCACGATCTTGTGCAGGAAAACGACCTCATCGCGCCATTCCCGGACCGCCACGTTGAAGTTCCGCAAGCCGGGCAGGACTTCGGCCAGATCCGTCAATTCGTGGTAATGGGTCGCGAAGAGCGTCCGGCAGCCGACCCGCTGGTGCAGATATTCCACCGTGGCCCAGGCCAAGGAAATACCGTCGTAGGTACTGGTTCCGCGGCCGATCTCGTCGAGGATCACGAGGCTTCGTGGGGTGGCCGTGTTGAGTATCCGTGCCGTCTCGATCATCTCCACCATGAAGGTGCTGCGTCCACGGGAAAGTTCATCGCCGGCGCCGACTCGGGCGTGGATACGGTCGGCGATTCCGATCACGGCACTCTTGGCGGGGATAAAACTGCCGATTTGGGACATGAGAACAAGGAGCGCGGTTTGGCGAATGTAGGTGCTTTTTCCGGCCATGTTGGGGCCGGTGATCAGCAGAATGGTGCCATCCTCGCCGCCGCAGCGCGTGTCGTTGGGGATGAAAGTCCCCTCCGGCTGCGTGATATCCAGGACGGGGTGGCGCCCCTCGATGATCTGGAGGACCGGCTCCTCGGTCAGTTCCGGACGGCAATAGTTGCGGTGACGAGCCAGATCCGCCAAGCCTGCCAGGGCGTCGAGGTCCGCCACGGCCGAGGCCGTTTCGCGGATACGGGCGTGGAATTCGGCAACGCGGCGGCGGAGCTGGAGAAACAGTTCATATTCCAGGGCCTTGGCCTGCTCGTCCGCCTTCAAGACCTTGTCTTCGTACTCCTTCAGCTCCGGCGTGATGAAGCGCTCGGCGTTTTTCAGCGTCTGCTTGCGGATGTAGTCGGCGGGAATCTTGTCTTGATGGGCTTGGGTGACCTCGATGTAATACCCGAACACCTTGTTGTATCCCACCTTCAGCGTGGGGATGCCGGTCCGTTGGATTTCCTTGGCTTGATATGCGGCGATCCACTGTTTGCCGCCTTGGGCCAGCGACCGCCATTCATCCAAGTCGGGGTGGTAACCGTCGCGAATGAGGCCGCCCTCGGTGGCGCTCAAGGGACAAGGATCCGCCAAAGCTTCCGACAATTCCTCCTGCAACTCGCGGCAAGGATCCAGCCGAGCCTCGATTTCGCGCAACAGGGGGCAAACGGCGTCGGCGAGGAGCTGTTTCAAGGGCGCGATTCGGGCGAGCGTCTTGGCCACGAAGACAAGGTCCCGCGGGCTGCAGCGTCCGGTGGTGATGCGGGCCAAGAGACGCTCCAAATCGTGCACGGTGCGGAGTTCATCGCGGGCGGTCTCCAAGACGTCGGGCCGGCGCAGCAGCTCGGCCAAGGCGTCGTGCCGCCGGGCAATGGCCTCCAACTGCATGAGGGGCGAGGCCAGCCATTCCGCAAGACGGCGCGAACCCATGGCGGTGACCGCCCGATCCAGAACCCACAGCAGCGACCCTTCCCGGCGTCCGTCGCGGAGTGTGCGGTGGACTTCCAAGCTGCGGCGTGCCGCCTCGTCCAGCTCCAAGTAAGTCCCACGTTGAAACCGCTGAAGACGGTCGATGTGCGAGAGCGATGTCCGCTGGGTCTCCTGGAGGTAGTCGAGGATGGCCCCGGCCGCGCTCGCTGCGAGCAAATCCTCCGCGGCGTCGCTGAAGCCGAAACCCTCCAAACCGCGCGTTCCGAAGTGTTTTTCCAAAAGGGGCAGGGCGCGCGGGGCGGCGAACGCCCAGCCCGGACGTTTCGTCACCAGGGTTCCCTCGCAGGTTTCACCGAGCAGCCGGTCGTCCTCTTCGCGGACGAGGCACTCGGCCGGGGAGATGCGTGCCAGCGCGTCCGGAAATTGGGCGCGGGGAAAAGTTCCCGCTTGAAAGCGTCCCGTGGAGAGATCCACCCAAGCCAACCCCACCGGGTCGTCCCCCACGGCGGCAGCCAAGTAGTTCGGTTCCCTGGGATCCAGCAGGGCTTCGTCGGTCAGGGTTCCCGCCGTGACGATGCGGGTGATATCCCGTTTGACCAACCCCTTGGCCTGACGCGGATCTTCGACCTGATCGCACACGGCCACGCGATAGCCGGCCCGAATCAGCTTGGCCAGGTACGACTCCAACTGGTGGTGCGGAAAACCGGCCATGGGCGTGCCGTTTTCCCCCCTGTCCCGGCTGGTCAAAGCCAGATTGAGCGTCTTCGCGGCGATCCGGGCGTCCTCGAAGAACAATTCGTAGAAGTCGCCCATGCGAAACAGAAGGACGGCGTCGGGGCACGCCTTCTTGGCTTCCAGGTACTGCCGCATCATGGGAGTCAGGGCTTCGCTCATGAAGTCCATGCTAGCAGCCGCGTCGGCAGCCTCAAGGGGAGTCCGAACGCCGTCGAGGGACGCCCGGAACCGGCGGAGTTGAGGAAAGGGGCCGCCGTCCGACCGGGGGTGGGGAGGCGGTGACGGAGCGGCCGGGATACCGAGCACCGATGGCGCACCAGGCCCGTGCCGCGAGTTCGCCCCGCTATTGGATGAGCCGTTCCTCTTCCTGGTTCACGGCAACGGTGATTTCGCCCATGTCTTCCAGGCGGCGGATGATATCGACGATCTGCTGTTGCACCTGTTCCACGTTGGAAGCGCGTACCGGGCCGAGATAGTCCATCTCCTCTTGCAGCAGCGTGGCGGCACGGCTCGACATATTCTTGAGGATTTTCTGCTTCAGCTCGTCGCTGGCTCCCTTCAAGGCCATGGCCCACTGCGAGTTTTCCACGTGCTTCAACAGGGTTTGGATGTCGCGATCGCTGAGCTTGGTGATGTCCTCGAAGACGAACATCAAGCGGCGGATTTCGTCGACCAAGTCGGGGTCGTCCTGGGCGAGACTCTCCAGAATATGTTTGCCCGTGGCGCGGTCGATGACGTTCAGGATCTCGGCCACGGTGGGGACGCCGCCGGCGTTCTCGAAACGCTGGCTCATGACGCTGGACATCCGCGATTCCAAGCCGGCTTCGACCTCGTGGATGATGTCCGGGCTGGTCTGGCTCATGGTGGCGATGCGTTTGATGACCGAGACCTGCCTTTCGGGCGGCAGACCGCGGAGAATCTCCGAGGCGTGCTGCGGCGGGAGGTGCGACAGGATCAGGGCGATCGTCTGCGGGTGCTCGTCGATCAGGAACGTGAGCAGGTTTTGGCTGTCCACCTTCTGGAGGAAGGCGAAAGGGAGGGCCTCGATGGATTGCCGCACCGTCTCCAGCGTGGCGTTGGCGGCACGGCCCAGGGCCTGCTCGATCAATTCCTTGGCGACGTCGAGTCCGCCTTTGCCGCCCGGCAGCGAGGAGGGATTGGCCTGGGCGAACTCCCGCAGCGCCTGTTCCTGATCCTCCGCCGAGACCAGTCCCAAGCGTGCGATTTCGATGGTGACCGCCTCGACCTGCTTCGGTTCCAACCGCGTCAATAGCTGCGTCGCCTGCTCGCGGGGCAGGCTCATCAGCAGGATGGCGGCCTTGCGAATGTCTCCCGGCATGTTTGGGCGGTTTCCCGGCAGTTGCACGCTGATGATGGAATGGGCATCGCCGTCGGGGCACGGGCGGTGCGGTCCGGAAACAGCGGCCCCTATCTCCACCATCGGTACGCATTCCGCGCGGCTTGACACGATGTTTCCCGGAGGTCGGAGTCGGAAAACTGCGAAGAATCTAACGGTATACGGTCGTTGCTAGGCGGTGTAATCCTTGCAACCGGTGCAGGCGATCCAACCCGCACCGTACCCATACTTTCCAAAAGTTTTGCCGTTTCGTTCAAAACGCCGCTTGACTGTGTACATGGGCGCTCTACGGTACCTTGGAGAGTGGTTCATGGTGGAATGCAAGAAGTCCGGAATTCCGTCGGGCAGGTCGAGGATCGGCCGTGGCGGTACGACTTCTCGTTCGCTGTTTTCTTTCCGCTTCTTGCTTATCGCCCCCATCATTCCCGCCGAAGTGAGCGGCCGACAAGGGCCGCCAAGCGGCTTCTCCCAAAGCGTCTTGTGATGCCGGCACCGTGGTCGGCAACGCTTCCGGATAGTTTTGTTGCTTGGAGGGATTTGGAGGTACCTAGACATGAGACTTCAAACCAAGGTCGTCGCCACGAGTGTCGGGGGCATCGTCGCCACGGCAACCGCCATCATCGGGCTGTTGCTGCTCAATAAGGGGCGATTGCGACAACAAGTCTCCGCGGAAGTGACGGCCTTGGGGCAGGAATCTTGCAAAAGAATCGCGCTCGATGTCGAGCAGATGCTCAACGTCTATCACCAATCGCTGCTGCAAACACTGGGCAACTCCATGAAAATGGCCGACGAACTGATCGCCCAGGAGGGCGGAGTTCGATTCCGGAGTGAGACGGTTGCTTGGCAGGCGGTCAACCAGTTTACGAAGGCTGCGCATTCCGTGGAGCTGCCCCAGGTTACGATCGGTGAGACGCCGATCCACCCGAACACGGATCCGGCCGTTCCTTCGCCGATCGTGGACAAGGTTCGCGAATGGACGGGGGCGACGTGTACAATCTTCCAACGCATGAATTCCCAAGGCGACATGTTGCGGATTTGCACCAACCTTACCACGACCGAGGGCGAGCGCGCTATCGGCACTTACATTCCGGCAGTCAATCCCGACGGCACGCCGAACCCGGTAGTGGCGGCGATGCTCCGCGGCGAGAATTACACCGGCAAGGCCTTCGTCGTGAACGCTTGGTACATCACCACCTATAAGCCGATCTTGGACGGAAACCGGAATGTCGTCGGATGCCTGTTTGTGGGCGTCCCCCGGGACGGCGTACCGGAGCTGCGTCAAGGGATCATGAACATCCAGGTCGGCAAGTCGGGTTACGTATATGTGTTGCAGGGCAGCGGGGAGGAACGGGGGAAGTATGTCATCTCGCAAGGCGGTAAGCGCGACGGCGAGAACATCTGGGACGTCAAGGATGCCGACGGCCGGTACTTCATCCGCTCGATCGTCGATTCCGCGTTGAAGTTGAAGCACGGCGAATGTGCCGTGGAGCGTTACCCCTGGAAAAATGACGGCGACGCCCAGGCTCGCTGGAAGGTGGCCGCCGTGACGTACTTCGAGCCGTGGGATTGGGTGATCGGCGCGGGGGCTTACGAGGACGACTTCCAGGATGCGTTGCAGCGCGTGGACGCCGCCATGAACGGCATGATGTTATGGACCGTAGGCGGAGGGTTCGCCGTTCTTGTCTTGTGTACGGTTCTGGCCGCATGGACGGCTCGCCGTACCATTGCCGGGCTGCATCGCGCCGTCGATATGCTCAAGGACATTGCACAAGGGGAAGGTGACCTGACCAAGCGATTGCAGATCGATAGCAAGGACGAGATCGGAGAGCTTGCCCATTGGTTCAACAACTTCATCGAGAAGTTGCGGGATATGATCCACCAAGTGATCGAGAGCGCCGAGCAATTCACGGAAGGCGCCAAGATCGTGGCGGAAAGCTCGCAAACCGTGGCCCAGGGTGCTCAAACTCAATCGGCGAGCGTGGAGGAAATGAACGCGGCCGTCGAGGAATTGAGCCGCTCCGTCGAGGCGGTGCGGGCATTGGCCGTCGAGGCGGACGAGCTTGCCCGAAAGAGCAGCCATTCCGCTAAAGAAGGCCGGGCCGCAGTCGATAAGTCGATCACCGCCATGAACGCCATTCGCGACAGCTCGAAGCGCATCGGCGATATCATTCAGGTGATCTCGGAGATTGCCGGGCAGACGAACCTCCTGGCGCTGAACGCCGCGATCGAGGCCGCCCGGGCCGGCGAACACGGGATGGGCTTCGCCGTAGTCGCCGATGAGGTCCGCAAACTTGCCGAACGGTCGAATCATGCCGCCCAAGAGATCGCTCAGTTGATCCGCGAATCCACGCGGCTGGTCGAAGAGGGAGCGGAATTGAGCGACGGCATGGGTGAGGCGTTGCGGGGCATTCTGCAAAGCGTGGAAGAGACCGCCGCGAAAATCGGCGTGATCGCCCAGAAGGCGGCCGATCAAAACTCCACGGCCCAAGAAGTCCGTCGCGCAATCGAGGGCATCGCCCTGGTGGCCGAACAGTCGGCCGCCGGCAGTGAGGAAATGGCCTCCAGCAGCCAAGAGTTGGGCGCGCAGGCCGACGCCTTGCGGCAGTTGGTGTCGGGCTTCAAAACGTGATATCCGGCGCCGGTTTCCAAGATCGGCCGGGAAGCCGCTTGTCCGCGGCGCAACCCTCCAAACAGGAGGCGGCGGCACGGCGGCGCAAGGTTGCTTGAAAAAGGACGCCTCCCGATTTCGGGAAACGGTCTGGGACTGCGCGGATGCGCGGTCCCAGACTCGTTTGTTTCCGCGTCCGCGACGCAAGGCATGCCGGGCATCGCTCACCTCGGTCTTCATGCCGTCCTATATCAACGCAGGACTCCGGTCTATTCCCGACTTTCTGACACGGCCAAGGACGCTGCCGGCCGGGCGGCGAGTGCCCGGACCGTGACCAGTTGATTGCGTTTTTCCGTCTCCATCGCTATACAATGGAATGAGGAGGCGGCACTTGGGCCGATTTCCACCCCTTCGCATATGATACCGACGGGGCTCGCATGGACGATCCTTGGATCCTGTTGACGGCCGTAGCAGCGACATCGCTGGCGATCGCGGGAGGAGCGCGGGTAGGTCACCGTTTGCTGGCTCGCGTCCGCTTTTCCCAGGCCCGCCGTCGTTTCCATCGGCACCGTGAAAGTCTCGAGGCCCGCTTCGCGATGGCCGTCGCCGCCGATATCGGGCAGGACGATCCCGCGGCTTTCGACTTCGACGACGAGGTGACCTACATTCGCGATCGCAGTTCCGGCGGTCTTACCGCGATCGTGGCGGTCTCGTTGGTTTGCCCGGAAGAATGGTTGCCGTATGGCGACGACGAGGTCCGGCGGCGCGCCGGAGTCGCCCTCTTTCGCTATGACGGCCTGGCGTGGACGCCGGAGAACCGGCTCTTGCTGAATCTTACCCCGCGGGAGGCCGTGGACCGATTGGCCGGGCGCGTTCAGGTCATCCACCGCGATCAACGCCGCAGGTCGGACTTGATGACGTGAGAGTCCCTCGTCGCGCAAGCGGGCGTCGCGGGTCGCCGCCCGGAGATCCTGCCTCGAGGTCGCATTCCGCTCATCCCGACGAAGGGTTGCGCCGGCGGCTGGAAACTTGCTGAACCAGCTTCTCGAATTCGGACGGATCGAGGTACTGGTGCACCAGGCGTCGGACTTCGTTGAACATCTTGTCCACTTGTCCGCGAGCCGTCGGTTCCGGGCAATCGATGCGCTGCTGCAATTGCATGATTTCGCTGGAGAACACCTCGCGCGACTTCAGCCTCCGTACTTGGTCCAGCAGTGCGGCGGCGTCCTCCCATTTTTCCTCGGCGACCCGCGCACGGACCTTGGCCAGTAGTACCGTCCGTTGAATAACCAGATCCACGAGTTCGTCCTGAATGCCGCGGAGGGCGGCCTCGGCCTCCAGCCGGGGATCGTCGTCCGGAATCGCGACGGCCGTTTCCGCGACCATACCGGGCACCAGGGGCAGCTTGGCGAGCAAACGGCTTCCGTGCTTGATCGCCAGCAGGAGGGGTGTCCCCTCGGGGTCGGTTATCGACACCCGCCCGTCCCAATCCGTTCGTCCCACCCAGCGAAATGTTGCCTCCTCGGGCTTTTGGGCGAACACATCGTAATCGGCCAGAGGTTTCTTGCGTTCATCTCGCGACAAAAGTCGCAGCACGGTCGCTCCCCCCGGCGGACGTCGCCCCCAGGCCAGCAGTTCCACCCGGCCGCGGCGTCGAGCCGTGAGGGGATTCCGTACCCCGGAGATCACCTCGCAGGGCAGCCCCGCCCCGTCGTCGCGGTCCTTCGGTAGCAGGATCGTCCAGGGCAGCGTAAGGACCGCCCGGGCGTTGCCATCTCGATCTTCATACCGGGCCAGCACGTGGTAGACGGGGGTCCGTTCTTCCGCTTCCCGGCCTTGCTGCGCTGCGAGGGCCACGCCTCGTTGGTGCAACCGAACGCCGCCGTCCTCCAAGACCTGGACGGAGGCCAAGGGCACATGACTCTCCACAACAGCGCGGAGGACCGCTTCGGGAACGGCCGACTCGTGGGGGACGGTTGTGCGGATCAACGGTCCCCATTGCTCGGCCCGCACGTCCCATTGACGCGCCGACACGCAGAGGCCGTCATACGCCGTTCCGAGCCGCACCACGACGATCTTGTCGGCGGTTTTCAGTCGCCGCCATTCCGCCGGCAACTCCTCGGGCGGGAGAGCGGGGAGGTCGGGCAACAACAATCTGCTCGCCTCATCGAAAATCGGCGATACGCGAGGTTCCCAGCTCGCGCCTAGGCGGAACTCGAGTCGCGATTGCAGATCGGCCGCCAATCGCACCGCATCGGCGGCAGTCAGCTCAGGGCAGTCCTCCACGGCCAGGTAGATTTCCACATGGTAGGGCGTCCACTCCCAAAGGGACTGTGCGAGGACCGCAGAGCTGAGAGGACGCTCGACGAATCCGCCCGTAATGGAGCACGCAAGGAGCAGGATTCCATGCAACCACCGGCGGAGGAAGTCGACCCGTACGGCACCCCATCGCGCGGCCGTCCCATGCCTGCCGCCGCCCAGCGTTTGGTGATCGGCGGGCAGGGCGGGGAAAAACGGCCCGGGCGACGGCCTCCGGGCAGTGTCGGGGCTTCGCCTTGACCGCCTCATCGTCTCGTATCCCGACCTCCGCCGCATGTCACGCATCCCTCATGCCTTGTCGGTGGTTCTCTCACTGCCCGGGTACGACGCGCCATTTTTCGACGTCTTGATACAAGACCGCCGGCCGCGCGGGAACCTCCTCGATCCCTTTGCGGATCACGAAATAATCCGCCAATTGGTAGAGCGGCAGGACGGCGACATCGTCGTATACGGCACGATGCACCGCCCGCAATCGCGCCGACATCTCGGGCCAGTCGGCGGCCTCCGTAACACGGGCCAAGCTGAGCGTTACATAGGGACTGAGTCGGCCGTCGAACACGGGCAAAGTGAACAATCGAAAGACGTCGCCCGCCGGTTCCCACATGGCCGCTTCGACGTACAGGAAGTCCCAATCCTCGGAAGCGGGCGCGGAGTCGCGGGGAGGCGTCTCGATCAAGCGGACTTCCCATCCCAGGAGCCGCCACTGCCGCGCCATTTCCCGGCAGGCCTCGCGCGCAATTTCGTGGGGCGGCAAACGCAAAGTGAGGGTGTTGCCGTCGGGTTGCGGTCGACCCTGCTTGCGGGCGGTTTCCCGTGCCTGGGCCGCCGCCACTTGCAGCAGAGCCAGGGCCGCGGAGGGCTGATAAGGCCGCGGCTCGATGACGTCGTCATAGGCGTAGCCCAGCGGGTCCGCCCGCCTGCCACCCGCGAGAAACGGCCCGCTGACGACGCGACATCCCTCCTCGGATCGCCCGTCCAAAAGCATCCGCAGCATCCGCTCGCGATCGGTGCCCAGCAGCAGGCCCCGACGGAAATCCCGGTCGGCCGGAAGGGGCCGGCCGAGGTTGGGAATCAGCATGTGGACCAAGGGCGCGGCATAACTGCGGATCTCCAGATCCGTCCGGCCCTCGATCAACGTGCGTTCCCAGGGGTTGATGCGATCGACCGCGTCCACATCGCCGCGCCGCAGCGCTGCCAGGGCGTCGCGGCCGCGGGCAAAGGCAACTTCGTCGATTTCGGCCGGTCGTCCCGGCGTGCGCTCGTCGTAGGCGTCATTCGCCAGAAAGACGGCGACTTCGGGCCGCGAGTCCGAAGTCGGTGCCGGATCGAGGACATACGGCCCGATTACGTCGAGCTTTCCACCCGTTGCAGCCGTTCCCTCGTCCTCCGAGGGGGCGGAACCGGGGGCATCTTCGCTCCATCGCGCGGACGCGGCAACTGTCTGCGGATCCGCCGTTGCCGCCCAGCGGCTCACAACGGTATTTCGCAAGAAGACCTCGGGACGGACGTGCGGGCGGCGCAGTTGCACGATCAACTCGCCCGGCGCTCCGGCGGCCAGTTCTTGCGCAAGACCGGCCCACGGCCAAAAGAAACGGCGATCGGCGGCGTCTCCCATGGCCCAAAAAAGCTCGGCCAAGTCGGAGACGGTGGGCCGCGAGCGTATTCCCGCGCGATCCGGCGGGGTCACGGCAAAGACGAGCTTCCGCCCCAGGTCTTGGCTTCGCATCGTGTGAAAGGGGGTAGTGTAGATGCCGCCCTCCGGCCCGATGCCGGACCACTCCGCCCAGGCGCGGGCCGCCAACCGCCCGCTGCGACGGGCCGACCAATCCGTGAGCGAGACCGGATCGAGATCACGGTGGGGCAGCGTCACCGCGACCGTCAGCCGTGGGTAGGCGGTCTGCACGCGACGGAGACAATCCGCCGCGCCGGGCAATTCCGGCCATACGGCCATCAGGCGGCGCGCCGTCAGGTCGGCCCGGCGAAAGTCGCTCCGCTGCAACGCCGCTTCCGCTTCCGCCAGCAGCGACGCCGCCTCCCTCTGGAATTGCGCGCGGCGCGCCGCGACCACAGGGTGTTCCGGAAACAAGCTCGCCAGACCGTCCACGACTTGGCGAGCGGCTGCATACTCCGAGCGCTCCCAATAACGATCGACCAGGCCGTCCACGGCTTGCCCGACGGCCTCGCTCAATCCCGGGTAGTCTCGCCTCTCCTCGAAGAGGTTGCGGAGGTTGCCGTAGGCGCGATCGAATTGCTTGCGGCTGATCGATGCCAGCGCCTCCTCGAACCAGAATTGTTGCCGCAGGGCGTCCAAGCCCTCGACCTTGGGATGATTAGCGTGCAAATACTCGATGTAATCCCAAGCCGCGGCGAAGTCCTTCTGCTCGATCAACCGCCGGGCTTCCTCCACCAAGATCTCCTCGAACAATTGAATGCGAACGATCTGCGGCCAAGCGGCGCGAAAACGCTCGCCCGGCCGATCGAACAGCTCGACCTCCAGAAATCCGGATCGCGGCAGCGGCGAGGGCTTCTTGCGATCCGGGAAGGGCAGGGGCGAAACCGTGAGAACCGCGTCATTGTTCGCCGCATTGAGAAAAATCAGGTCATACGGGGGGTGCTCATATAGGGGAAGGTCGGATTGCGGGGAATTCGCCGCCGCCGGCTCTTCCGCGAATGCGAACCCGGTGAAGACCCCGACCAGGGCCGCGGCGGCGAAGCACATCGCGATCCTGAACTCCGCGCGGAGTCGGCGATGCGTTTCCCAGGCCGATGGTAAGCCGCTCATCATCACGTTCACGCTTTCGAATTCCGAAACGTCGCGTCGCCGAGTTCGCCGCCCTCGCGCCGGCCGGAATCGGCCTTCAAGGTCGTCCCCGCTCGCACCCATCACGGTCCGGCGGCAAATGGATCCAATCGCACACGGACGGCTCGGCCGTCTCGCAGTCCGACAATCGCCCAATTCTGCCAAACGGCGGGAGCGACGATCGGCACTCCGCCAAGGGTCAACCGCTCGACGATCGCCCCTTCATTGGGTTGCAGCAACAGAAGCTCGCCGCGGCGCGAGGCGGTCAGCAAGTAATTCCGCCACGCAACCGGAGGCCCCACCCAGGGCATTTCTCCAAGGGCTTTGTCTGCGACACGAGCCGGTTGGTCGTCCCATGCGAGAACATCCCCGTTTGGGGTACCCAACCATACGCGTTCTCCCACGGAAAACGGTCCCCAGACCGGGCGTTCGTCGAGTGTCTCGCTCAGCGCCGTTTCGCCGGTTTGCAGGTTCACGGCCCTCAGCCGCCGCTCCGTATCTAAGGCAAAAAGATGGGTCGTCAACACCGCCGCGGGCGGGACGAGCGCCGCCTGGAAAGAAAGTTCGTGTTGCGTGTTCCAGCCGCCGTCGGCGGTGGAAAGCAGCCATAGGCGGCCGTCCTCGCGGGCTGCCGCCACGCGATGATCCGGCAACGCCAGTACCAGCGTCCAGCGCACCGATTGGCCGGGAGGCGTCGGCGTCTGATAGGCGTCGCCCGACAATCGGCCGGACGTCCAATCAACCCGGGCCAGAGAACCGTTGCGAAGGGGAACCACCAATTCCCGACCGAGCGAGGCGATCGGGCCGGCGACCTCCATCGGCAAGGGGATTCGGCGGACTTTGGGGGAGGCCGCATCGGCTTCTCGGATGGTGATCTCTCGATCGCCTTCGGCCGCCGCAGCCTCGATCCCCGGCGCGGGAAGCGGCGTGCGATGGATCGTGCGGCTGCCGCGCGAAACCGCTTCCGCTGCTGCGTCGATCTGCCGCGCGGCCAAGCGGACGGGCATCGTTCCGGCAGATCCCGTCGCACCTTCGAGCGGAAGAAGACAGACTGAGCCGCCGACCGTGGCCGTTCGCAGGGCGCCGTTTTCGAGTCGAGGGGGGAGCGACATCGGATCGGCCAGCCGCGTCTCCCAATAGAACGAGCCGTCCTTGACGGAGACGGCCGCGGCGAAAACGCCCGCCTCGCCCACCCGGCGATAGGCATGAAGCACGACGTCACCCACAAGCCGCGGCGGTTGCAAGGCAGGTAGGTTTTCGGCGGCCACCCACTGCGGCACGATTCGGCTCGCCGCCGCCTGAAGGTCGAATCGCGTCAGCGCCGTATCCGCAGCCAAAAGAATCCCCGATTCCAGAAGCACGTAGCGGGGCACCTCCCAGTCCGTGCCCAGGGACTTGGGCGAGGCGGTTTTGCCCTCCGCGATCCGTACCAGGGGCGTTTTCGGATCGCCGCGCAACTCGAACACGATGACGTCCGCATCGGCCGTTTCGAGGAGCAGGCGATTTCCCGCGACTTGCAACGGCCCGGCCAAGCGACCGCTCAACGCAAGTTGCTGCACCCGGTCGGCACCGCCCTCTCCGTCCCAGCTCCAAACCACGAGCCTCGAGGCGTCGTTGCGCAAGACTTCGGGAAGCAGGAGGTAGCGATCCATGATGACGGGCGGCAGGACCAGCGCCCCGCGATCGTGCCCGGTGTAAATCACCCCCTCCGTCTCGGCTCCGGATTCGCTTAGAGCGAAGACGTACGAGTGCTCGGCGGCGGCGAACCACAGGGACCCCAAGGCGTCGTCAGGCGACGAAGAGAAGGCGGGAGGCAGCCGGACGGCCACGGGAAATCGGATTGCCCGCAGCCCCTCGCCCGTCGCCGCATCGACGACGAACCAGCCCGAATCCGCTCCGCCGACCAGGATCGCGTCGTTGACGAGTCGCGGTCCCCAAACAGTTTCGCCCGGCATCTTGATCGCGCGGATTTCTTTGCCCGTCGCCGAATCGACCCAAACCAGCGCGTGGCGACGGTGATCGAGAAGCACGGCGGCCCGCCCCCCTGAAGCCTCGACCTGCGGCAGTTCGGTCGGCGGCAGGCCGTTCGGCGCGCTATTGCCTACGTACCGCTGCCACACCAGTCGTCCGGTCGCGGCCTCTAGGCAAAAAACGCATCCTTCGGCTTCGATGAGGAGGAACTGATCCTGGGCGATGGGAGCTCGGCCATCGCGAAGGAGGGCGAAGAAGGCGGTTTCCTCCACCTGTTGTGGTTCCGGTTCGCTCTCTACCGGCACGGAAGGGAGCCTTTCCCGTGCGACGCGGTCGCGGAGCGAGTCGCACATCCCCGACATCTCGGCCGCAATTTCCTGATCATCCGCCAACGGGGGAAATTGGCGCACGAGCCGCCTGCGGATCTCGTAGGCCTCATCGGCCGCGTCGCGAGCGCGCGCCTCGCGGATCTTGTCCAGAGCCGCGCTGCGTTCCTGGTTCAACGCGATGCGCCTTTGCGCCAGTTGCAGCAGGTTCTCGATATCCGCGATCTTTTTGCTGGGCCGACTTTCCCGGGGTACATATCGCCGAATGGCGGCCAAGACCTGCTCCGCGGCCGCGATTCTCTCCGCATCGGCACGCTCAAAGGCGGACGCCGCCAGTCCCTCGCCGATCTGTGGGAGGACGGCCGTCAATTCCGCGTCCGCCTCCGGGTGAAAATCCGGCAACACGGCGATCTCTTCCAAGACGCCGCGGGTGGCTTGCCAAACCTCCATCCAGTCGCCGCTCAGGGTTTGCCGTATTTGCGCCAGGCCCAGCCTTACCCGGGTAACGCCCGCTTGCGGATGTTTGGGGAAGTCTTTGAGAAAGCGTTGATACTTGTGGATCGCCTGCGTGTACGATCCCGCGCGATAATCGGCCTCGGCCTCCGCCAGCACTTCGTCGCCGCTCCGCCGATTGAGGGAGAAAAGGACGATCACGCCCACAAACACCAGCAGCAGCAAGGCCCCGCCGCCGAGGAGCAAGAGAGGCGAATCCCATACGTTGCGCCGCCGCGGCACGGAGGCGAAGGGGTCGGGGAGGGGGGCGGTCGCCGTCGGCATCGCTCCACCGGGCAAGGCCAAGTCGTCGAAGGGGTCGGGGAGGGGGGCGGTCGCCGTCGGCATCGCTCCACCGGGCAAGGCCAAGTCGTCGAAGAGGTCTTCCGGGCCGGCGGGAAGGGAGGCATCCAAACCGGGCGAGACGCCCCCGGCGGCTGCGGAGGTCGTCTCGGGTGCGGCACCGGCTTGTTTTGGCGTCGCAGCGGGTTTTTCAGCGGCGGTCGGTTCCCGGGATTCGGCCCGCCGTCCGGTTTTCTTCCGAGAAGGCGTCCCGAAGAGGTCGTCCGCATCCTCCAACGGGGCCAGCTCCAGGTCCTCGTTCTCGCCCGACTCCGCCCGGCCGTCGTCCGGCTTCTTTTGCGGCGGTTCGACTTTTTTCAAAACGATCGGCTCGGGGCGGTGACGCTGTGTTTTTTCCGCGTACGCCTTTTCCACCGCCGTCATCAGTCGCTGTGCCAGCAACCGCGAGAGATAACCTTGATCCACGAGGATCTTGGCCGCCATCGACGCAGAGAGGGGCTTGGGCGAGCGCGAGGTCTCGGCGGCCTGCTTCCGCAACTGCTGAATCACCTCAGGCGGCACGAGGTCGCGTTCTTGCAACAATTTGAGCAGTTCTTCAGCGGGAATCATGCAACGTCATTCCAGGACGAATCGGTACCCTCTCTCCCGCCGTCTTCGACGGCGGCGCGGCTCTGCCGGAACCTTGCAACGTCAAAACTCCGTGTCCTCCACGGTCGCCAAGCGGATGCGTTCCATCCCCACGGCATTTCCGGCGTCCAAGGCCCGCACGACGGTCTCGTGGCGGCAGGCCGGATCCGCCAGAACCAACATTCCGGAGCGGGTCGCCCGCCCGCCGGCAGCGCCATTCCGAGCCTCTCTCAGCTTCGTGAGCAAATCTTGTTCACTGGGGGCGTCGCGTCCCTCGACCGTCACCACGTCCTCCCTGTCGATCCGGACGATGACGAAATCGTTTTCGTTTTCCAGTTCTTCCAGGGTCTGGGATTGGGCGGTCTCGTCGTTCGGATCGGGGGGCGGTACTTCCAGCGACTTTTGAAGGCTGAACGCCGCCGTCATCATAAAGAATATGAGAAGCTGGAATACCACATCCACCATCGGAGTCATGTCCATGACGTCCTCCGGCGGTTCCGTGCGAGGAAAGACCACGACTTCCGTTCCGGCGTCACTATCCGGTCCCCGCGTTGGAGGTTTGGTCCCGCGGGAGATTGGGCCGCTGCCGGTATCCGCCGATCTCGCCAAATCGCCTCGGCAGACCGGACACACCATCCGCCCTTCGGCCGACGTTTCCGGGACCGTGATTTCCTGGCCGCAATAGGAACAACGAATCTTCACCATGTTGTACGTTCTTCAGCCCATTCGTTCGCCGCGCCGCATTCTCCGGCTCGCTGCCGTCGGGATTGAAGATGCGCATGCGTGCGCAGGCGCCAGGCTGTGCCCCGCTCGGAGCACAATGCAGCAAAATGC
>FWPV01008533.1_pt1 | contig 17855 bp, 17 predicted proteins | sample 2228371 | NCBI WGS metagenome assembly FWPV01 (sample SAMEA103939776, study PRJEB20133) | metagenome | reverse complement strand
TCAACTGCGTTTGGATCAATGCCAAAACTGCTCAACTGATTCCTGGTAATTTTATAGATACCTTCTTCAGGTGCTTCAAATCTAACCCATTTACCATTTGCCAAAACACTGTTTGTAACAGTAATTTTATTTGTCGTTCGCACCGACTTATTCCAATACTTAGCAACTGCAAAATTCAAGACAGCACCATCAAGAAAATTATCTGCGGGTTTGGAGCTTATCTGCGCTGATGAGAAATTTATTCTGAAAGTAATTTCAGTGTAAAGTCTTATTTTGTTTTGTAATGGTTCAAATTGTATAGGGCTGATAATTATATTTTGTATCAATATTTCTCTTGCATAACCTGCTTCACCAAAAGAAACCAATTCAGATTGTTGAACATCATAGTACTTATCTCCTTTGAGATAATTTAAAGAATAAGAAATTGAATCAGGAATCATCCCGGGAACAGGGATTATCTGTCCGTCAATTTCCTTATAAGAATAGTTAATTACTTCGATTGTATTGCCATATTCATCCGGAACACCCACTGAGACAATTCTCTTCTGGATTGATGGAATTCCTGGTTCATCAGGATTTAAGATTTTACCAAAAAGTAACTGAACATTTCTGAATTGTTCTGAACCAATCCTGATAATAGAGGTATCAGAATATTGAGGATAGTATGTTATTGTAATGGAATTAAAATCTGAATTAATTATCCGGATATCATTTTGAGCTGAAGAATAAACAGAGAGGTATAAGAATATTATAAGGAGATATGAGATTCTGCTTTTCATACTTAACTTTTTGTTTGTTTAATTATTAAAATCAATCCGAATTTATTAAGTAGCAAGAATCTCTCTAAGTTTCTCCTTGTTTTGTGCGAAAAATATAGAAGTAATTTATTACAAGTCAAGTCTTTAGTTTCGCCTTAGAAAAAAATCATGAAACGAGAAACCTTACACTCGAATACCAATTCTTATCTATTAAATTATAATCCAAGTAACTCTTTATTCTGTTTCATAGCTTCTATACAAAATCCGATATGAGAATCCAAATCAACACCCAACTCTTCAGCTCCCTTTAAAATATCTTCTCTATTAACAGCTCTTGCAAAAGCTTTATCTTTTAATTTTTTCTTAACTGATTTCACTTCAACTTCATCAATACTTTTTGAAGGACGAACATAAGCCACGGCAGTAAGAAATCCTGCCAGCTCATCGCAAGCGAATAGAGTTTTCTGCAAAAGAGTTTCTCTCTTAACTCCTGTATAATCTGCATGCGATAAAATTGTCTGAATAAAATCCTCAGGGAAATTCTTCTGTCGAAGAATTTCAGCTCCTTTAAATGGATGTTCTTCAGCAGTGGGAAATTTCTCATAATCAAAATCGTGGAGTAAGGCTACATTGCCCCAGTAGTTTTCATTTTCACCAAACTTTTTTGCATATGCTTTTACACAAGCTTCAACTGCAAAGGCATGCTTCAGTAAACTTTCGCTCTTCGTATAATCTTTTAGTAATTCCAGACAATAGTCCCGGTTAAGATAATGTTCCATTTTACTTTTTCCCTGAAAATTTTTTATAGCTTGGACAATATTTTGCTATCATACATAGTTCGCATTTTGGTCGTCGGGCATTACAAATTTTTCTGCCGTGGGTTGCTAATAAATGGGACGATAGCACCCAATAGTCTTTAGGCAGTAATTCCTTAAGACGCATTTCAATCTTGTCAGGATTTTCGGTATCAACAAATCCTAACAAATTTGACAATCTTTTAACATGGGTATCAACCGCAATTGCTGGAATGCCAAAAGCATTTCCCGCAACAACTGATGCAGTTTTTCTTCCAACTCCGGGCAGTTTAACCAGTTCATCAAAATCAGCGGGAACCTTACTTTTATATTTTTCAACTAATTCTTTACAGCAAGCTTTAATAGATTTTGCTTTCTGCTTGTAGAAACCCGTTGAAAAAATATCTTTTTCCAGTTCTTCATCATCAACAGAAAGAAAGTCTTCCGGCGATTTATATTTTTTAAAAAGTTTTTCTGTAACAATATTTACTCTGTTATCGGTGCATTGTGCAGAAAGAATAGTAGCAACTAATAATTGAAAAGGATTTGAAAAGTTGAGTGCAATTTTTGCATCAGGATATTCTTGTCGTAACTGATCAAAAATTTTTTTTGTGCGGATTTTTTCTTTGTCTTCACTCATCTTTATTAAACCTTGAATCACGAATTAATAGTCTGTCAACTGGTTTATTATTCAGAATGTGATTTTGTATAATTTCTTCAACATCTTCAACCTTAACTCCCCCATACCAAATTTGTTCAGGATAGACAACTACTGTAACTCCATATTCACAGGCATCAAGACAACCAGCTGTGTTGGCTCTTACGGATGAGTTCAATCCAAGTTCTTTCAATCGCTTCTTGAAAAGTTCTTTGATTTCACTGCCACCTTTATCTTTACAGCATCCGCGTGGATGTCCGGCAGGTCTCTGATTTTCGCAAATAAAAATATGTTTATCAAATCGTTTCATGATAATTATTAAAGATGGAACAAAAATTTGGCTATTATTGAATTACAAATACGAATAAATTTTCTTTCAAAAATAGGAAAACTTATGTCAAAATTAGTAGCATCTTTTTTCCTAATTATTTTTCTCACAGCTTGTGAAGAATCAGTCAATTCAGGCAACATCCCGGATTATTCAAAATATCCAGTTCAGCTTAATCGTGAATGGGAGTACAACACAATCTTAAAGATTGAATATTATGACTCAAATGGTCATATAGATTCAACTGAAATGATGGACTTAGGGAATACAATCTGCAAAATTACCAGTTTGAATGATACGATTGGAAACCTTACCCATTTGATTTGTTTTGCTGAATATGATCTTTCAACACCTCAATATGTTCATAAAGTATGGTACTTAAACGCTGATAGCGGTTTGTATGCAATAGCTTATTGTAATCCGGGCTCTTCTCAAATTATTACTCCTAAAATGTATCATAGTAGGCATCAAGATATAAATAAACTAACAAGGTTGATTGGATTAAATCCCGCATCTTTTGAAGGCGGAAAATCCGTAATTCAATTTAGTGACTCAATACAATTTTATACTTATCCAAGGAAGGTATTGAAGTATCCTCTTAGAATCGGTGAAAGGTGGGTTGAATTAATTGATCCATTTTATCGTGAAAGGTTTATCAACAAAAAAGAAAGTTTAACAATAAATGGAAAAGTATTTAATTGCCTAAAAGTTGAATCAGGTTTGAATTTAGGAATATTTTTCAATGACTATATCAATTTGACTAATGGATTGATTATGCGTGAAATCTTAGCTGATAGTCTGGCTATCATTAATCCTGAGGACCCAAATCCAATAGGATATTACAGAGTGCATTCAATTTCAAAATTAGTTCGTGAAACAATTCCTTAGTAATTAGAGAATTATCAGATTTTAGTAATGAAAACAAGGTAAGTTTTATCCAGATTTTATTATTGATTTTAAGATGTGATTTTATTAGTAGCGCGTACGGGATTCGAACCCGTGATCTCCGCCTTGAGAGGGCGGCGTCCTAAGCCACTAGACGAACGCGCCAATGTAAAAGAAATAAAACCATTTTTGTTGTCCCGCCAGGGCTCGAACCTGGACTCTTCTGATCCAGAGTCAGACGTGTTGCCAATTACACCACGGGACAATTAATTTTATTCAAATTTCGATTCGAAATATATCTAAGGTCGTTTACTTATGCAATTTCAATTTTGGATTTGATGTTAATAATACCTCTGATTATGTTTATGAAAAATTTTGAAAAGCTTATGAATAAACTGTTTATTCTGTTTTTAATTTTTACAAATATTCTGTTCGCTCAGAAATTTTATTTGAGTGAAACCATCGGGACTTTTGAAAATGCATCTTCATTCTGGATTGTGCCAAATGGATTTATTTATATTACTGATAAAGATAAAGATGAAGTAATCCAACTTGATACTTCCGGAAATGTTCTGAAAGATGTTGGTGGGTTTGGCTGGAATCAATCACAGTTTGATGAACCCGCAGATGTATTTGCTGATCCTTTATCAGTTTATGTTGCTGATAAAAACAACCACAGAATTCAACGCTTTGACAGAAATCTTAATTTTATTTCCGAACTTTATACCCGCGATAAAGATAATCCTGATCAAAGCTTTGGATATCCCATAAGTTGTGCTGTTTCTAACCAAGGTGATCTTTTTGTACTCGATTCGGAGAATAAAAGGATTTTAAAATTTGATCTTTTCGGAAACTTCAAATTGCAGCTCGGAGGGATTGATGCCGGACAGTTCGCATTGTTCAATCCTATATCGATGTCAATTGGAGCAAGCGGAATTGTTTTTGTTGCAGATCAAAAATCAATTTTAACTTTTGATCAGTTTGGAAATGGAATTACGAAAATTGTGTTTGATGAGGAAATAATATCTCTCCGGATATTATTTGACAAAATTCTAGTTGTATTGAAAAATAAAATTTTATTTGCAAGCATCTCAGATGAGAATATTGAGTTTCATAATTTATTGTTCGAAAATAAAATGAATGAAAAAATAGTTAGTTCAATTCTGTTTAATAACAAATTATATATCCTCACCCCAAAACAGATATTGATTTATGTCCCTTCACTACAGTAATTAAAATGCAGAAAAAAAATATTTTCTATTTAAAGATATTTTTTCTGGCTGGATTACTTGTCTGGAATCTTGGCATATTCAGTCCATGCCTGATTAGTAAGAGTAATTTATTTACTTATCATCTCATAAAATTCATCTACTCACCTGTATGTCATCAGAAGATTGAAAGAAGTTTTAGTTGTAATCATTTTCAGCTGATGGTTTGTGCAAGATGTTCAGGAATTTATTTCGGAGCAATGATTGCAGCATTATTAAATCTTCTTCCGGTTAGTGTAACAATAAGTAAAAGATTTTTGTTTTATGCCGCTATTCCTATGTTAATTGATATTATACTTTTCAATTCAGGAGTTTATGAATACAATAAAGTCATCTCATTCATCACAGGAAATATATTCGGTGCAACAGTATTTATTTTTATCTTTGACATAGTAAAAGATTATTTTGTAGAATTAACGAAGGAAAAAGATTCTTGAATAAATACATTCCAACTTTTATAGCCGGATTCGGTGCAGCTGTTCTTTCAATTGTACCGGGAATCAAAAGTTTCAGCTGCTGCTTAATTGTTCCTGGTGCGGCAATACTTGCTCTGATTTTAGATAGAAGAGTAAATAAAAGTTATGAAAGAATTGTTATTGGCAAAGCTATTATGTTTGGTTTATTGACTGGAATTTTCGCATCTATTTTTATAACAGCTCTCGATGTGTTTATTACCTTTATCACAAAAACAAATGATTTTATCGAAGCACTGCCGCAGTCAGAATCTGTAATCAGAGATCTTAATTTCGGTCCGATGGCTGAAGAATCATTAAAGCTTATGAAACAGATGGCAAAACAAATCCAAAGCTCCGGATTTTCACCACTGTATTTAATCATATTGTTTTCGAGTAATTTTATAACGAACACGATTTTTGGAATGATTGGCGGACTTATCGGAATGGGTTTATTAAATAAAAGAAAAACGGACTAATTCAAATGATTACCGGGTTAATTTTCTCTCTTCATATTTTATTTATTCTTATTATCTTCACTAAAAAATGGCAGGATGATAATCTTTCAACAGCATTTCTTAATGTCGGATTAATCGTAATCTTATTTTCTGTGGGATGGACTATAACCGGAATGATTGCAAAGGTTATAATGGAACCAGAAGGATTAGGGAGAGAATTCAACAGGGATACATTCTCCTTGGTTTTATTGACAATTGCGGAATTTTTCTTCTACAGATTTTATTACGGGAATGATTTTACCTCAACCGATAAGGAAAAACAATAACAGCAGTCTGATTAGTTTGTTTTGCATTTGGTGGCAGTGGTTCAAATCTCCATTGCCAGAGAGAATTAATAGCAGCTTGTTCCAATCTTGTATCCGCTTTGGTAAGCAGAGTTACTGAGCCGACAGTTCCATCAGGTTTAATTGTAAATCTTATTCTGATATCAATTTCTTTCTGAACGCCTTCGGGATATTCAGGTAAAGTATAGTAATAAATTCTCCGCGTACCACTTCCTCCCCATTCTATGTCAAAACCAAAACTTCCCTCGCCTTGTGCTAAATTACCTTGTCCTTTATTTGAAACATTGGAAGTTTCTTTTTTTGTATTTTCTTTCTTTGGCTCTTTCTGCACTTCTTTCTGTTTGTCAGCAGGATTTATAACATGATTATCATCAGTAGTTTTAGATTTGGGTAAATCTACTTCTTTAACTTCCTGATTTTTTTCTTTCGTTGCAGATTTTTCTTCAGGTTTGGCATTCTCTTCGGTTTTATTCAACTGGTCTCCGATTGCACCTGCAGAACCGGACTGTCCTGATATTCCGAAAGATACTTCCACATACTCTTTTGGCGAATAATCAAATGACAGATTGATTATCCACAATATTAAAATCAAAAACAGATGCAACAGAAATGAAGCAGAATAAGATATTCGTTTTATTTTTTTATAACTAAAGTTCATATCATAATTGCTCTTTTTCTGTTTCAATCGTGAATTTATCAATTCCTGAAATTTTTGCTGCATCAATCACTTTTATAACCATTTCAATTGCAACAGTTTTATCTGCCCTGATAATAAGATTATCCTGATTAATCTGTGCTTTCATTTCAGTTAATTTTGCAGGCAGCAAATCGATACTTACTTCTTCCGAACCGGCGTAGATTGCACCACCTTCAGTCAGCGTTACAATCATTCTGGCAGGTTCTGATTTCTCATTAGTTTTTGAACCAGGTAATTTTACTTTTACTCCTGTTTGAATGACAAATTGTGATGTAAGCAAAAAGAAAATCAGTAGCAGCATCACAATATCTGTAAGTGAAGAGTAAGCAAAGATACTTAACGGTTCTTTTGATGTTTTAAATTTCATTTTACTACCTGATTATAATTCAATTTCATCATCAATTTCTGTTTCTTCAGCTTCACCTTCCTGAATAACATCAACAACATCATTAGCAACTGTCTCCATTTCTCCAACTAATCTTTTAACAGCGCTTAAGAAATAGTTGTAAAAGGCAAGAGCGGGGATTCCAACAATCAATCCAAATGCTGTAGTAATCAGTGCTTCCCAGATTCCGCCGGCAAGATCACTTGGATTTGCAGCACCGGCTAAATCCTGTATGGTCATAAAGGCCTGAATCATTCCGGTTACCGTTCCTAAAAATCCCAATAATGGAGCAATTCCTGCAACAGTTGCAAGTATTGTTAATCCTTTTTCAAGTTTTGAAATTTCCTGGCTTCCGGCATTTTCAATTGCTTCTTTTACTCTGTCGTGACCATATTTATACTTTTTCAATCCCTTGCGAACAATATTCGCAACAGGAGATTTTTCTTCCATACAATAGCTGATTGCACCCGAAATATCTTTTTTCTTAATGAATCCGCGAATGCGAACCATAAATGCAGGTACATTTATTCTGGCTTTTCTTAGTACCCAAAATCTGTCGATTACAACTGCTAATCCGACTATTGAAGTAGCCAGAATAAGCCACATTATAAATCCACCTTTAAGAAAAATTTCAAATAAGTTCATATTATTCCTTCATTAGTTTATAGTTTAACTCTTGATTGAAATTCCTGAGCATCTCTTAGTGTTGGAAAATTGCCGACCCTAACTCTAAACCAGATACCTGTTCCCTGAATTTCAGCTTTTTCTACAAATGCATTGTAGCCTTTGTTCCTGAATTTTGCAGCTTCATTTTCTGCAATAGCATTTGACCTGAATGCTGCGACTTGTACAATATAAATATCATTATATTTAAAAATGTTCGGAGCAACTCTTTGATAATTTTCAACTGACTGAGTAACAATCGGTTGTTTTTGTTCTACTGGCTTTTTTGTTTCAACTATATTTTTTTTTTGTAACGGCTCTATTAAATCTGTTTTAATATTTGTTTGATTTTCTGACGGAACGGTTTCGGTATTTGTTTCCGGAACTACAGAGTCCTGTTTAATTGTTTCCTCCGGTTCGAAAACTTCTTTTTTAGGATAAGGATAACTTATCGGAACAGAAAAATCCCTTTCAACTACAATTGCTTTATCCGTTTTTAATTTTACCTGTGGTTCAACTTGTTTTGTTGAAATATTTTTTATTTGAGTGATGTAGAAGTATAACATTCCTATAATTACTATGCTTCCAAAAACAACAATCAGTAAAGGCACTTTGGATTTTTTTGGTTGATAGCTGTAAAGTTCGTCCCGAATTTTTTTCAGTTCTGAATCTTCATCAAACTCGGGTTCCTTAACATCCTCTTTCGGAGGAATAGCTGATTGAAATTCTTCACTGATTTTTTCTTCTATAGGGTCATTCACAACTTCAAATTTGTCACTAATAATATCCTTTGTTGTTTGCTCCTCAAATTCCGAATCCGGCAACTGCGATTTAACTTCATCAAATTCAGTTTCATAAGAATCTATAGCAATGTCTTCTGGTTTTACTGGTTCGAAGATATTTGATGTTTTACTCTCGTCTTCCTTATAAGATTTTTCGGATTCAAATTCAGAAACTTCCGGAATGTCACTATCAATTGTTAGTTCAGTTGCGTAATGCTCTTCTTCAGTTTTGAGCGGAATTTCTTCCTGTTCATCTTTAATCGTGAGCTCAATTACTTCATCAGATTCAATCTCTTCAGATTTGCCGGAAACTGAATCATCTTTGATATGGAGTTGGTTTGAATCTGCTGAGTCTATTTTTACCTTAATATCAGGCAAATCTTCATTTATAATTTCTTTAACTGTTTGTTCAATCTCATCAGAAAATATTAACCCGCTTTCTTTCTGATTTTTGTATTTATTCTCAAATTCATCAATTGTTGTAGAAGGCTTTTTTTCATTTATATCAAAATTAGTTTCCTGCTCATTTTCCAATGATAAATCAACTCCAAAGTCCCAGGCAACATGCTCTATTCTTAGAGTATCTTCTTTTTTTACTTCTCCGTTTTCAAGAAAGCTATCAGGAATTTCTTCATCAAGTTTTAATTCAGGTTCAGTCATCTCCAAGGAAATTCTGTTGCTATTGAAAGCTTGTGAAGTTAAAATTATCTGAGGTGGATTGGATTCATAAGCATTCAGAATTTCGACTTCGGAAATAATCTTCTCAACTTTAGATTCAATTAATCTTCTCAGTTCATAACCACCAGTTGGAACATAGAATTCTTCGGAAGATGTTCCGCGAATGGGAATCAGAGGTTTACCAATGCTAAGACTAAAATATGAATCAACATTCTGAAAATCATCATCATCCACAGATGGAACAGTGAAAATAAGTCCTTCTTCTATACTCGATTTCAAATCTTTGTTAAGTGAGAAGAGAATGAAATCGATAAATGTATCGGGTATATTCTCGTCAATGAAATTTAAGCGTGACTGATTAATCTTTCCTTTCAGCAGAAAAAAGTAACCGAAATCTTTCAGATAAGCCGCCTGCCCAATTTTCAGTATTGCAGATAATCTCTTTAGTAAAATCTCGAAGAAAAGTTTTACATCGAGGTCGGGAATTCCCGCTCTTCTCGAGATCTTTTTAATTAATTCGGTTCTTGTCATAATAAATTTTGAAATAGTTCAGGCAAAATTTATAAAATTACAATTTATATTTCACTCCAAACAGAAAATTAAGCGGCATTTCCTGATAGTTGTACCAGAAATAATTTTTTGTATTCAGAAGATTTCTCAATGAAGCAAAGAAATCAAACTGCTTATCGAAAATATAATTCAAATCAACACCGAGATTAAAATAATCATCAAGTTTGGATTTATTCTGAATATCAGCATGTCGTCCAGATAGATAGTCAGCCCTGAGTGAAGCAATAAAACTTTCACTGAACTGATAACTGTAAATTGCATTCAACTTCAGCTTCGGAGAATAAGGAATAAATTCATCTGAATCATTTTGCAGCATATTTACTTCTGCACTACTATAAAACTCACCATACGGACCAAGATAAAATAAGAAATTAACATAAGGCGATAAGTTTGTTACATCAGTTTTTGAAAGAACAAACTTCCCTTTCTGATATGAATCTGAAAAGTATGGATAATCTTTAGCAGAAAGGAATTTTATTCCGCCGTCAATCTGGTAATAACGATTGAATTCATATTTAAGCGAGACTGAATACTGAACAGATTTTTCAAAATAAATTGATGAGAGAGAATCAACATCAAGATAGAAATTCTGTTTCAGATAATAAGATGGTCCAAGAAATTCGGGTGTCGGGTTATATTCACCAAACAAAGTTAAAGCATCTGATAATCTGACTGCAACCGAAGCATAAGGATTAAAAAACTTATCTCCGCCAGAATTTGATAATGTAACACCGAAAGAACCTTTTGCGATTTTAGTAAACTGAAATCCGGCAGTTGGTCTGAAAATAAAAATATCTTTTCCGGTTTTAACATCTGGATAATTTTTAATTGAATGATTTCTGAAATCGGCTGCAACACCAATATTAAGAAACGAAAATTTTATAAGCGACTGAGCTTTCATGTTCAGATTATTTTCACTAAAAGGTTCCTGCTGAATAGAAGTAATCTGATCGTCCAGTGCAAAATCAAATAAAAAGTTCGGATTAAATTCATTTTTAATATTCAGATTTATTCTTCCAGCATTTAAGGATCTTTTATCAGTCGGATTATCGGATGCAAAAAATTTATAACCATCGGTTCCGTATTCTCCGCTTGCGTGAATCTGAGTTCCGGGAAGAAATCGTGAATCAGTATTTGTCCAGTAGAGTAAATCTGCGCCGAACAAAAGACCATATCTGTCACTGTTATCAATATACTCTCTGTTATTGATGCCGGTAAATTTAAACCTCAGAATTCCGTTATCAATCGGTTTTCCATAAAGTGCATCAATCAGAGGGAAAGAATATCTTCCTAAACCAGCAGCGATGTATCCATTGTAAAAAAATGTGCTGTCAAGAAAACTTAAATCTTTTTTTATCGGTAAAGAGAATTCACTTATCTCAAGTTCTTCAGGTGAATAAGATGGTTTGATAAAATTTTCGGAAATAGTTGTTATAAACTCCGGTTTAATTTTATCGGATTTTTTCACTGCAATTACATCTTTTCCGGTAATAACAAAATCAGGTAATTCTACGCCCGGAACTTTTGGTTTATCTTCCTGAGCAAAAACCGTCGATAATGATATAGCAAATACTGAAATTATAAAAATTAATTTTCTCATTTTAGTTTCCTCAATTTTTCCTGAGCTTCTCTGCCGAAAGGAGTTCCGGCATATTTTGCAAGTACTGCACGATACATTTCTTCAGCACTTCGTTTATCATTAATTTTTACATAACAATCGCCCAGCAGTAAAAATGATCTTGTAACCCATTCTTCATATCTTGAGAAGAAGTTTCTTATACGAAGCAAAGCAGAAATTGCATCGTTGTATTTCTTCTGTTCGAATAAAGACAAGCCATAATAATACTGAGCTTTAGCTCCGATATCATCTGTACGGGCTTTACCGAGGTAAGACAGATACATATCCGCATTTTCATAACGGGAAGCTGAAAGCTCAATCAGACCAAGTTCGAGTCTTGCTTTATCAGCAAAGATATTTTCAGGATAAGTGGTTGAAAGATTATCGAAAACCTGATAAGCTTCCTGAAGCTGATTCATTTCAACCAGAGTTAATCCTTTGTTATAAAGAATTTCAGGAATCTTTGGTGACTTTGGTAGATCTTTAATTCCGCTGTCATAAATCCGGATGGCATTGGTGTAGTTTTTCATAGTTCTGTATGTTGCACCTATCTCAAGCACTGATGAAGCTGCAAACTCACTTGTTCTGAAATCTCTATAAACTTTTTCAAAGCTGATTATTGCTTCTTCATTCTGATTCAGATTTTGTGCACTCTTCCCCAACCAGTAGTATGCATCTGGAACAAGTTTACTGTTTGAATATCTTACAATAAATTCCTTAAAAGCAATTTTTGATTTATCATAATCACCCTGACTATAATAGATTTCTCCCTTCTTGAAAAAAACCTGGTCAGAAAAAGAAAGATTAGGATTCCTGTTAACGAAATTATCAATAAACTGAACTGCCTTATCAATCTGATCTTTTGCAAGATAAGTATATTGAATTCCGGTTACAGCATCAAAAACCTGAGGCGAGTATGGATACTGAGCAATAACTTTTTCATAATTTACAAGCGCTGAATCATATTTACCCATATTGAAATATGCATCGCCGATAGAATAATAAATCATAGGAGTAAGAGATGAATTAGGATATTTCACAAACATTTCTTTGTATTTGCTGATTGCATCTGAGTAAGAACCTCTCTGAAAATAAATCCAGCCGACTGTGAACAACGAACCTTCTGCATATTCAGAGTTTGGGAATTTTAATTGAATGTTATTGAACTCCTGAATTGCCTGCTCGGCCTTGCCCGATTTATATAATGCCTGTGCATATTGATATCTGGTGTAAGGATTATCTGAATCACCTGCACCGCTTCTGAAAATATCTTCATAAATTTTACTGGCAGCTTCAAAATTTTTGCTGCCGAAATAACTATCTGCAAGTCTTAATCTTGCATCGTCAAATCTTTTATCGTTTTTATATTTTCTTATAAACTCAGAGAAGATGACTGCAGAATTTTCATAATCACCACTGTTAAAGTGGCAATAAGCTTTGCCGTACAATGCCATCGCATTAAATCTTTCATCTCTGCCTTCAGCATAGTTATAACGATTAAGGGCTTCTTTAAACTTACCTTCAGCAAAATGATTTTCTGCGAAGTAAAAATTCACTTTCTGATTTTCGAAAGAAGCATCAGAAGCTTCAATTTCAGAAAGCAGCTTAAGAGAATTTCTGAAATCACCCAGATGATGTTTTGCAATAGCCAGCCCGAGTTTCGCACGGTTTCTGGTTTCATCAGAAACTGAATTTATGTCCAGCGCCGATTCAAAATAATTAGCTGCGGGTTTGAATTGTTTTTTATTGAGTTCAATTTCTCCAAGCATGGTTAAGGATTTTGCTCTTACTTCTGAACTTTGTGAAGAGTTTGCTGCAAGAAGATATCTTGATGCCATATCCGGATTATTCACAGTGTAATACAGAACGCCCATCTGATATTGCACTTCCTGAACAAGAGTGCTTCGGGGAAATTTATCAATGAAACTTTTATAGATTGCAAATGCTTCATCATTCTTTCCAAGATATCTCTTACACTCACCTTTCCAATAAAAAGATTTTTCAGCTATCGAGTCTGAATCCTGCGAAAGAAAATCGAAAACTCTGAATGCATCATTATACTTCTTTTGCTGGAACAGTGACCAGGCCAATCCATAATTTGCAGTTCGGAAAAATTTAGAAGATGGAAAGTTTTCGATTATCTCTGAATATGTTTTTTCAGCATTCTGATATTCCTGAACTCTGTAATATGAATTTGCAAGCAGATATAAACTTTCGGAATACAAATCTTCGGGAAGTGTTTTCAGAATCGGATTATTTAATTCAAGGATTGATGACTGATAATCCTTTAATTTAAAGTATGACATACCAATTCTTATCTGAGCAACAGGCGCAAGTTTGGAATTTGGATAATAACTTAATAACTGATCATAATATTTAACTGCATTTTCAAAATCACCCTTTTGCTCATAAGTATTTGCAAGAGTGTATAAAGAATAATCAGCAAAACGATTATTGCGTTTATCATTTACAGCTTCTTCAAGAAATTTAATTGCATCATCTGTTCTGTTTTCAGCCGAATAGGATTCCCCAATCCAATATAAAGCGCTGCCAGTGTGCTTACTTTCCGGATACTCATTAAGTAATTGTTTAAATCGAATTCTGGATTCCTCAAATTTTTTCAGATTGAAATAAATCAGCCCAAGGTTGTATAATGCATCCAAACGGAAGTTTGACCAATAAAAGTTATCTGCTAAGTAAGCAAAAGTAACAGCTGATTCATTTTTCCTGCCTAACTTAAGGAGTGATTCTGCACTGTAATATTTTGCAGAAGCATAAACTTCGTCAACAATTTTATACTCATTAAAAAAATTCTCGAAAAGCAAAGATGCTTCTGCATACTGACCTGAATGAAAAGCATTCATCGCCAAAGAATATTTTTCAGATACAGATTGAGAAAAGATTGATATTTGGAATGTGAGTAAAAATAAAAATAATAATTTCATAGAGTATTGAATTTTTGAATATTTAGTTGCCTGCCTTATCAAAAGGTTTGATAAACAATTATCCTGAAATTTGACTTTCGAAATATAAACTTTGGCTTTTCATAAAAGCAAGCCATTAAAGGAATTAACTAAATCACCTAAAGAAAAGTTTTAAAAGCTGCGGTCCTGAGTTCCAAGCAGAGTTTAAGTTAAAGTTAAAGTTTGAGTAGATTAAGTTTTCTTTACATTGAAAAAAGTTTGAAATGTTCAACACAAAAAAATGAGAAATTGTTATTCTGAATGAAGTTAATTAAAACACTGCCGGCGGGTAGTTGCGAAAATGTTTTCGGCTTGAGGCACGGGTTAGGCAACACGAAATAAAATTACTAAATCATTGATTCCATATTGATGATTAATTCTTAATATTAACGTTATAGTATTATTAGTATTCCACATTGAGACTGGAAAGGTTGATTTGTTGATAGTAATATTCAACCATTTATCAGATTGATTTTCAGGTTCATATTTTCCATTTGATGGATTTATTTCTAACCAAGGTGGAATATTATTATCAAAGCTCCAATCTAATGTATCTCTGACACCATCATTATAAAACTTTACACTGATAGATTTACTAATCCAATTCGTAGTATCTACTTCAAATAAAATTGTATCTTGTGTAAAATGATGCCAACCAAACAATTGAAAGTCTTTAATTACAGATTTACTTTTTGAATTAATTTCTACCGATTGGCATAAACCATCATTTGGTTGCCAATTTCTAAAAGGAGTATAATTTTCGTCTTGTGTAAAGCATATATTATATAATCCTCCGGAAAGATTATTAAATATATAACCACCTTTCGAATCAGTTATAGCCGAATCAATTAAAACTGAATTATTGTTACTCTCTTTATATAATTTTAATCTAATCTTATTTTTTGGAATTTTATAATAATTTCCTATCGAAATTTTACCCCTTATTGAACCATCTGAAATATTTGGTGGTTCAGTCGAATTATCACAACCAATTATCAGAATAAATGCTAAATAAATTATAACTATTAAGTATGACTTTTTCATTTCCTTTTTCCCTTTGTTTTTATATCTTCCTCAGTTGCCTAACGGCGTTGTGCTTAACCCGCAGCCCATAACAAGACTGCCGAATGAAACTACAACTACCGAAGATTTAGCAAACCGTACTTAACTTTCTTTGCAAGCACGGTTTGCAAGATAATTAATTAGATCGAACACTTTGAACAACAAACTTTAAACGGAGCAACTAACATTAAAATTTGTAAAATGCCGAATGCGAAAGCGCAGTCAGCTTGAACCGCTGGTTATATACCGACTAGTTTTTAATTTTTTGCAATCTATTTTTTAAATATTCCGAATAATCATTTAATAGTTTCTTTTCTTCTTGTGTTAATCCAGCTCCATAACCAGTTGCGTGTGGTAATATGGATGCAATTTCACCAACTACCTTTGTAACATCATAAATAAATTCTTTGTCTTCAGAGATACGTTTTTCAATCTCTTTTATTTTCTTAAGGCTTTCTTCAACTTTTGGAGTAATTTTTTCATTGATTTTAGAATCAATAATCTTGTCGGCTATAATGTCTATTCTTTCTTTTGCTTTTTGTTCAACAAGTTTTCGGATATTCTCTTCATCAAATTCTTGTTCAATTTTTGCATTTATTTCTTTCTTGATTGCATCTGTTTCCACTTCGAGTTCAGATTTTATTCTATTTAGAGTATTATCTACATCAGCTTTTAAATCCTTCTTCGATTCTCTAATATCATCTTTCAGCCCACTAAAACTATTGTACGTAAAAAACATCCCAGCAATAATTATTAAACCAACTGTAGAAACTGCCCACTTATAATATTTGAAAACCTTTTCAATCTCTTTTTCAGCAAACTCAACAATAGATTTGTAATTATCGACTGAATGATTTGATTGGGTATTTTCATTTTCTTGATTCATTTTATTACCCTTTATTTAAGGTATATAACTATTAATTAACCCGCCAATAAATATCATTCCCTGGAATGATATCTACCAGCTTTTTATTCACTAACAAATTTTATTTTGTTAACAATAATTTTAGCTAAATATACATTGTCAAACATCTGAAACCTTATGGTTTGAATAGACATTCCCTTGCCCGAATTAATAATTTATATTTCTACTTTCTTTCTAATTTAAGTGTGGAAATAATTTCATCTGCTGCAATTGCGAAACCCATACCTTCTATTCCAACTCCAAATAATTTCATAGAGACGATGCCAGCAACTTTTCCGTTTTTTAATATTAATGGTCCTCCACTATTCCCTGAATTAATTGCAGCATCAGTTTGTATCAAAATAAATTCTTCCGTTTCTCTTATGCCACTTATTATTCCCTTTGATACAGATTGTGAAAGACCGAGAGATATCGGAGTTCCAACGACAAAAACATCTTCACCAATTATAATTTCATCTCTATTTGCAAGGGGTAAAAATGAATAATTTGAACCGGTAAGCTTTAATAATGCTAAATCTTTTTCGGGAAAAGTAGCAATTACATTCACTCTAATAGTTTTTCCATCAGAAAATATTGCATCAAAAAAAATTCTGTCCTCTATAACATGGTTATTAGTAATAGCATAACCATCTGGATTTATTATGAAACCAGAACCGTGTCCGTCTTCCGTCTTTATAGCAAATATTGCATCTAATATTTTTTCTATATTTATCGTGCTTTCACCATACCTATCATTTTTATCGTAATAATATATTTTCATAGCTGTGTTCGTTTGCAGAGAATTATTCTTTTGTTTTCGCAATACCTCTACTAAAGAGGGCTCAGCCAATAAATTCCTAACACAGTTTCTGAAAGCAAGCAAAAATGCTTCGTTTGTAACACCTTCTTTTTTACCGTATCCATGTGTTTTAACTTTGAAAAGGGATTTATTTAGTTCCTTATCAAATAATTCCCACTCTACTTCTACGAAACTCTCAGAATAATTGCCAGCTACAAAACCAAAGCTTTGAATGATTTGATTGGTAATTGTACCACCTAATAAAAAGCGGATATTATAATTATCTTTTTCACCAAATAACTTTGAATAATTTGGGATATTGTATCTTGAATCAGAAAGTTCCGAATAAATAATTTCTACTAATCTTTCTTCCCATTCTTTACTTATGCTGCCACTGGCATAATAGTTCTCTTGTTTAGTCACTGTTACGCCATCAAAGTGTCCTCCAACCACTTGTCCTGCAAGAAGAGAACTACTAATTCTGGCTACACGAATTTTGGGAAGATTTTCATTTTCTACTGAAATTGGAATTTTTTGTTGAGGAGGTATAATATTTATTTTTCTTGGCCCACAACCATAAAATATTAATAGCATAAGTAAAAAAAAGTAATTTACCCTTTTCATAATACCCTCTTATAATTTAAGATAACTACTTTTTATAAATCACCGCCATTGATTTTAAGGAACGATATACTGCACGGTTCTGCAGTATATCATTCCAATTTCTTTGTTTTTCTTCAAAATATACCATTGTCTTTTTACTGTGGTGGTTTACACGCAGTTCAGTTC
>FWPV01008532.1_pt1 | contig 17856 bp, 17 predicted proteins | sample 2228371 | NCBI WGS metagenome assembly FWPV01 (sample SAMEA103939776, study PRJEB20133) | metagenome | reverse complement strand
TCCCTGCTGAACCTGGTTTTTATGTAAAGCTACATAGCCCTTGAAAGTATTTCAACAAGAGCAGATGGTGAAACAGGACGCGGGTTGCTGTTTAAGCTTGAACCCTTAGCTGAACGAGCTATTACATCCAGATCGCTTTCACTTATGCCGAAATCTTTTAAGTGTTGTGGCATATTAAGCTTTGAAAGCAAATCTTTGATAAAAGATATAGATAAATACCCAGCAGATTCATCCGAGGATGATTCTCTTATATCCTGTCCCATAGCAGATGCAATTTGAGCAAATTCTGTTTTTCTAACAGGCATATTGAACTCCATAACATGGGGCAATAATAGGGCGCAGATGACACCATGCGGGACATCAAACATTGCACCGATTGGATGGGCAAGCCCATGAACTGCTCCTAAGCTTGCATTTGCAAAAGCCATAGCACCTAAAAGACTTCCAAGAGCCATGTTTTCCCTTGCTTCTAGATCGTTTCCATCAACATAGGCTCTCAGAATATACTTTGATATTAAAGAAATAGAGCGAATAGCAAGGGCACTTGATACTGGATTTGCTGAAAGTGAGACATAGCATTCAATTGCTTGTGTCAATGCATCCATACCACTGGCAGCGGTTACTTTCGGTGGCATAGATACTGTAAGCAAAGGGTCTATTATGGCAACTTTTGCGATCATGTGTTTGCTTCTTATGCTTTGCTTTATCTTATTTTTTGTATCTGTAATAACTGAATTCTTTGTTATTTCTGCGCCTGTTCCAGCTGTCGTTGGCAGAGCAATAAAAGGTATGCCGGGATATTTAATTTCTTTGCCAGATTGGTAATCCGCAGCGGAACCTTCATTTGTTACAAGGCAGGCGATTGTTTTGGCAACATCAAGGGCGCTACCACCTCCAATTCCAATGACCACATCGAATTTTCCTTTTTTTGCCAATATAACACCGTTATCAACAGTTTCTACAGAAGGATCATGTTCTGCTTTATCATATAGATAAACTTCCTCTGCAGATGAATCTTTAAGCATTTTCAAGGCTCTATCTATTATTCCAGTTTTATGCATGGCAGAGGTTCCGGTTACAAGAAATATCCTTTTACCATATTCAATTGACTTGACGCCCAGTTGTTCGAATGTTCCTGATCCAAAAATAATTTCTATAGGGTATCTAAGTTCAAAATTCATATACAAACTCCTGAAATTTTTTCATTTAAATGTGTAGGCAGGTTTTTGTATATTAAACTAAGTTTTATTGCCAAAAGAAAAGCTATTTTAGCAAAAAACGATAAGATACTAAAAAAACTACCTTTACGACGATTGTATGCTTAATTGCTTAAAATGGTAATAATACCGTTTTAAAAATTGTTTATACGATCCCCTAACCCCTTTGAAAAAGGAAAAATCATGAAAGTTTCCCTTTAAAATGGAGATTTAGAGGGATTACCGTTAGCTTATATAGAATGATAATTATAATGCATAACTATCTTTTAAAATGTTATTAGATAGGCTCGATGCTATTTTTGAGTAGGCTTTATGGTGTCGTACTCAATAAGGTCAACCTTTCTGCCCAGTGCTTCTTCCAGTTCAAGCTTTACACCAACAAAATCAAACAGGCTAAGCTCATCAGGCATTTTGACCAATATGTCAACATCGCTTCCCTTTTTCATCTCTCCTCTGACACAAGAGCCAAATAAACCTGCCTTTGTGACGCCATGCTGTCTAAGGATAGGAAGAACTTTTTTTCTTTATATTTTCGATATTTGATTTATTTCTCATAGCACACCTCATATGTTATCTTACAGTAATTTTACCAAAAAATATGTCCCCTGTCTATTGAATATCTCTCAATGCGGCGATTTTTACTCCTGCTGGGTTGAAAATTTAATAGAAGTATGAGATAATGAATGTAGGTAAATATGATATTATATTATAGGTTATATTGTTTACTTGAGAGGGTAAGTTCCTATGCCAAAATTAATACAATATGGAGCTGGTAATATTGGTCGTTCGCTTATTGCACAACTTTTTTCAAAAGCAGGATATGAAGTTGTCTTTATTGATATTGATGAGAAAATAATTGACACATTAAATAGAGAAAGAAAATACTTAATCCAAATAAAGGATGAGAAACCTGAAGAAATATGGGTTGAGAATGTTAGAGGTGTAAATGGAAAAGATAAAGAAGCAGTCATAGACGAGATTGCAACAGCAGATATTATGGCAACAGCAGTTGGTGCAAATACATTGCCTTATATATACGGAATAATTGCAGAAGGCATTAAAAAACGTAAAGATCCATTAAATATAATCATTTGTGAGAACCTACGCTATATGTCACGCATATTCAGGGAAAATTTGATGAAATACCTCCCTGAAGGTTTTCCAATAGATGAGCGTGTAGGATTAGTTGAAACAACAATCGGAAAAATGGTGCCTATAATGCCAGAAGAAATAAAGAGCAAAGACCCTCTTCTAGTATGGGCAGAAGCTTATAATACCCTTTATGTAGCAAAGGATGGATTCATCGGGGAAATTCCAAATATAGAAGGCATTGTTCCAAGAGCAAACTTTAATGCTTATGTAGATCAAAAACTATTTATCCATAACCTTGGACATGCTATAACAGCTTATCTTGGCTACCTGATTGATCCGAAAAATCAGTATATATGGAGTGCCATAAATAACGATGTAGTTCAAGGGATTGTGGAAGCTGCTATGTGGGAATCTGGACATGCCCTCATATACGAATATCCAGGTGAGTTTGATGAACAGAGCCAACAATTATATATTAATGATCTTATTAAACGCTTTGGAAATGCACATCTTGGAGATACAATTTATCGTGTCGGGAGAGACATAACAAGAAAGCTCGGACCAAATGAAAGACTCATAGGAGCTGCTCTATTAGATTTAAAGCATAAGATTACACCAAGATACACTGCTTTAGGCATTGCGGCAGCATTTATGTTCCGAGCAACAGATGAGAAAGGCAAAATGTTTGAAAATGATGAAAAATTCGCTTCCGAATTAAAAAAACATGGCTTGGATTTTATGTTGAGAAATGTTTGCGAACTTGATATGAAAATAACCGATCATAAAGATTTAGCAATTCTCATCAATCACGCTTATGGGCTTCTTGAAGCCTGGAATAGCAACGTTGCTCATCATTTACGCAGGAATAATTCTTTCTAAAGAAGGTCTCTAATGGGAAACAAAGATAAAACTTTGGAGAATAAAATCCGAAACCGCAGATTGGAACTTAAACTGACCCAAGCTAAGCTTGCAGAAAAAGCTGGTCTAACTGCCGCTGCTATCTCCCAATTTGAATCAGGATTAAGAAAACCTTCATTTGATGCCCTACATAAGCTTGCTTCTGCTCTCGGGGTCAATACCGATTATCTATTGGGTAATGAACAGCAGATAAATATTGAAGGCTTTGAAGATCCTAAAATGAAAGAAATGATCCTGGGTATCAAAAACTTACCTGAAAAAGACAGGCAATTGTTATTTGATATATATCAATTATTAATTAAAAGAAATAGCGCATAGTTGGGTCAAGAAACGAGACCCAACCTACTTGCTGAAAATCTTTGTTAAGGATACATACAAATTGCTATTATGCTTTGTTGGAAGAACCAAAAAGCCTCATTTTTTCGGCAATGGCTTCTGTCATAGCAGAACGACCTGGTGAGAGTATTTTGCGAATATCGTATTTGCGTGTATCACCGCTTGCGTCTGCCTTAGCATGTTCTTTTTCGGTAGCTAATACCGCATCACGGACAGCTTCATAGAAGGCAACCCTTATCTGTGTATCAATGTTAACTTTAGCAATACCGGCTTTTATTGCAGATTGAACATCTTCATCTGGAACGCCTGTGCCTCCGTGCATAACAAGTGGAAGATTTATTCTATCACTTATTTCTTTTACACGATCGCTTCTGATAATTGGTCTTCCTTTGAATAATCCATGACGTGTTCCTATAGCAACAGCAAGCATATCAATATCACCGACATCATTCACGAATTTTTCAGCTTCCTCTGGATCCGTGAGGGCTGTGCCAGAATCTTCTCCTATTTGTCCTAATCTGCCTATCTCTGCTTCAACAGATACGCCAATACTATGGGCAGCTTCAATTACTTTTTTCGTTACTTCAACATTTTCCTCGTATGAACGAGGAGTTTTGCCATCTTCTTGCAGCGAACCATCGATCATTACAGATGTGAAACCCATTCTAAGAAACTGCATAACGATGCTAAAACTTCGCCCATGATCCAGATGCAATGCCATAGGGACTGTAGCTCTTTCAGCGAGAGCAAAAATAATAGCAGTTAATTCTTCTGCTTTCGTATATGACATTGTTGTCTGGGTAACCTGTATTATAAACGGTGCTCTTTCTTTCTCTGCAGCAGCAAATATTGCCTGTACCGATTCCATATTAACTGCGTTAAAAGCTCCTATTGCGTATCCTCCAGCTTTTGCAGCATCTACTAATTCTTTGCTGGAAACTAACATTTTACTTCTCATAATAACCTCCTGATTTTTATTCACTTTTGTTTTCAGCAAATTATATATGTAATATTAATAATAGTCAAGGGAGAAACTTTTATAAACCGTTGACAAACAAGATAACAGGTAATATAATCTAAAAAAATTTTGGGAGTTTTAATATATTTTCCATCCTAATAGAGTTTATAATTCCTTGGTCTATTTTTCAAAGAAAGGAGCAATATAATGAGGGCAAGTTTTTTATTGGTTTGTTTGTCGATTCTTTTGGTTGGTATTTTTTTTGTTAGATTAAGCTATGCGAAGATAGATCCAAAAACTTGCATTGGAATGTGGTTGTTTGATGATGGTAAAGGAGATACCGCTCAGGACTCTTCGGGAAACAAAAATCATGGAACTATAAAAGGAGCTCCTAAATGGGTTAATGGGAAGTTTGATAAAGCTTTGCAGTTCGATGGTATTGATGATTATATAGAACTACCAGAAATACGTGAACAAACAGATCAGCCATTGAGCTTTGTAGCCTGGATAAATTGGGAAGGTAACAAAGCTGTTACTCGTGGTATTTGGGGTTATACAAACACAGGAACAGTAAATTGCCATTTTGAAATACAATCAGGTGGTATGCGCATACGTTTAGGTAATATCAATAAGACTGGTATGACCTTTCCTCCTGTAAATGAATGGGTGCTTGTTTGCTATACTTATGATGGAAATACAGCAAAATATTATCTAAAAGGCACAGAGGTCGATAATTTCACCGGGAAAACGGGAACTATACTTGGAGGTAGAGATACACTAGGTCACATGGTAGGAACTTCGGATGTTGGTAGATTCTTTGATGGGATCATTGATGATGCTGCTTTATTTAATGTTGCATTGACGGAAAGTGATATTAAGGACATCATGAATCAAGGAATTGGTAAGGCAACTGGCTTGGTCTCTGTAAATCCCAAAGATAGATTAGCTACTTACTGGGGAGAGATTAAAATTAAATAGAATAGTTTTAGCTTTTATATTTTTTCACTTAAAATGTTATTATATTCTTTTTTGTTGGGTTTTTAACCCAACATACATATCTACACACTTTGAGTAACCTGCGAAATTGAAATAGTTTCCTCTTTGACCTCATACCATTGACAAAAAAAATGACAAATAGTATAATTCTAAATGTTAAAAGAAATATAATAATTGGAGATGATTAAATTGAAAAACAAAATTCCTACACCTGAAGAGATACAAAGAAAACTGAATGAGTTCGTAAAAAGTCTAAAGAAAGACTATGGAGATGGGATACAAGATATAAAGTTTGATCTATTCCCTAATCCGGAAAGAGATGGTGAGAAAATCTCCAGGGAAAAAGAAGAAAAAAAGTTTAACCTTAATTTTAACCTTAAACCGAAAGAGGTCAAGGAATATCTTGATAGATACGTTATAAAACAGGATGAGGCGAAAAAGACTCTAGCTATTGCGGTATGCGACCACTATAATCATGTTGCTGAATGCGTGAATGCTAAAAATCACGATACCGATCACAATTCAGAGGAAGATTACACCAAGCAAAATGTATTACTTATTGGTCCAACTGGAGTAGGAAAGACTTATCTGATAAAAACTCTTGCAAAGCTTATCGGTGTGCCATTTGTTAAAGCGGATGCTACCAAATTCAGTGAAACTGGCTATGTTGGCGGTAATGTCGAAGATATAATACGCGACCTTGTAACAGAAGCAGATGGTAATATTGAGCTTGCTCAATATGGTATGGTTTACATTGACGAAATAGATAAAATTGCTAGTGCCAGTAACCTGATCGGTAGAGATGTTAGTGGTAGAGGCGTTCAGACAGGGCTTTTGAAATTGATGGAAGAAACTGAAGTTGACCTAAATACACCTTATGACCCTATATCACAGATGCGCTTAATAATGGAATATCAAAGAAAAGGCAAAGTAGATAAAAGAACTATTAATACAAAGCATATACTTTTCTTCGTCAGTGGAGCTTTTAACCAGCTTGAGGACATAATAAAACAGAGACTACAGAAACAAGGGATAGGATTTGGAGCTGAAATAGAATCGAAAAATCAGCAATTTGATTATATGAGCCAATGTAGGTCAGCAGACCTAGTAAAATATGGTTTTGAGCCTGAATTTGTAGGAAGGCTTCCTGTAAGAGTTGTTTGTCATGAGTTATCAATAGATGATCTATATAATATACTCAAGCATTCTGAAGGTTCTATAATAAGACAATATAAAAGTGCTTTTAAAGCTTATGGCATAGATGTGATCTTTCTTGATGAAAGTCTTCGGAAAATAGCAGAGAAAGCCTATGAAGAAAAGACAGGAGCTAGAGCTTTAGCAACTGTATGCGAAAGAGTATTCCGCGAATACAAGTTTGAACTTCCTTCAACAAATATTAAAAGCTTTGTAGTAACTGAAGAAATGGTTGAAAATCCTAAAAGAGAACTGGAAAAACTCCTGGAAGATGGTAGTGAAAATAGAAGGTTGGTTGCACGAGAAACGATGAAAGAATATGCAGATAACTATAAAAACAAACACGAAATAACCCTGATATTTTCAGATGAGGCAATAGACCTTCTAAGTGAAAGAGCATTACAAGAGGGAATTGATATAAAAACCTTGTGTGATAGATTATTGAAGGATTACGAACATGGATTGAATCTTATTAAAAGGAACACAGGTAAGTCAGAATTTGTAATTACTGGGGATGTTATCAATGATCCAAACGGAACTCTTGATAAGTGGGTAAAGAAATATTATACAATAGTTTCTAGTGAAACATAAAACATCCTTTTCCGCATGAAATATAATATAATTAATAGGATCTTATGTGCAATTCTTTTTTCCTCATTATTTCTGTTCTATAGAGATTCGTTATCAAATGAAGCTTCTTATGTATATAATAAAGGAACAAAGTTTTGTCTAAAGGTTTCATGGTGGGGATTATCTGCTCATGGGACCATGGAAGTTCTAAATACAACAAAGTTCCGTGATAAAGAAACTATACTTGTAAGATCGCAGGTTAATGAAATAGGAGGATTTTTGGGTTTTATTGTAAAATTCCTCCGTATATACAAGGAATCAAATACCTTTGACTCATACATTGAAACTAAAACATTTATGCCAATAAGGTATGAAGTATATAAACTTAACAAAGACGGTTCAAAAAAAGTTAATGAACATGTATATTTCGATCGAAAACTAAATAGAATAATTTCCCTGGAAAACAACGAAGTTATAATAAATCATGTTAAACCTGATGTCGGGGACTCTTTTTCTATATTTTTGTATCTTTTAAATAAATTTAAGGCTGAATCACTTTTTGTAGGCAAAAGTATAAATGTCAGATTGTATGCTTATAAGAAAATTTCAGATGTTGATATAAAAGTAATAAGCCAGCAAAAAGTAGATGGAAGAAATGTTTATACTTTAGAAATAAAAGAGCTTCCTGACATCTTTAAATATCCTTCCGCTGTTGTATTTGAAGTTGCTGAGGATGAAACAGGTAATAAGTTTCCAACAAAAGGTAAATGTATAATTAACGTCCCTGTTTTAGGTAAAATAGAAATTGATGGAGAATTGGAGAGACTAAATTAAGGAAGTCTAAACTTAAGTAATTGTATGTAAAGGGGTCAATATGCCTGATATTAAAAGTATAGTGATTTCTAAAAATGCAAGCCGGGTTGAAAAATTCTCTGCAAAAGAAATGTCTAAATACATCGAACTCGTAACAGCTGAAAAAATAAGTATAAAAACTGAGTCTGATAAAAACTCTGTTTACATTGGTTGTCTGCCCGAACAATTTACACAAGCGCAAAAGGAGTATTTAAATAATGAGTTGGGAGAACTGCACAAAGATGGATTTATAATCAGGGACGTTGGAGAAAACATAGTTGTTGCTGGAAAAACCCCGCGTGCTACTTTGTATGGTGTATATAGATATTTAGAGGTTTTAGGTGCGAGATGGTATTTCCCAGGTAATGAAAATGAATTTATTCCAAATAGAAAAGAAGTATATATAAAAAACATCAACTTAAAGGAATCACCAGATTTTAATCATAGAAGCGTTGTAATTTATTTCTCAGGAGATGAAATTAATGATTGGATTGATTTTTCAGCAAAATCAAAATTGAATGCCATTCATATACATTCAGATGAGGGTCTTGACAAAATATCTGGATTATTAATGGATCGTGGTATAGAGTTTAATGTCCGAAGGCATTTTTTTGGTGATACATATTCATTATCAGAAGATAAGTCCGAACAAGAAGAGAATAAATTGCTTCTAATAAATTATATCAATAAATTACCAAAAGGGATAAATGAATTTTTTCTCTGGCCTGCTGATGTAAAATTGAAAATGGTTGAGACTGACCTTGAATTAACGATATCTGATGTAGTGCTTAAGTTTACAAATGAAATGGCAGAGGCAATACAAACTGTTAGACCTGGATCAAAGATGAGCTTTCTTGCTTATTGGTCAACTTTTGGAGTGCCAAAAAAAGTAAGACCATCAGATAAGGTTTTCCTTGAGTTAGCACCTATGTTCCGTTGCTTTTCACATGCAATTGATGACAAAACATGCCTGATCAATTCAGATGAGATTTTCCCTGTGTTCGAAGGCTTAGCAGAGCTGTTTAATATGTCGGAATCGCATATCTTAGAATATTGGCTGGATGCATCTTTATTTGGTAGAGGGAAGTTCAGCGGTCTGCATGGAAGATTACCTCAATTTGGCGAAATTATAAGGCAGGATCTCAAATATTATAAAAGTAAGGGTATACAAAACATAAGCACTTTTGCAGTTGGTCTTAATGAAGATTACTTTTCAAAATTTGCTTCACCAACAGTTTTTCAGTATCCTGCATTATTATGGAATTTAGATACTGATCTTGCTTCGGAATTAAAGAATTTTTGTAAGAATTATTATGGAAATGAATCAGTTTCTGAAGTTTTTCAGCTAAATGAAGAAATAGATCCATCGGATGCAACTCTGGAGAGATGGAAAACCCGGATAGAAAAGCTTGGTGATTATAAAAATTTCCTGAAGGATATAAAAGCTGACAATGAAAAGCATTTGACTAGACTTGAAAGATTAATTAAAGAGTTTGATCATGTTATCAAATGGATGAATGATGTTAAATTTAATTAAAAATATGTAGCATTTTTTATACATAATGTATCAGATATACTACAATATTTATTAAATCTTATATTTAAGTTCTTTGCAATCTCCGCAATGTTTTTGAAACTAAATCTTTGATATTTGTTCATAATAATGTTACCACCAAATTTTATATGGCATGAATGTTGCTTGCTATCACTATGGAAAATGAATCTAACATTTATTTATGGGCAGAAGGAGTGACAAGCAATGTTCAAATATAAATTCAGTATTTCAATGATATTTTTGTTTGTATTAGCGTTAATGATTCAGGGTTGCACATTTAGGAGTGACGATGTCATTATAGTTGATGATACACCACCTGCTGCTCCAAGGGGAGTCCACAGCATAACAGGAGATAAACAGGTGTTGTTAAAATGGTATCCTAATCAGGAAAAAGACCTAAAAGGTTATATAATATATAGAAGTGTTAAGAAATATGGTGACTATATTGAAATAGATAGAGTAGGGGCAAAGGTTACTAGCTATATAGATACTGATGTAAAGAATGGTTTTACATATTATTATGCTGTTTCGGCTATTGATTACGATGGTAATGAAAGCGAATTAAGTCCGGATATTGTTGAAGATACTCCAAGACCAGAAGGAACGAACGTCAAATTAAATGATTATATTCTGGATCCTGCCAGAAGTGGTTTTAGTTTTTCTTATCCTGAAAGGGGAGCTCAAAGGTTTGATAATAGAACTACGGATATATATTTTGGTGTTGACATTGAAGTGAATGTCCCATATATTTATTCAGATAGTGAAGTCAAGATGCAGGACCTGGGTTACACTGACTCCATGGATGATATTGATGTTTCTCCAACACAAGGATTTACTAAGCTCTTTGTAGAAGCAATAATAGGACATACTTATGCTTTCTTGATGCCAGATGGTCATTATGCTAAAATAAGAATTACAGACATATATATAGATTGGGCAGGAAATAATGTCAGGGATGCGTGGATTGTTTTTGATTGGGCTTATCAATTACAAGTAGATAATCCTGAGCTTGCACCTAAAAAGCTTTAAACTCAAGTATAAAAATTCTGATTTGGAGATAAATATGTATTTCCGAAGTTTTAGGTATCAAATGAAGAAGATAATGTCTATCATATACACATTAATAATCCTTATTTTTCTTGGAACTTTGGTATCAGGAGCCCAACCGCTTTTAAAACAACCAACGATCAATAAAGGGTTCAGAACAGGTGAAGTGCTTGAATATAGCGTAAAGGTAAAGGGCATTCCAGCAGGGACACAAATTTTGCAGGTAAAAGATAGGAAAGTAGTAGCAGGACGTGAAGTTTATCACATAGAATCCAGATCAAGCCTTAATAATCTATTTAATATAATCTATCCCTATAGTGAACAAAGTGAAAGTATTATACTAAAAGATAATTTTTGCCCTTTATACTATAAAAAGTATCTAAGAGATGGAGGATATGTAGGGAGCACAACCATAAATTTTGATGATGTAAAACAGATAGCAAAGGTTGTAAAAGATCAGAAAACCAGAGAGATCAAGATACCTAATGGAATACAAGACGAATTATCCATGATATATCTATTGCGCACAAAAAATGTCAAAGTCGGCGAAGAGTATGAATTTCCTGCTTTAATAGGCACAAAAACTTTTAATGTTGAGGTGGCTGTCTTAAGGTCTGAAGAAATCAAAACTATATTTGGAAATACAAAAACATTGGTTGTAAAGTCTTCACCAAGGGAAGTTACTTTATGGATAACTAACGATGAATCAAGAATTCCGGTTAGATTAGAAGTAAATACGAAGCTTGGCAAATTGGTTGCTGAGCTTCGGAATATTATATGACAGGAGGGTAAAGCTATGAATCAAACATTAGAAACGATGTGGAGACGCAGAAGTATAAGGAAATATAAAAGCGACCCTATTCCAGAAAATGATCTGAAATTAATTTTAGAGACTGCTCGTCGTGCGCCAACCGGGGCAAACAGGCAGAAATGGGTAATGATTGTAGTAACTGACCCGGAGCTACGAAAGAAAACTGCGGACGCCTGTAACCATCAGATGTGGATGGCTGATGCTCCTGTCATCTTGTGTATGGTTACACTTCCCGGAGAAGGTTCTATAAATGGAACTATCGTTCTTGATCATGCCATCTTAGCAGCAACAAGTCTTGGATACGGAACATGCTGGATCGGAGCTTATGATGCAAATAAGGTAAAAGACGTATTAAAAATACCCGAAGATTATGGCATAGTTTGTTTAACTCCTGTAGGTATACCAGCAGAATCTCCAGGTGAGCGACCTCGTAAAAAACCAGCAGAGCTTTTTATGAAGGAGCAATTTGGACTGGAACTAGATTATTCGCTATAGTTTACAGGTTGATTTGAAAACCTGGTAATTCTTATATTACATCACTTCTTTCTTATGGATTTTCCCGACCTTTATTATTTGGTTCGTAGTAGCCCGATTCATCGGGCGTTATAAATAATAACGCTTAATAAATTGAGCTACTACAAACGATATCAGATTTAATTTTCAGGCAGTATTATATCTATGTCTGCCCCGCAATATTCGCATTTAGAGTCCTTTACATGAAATTCTAAAATATTATATCCATACCTTCGGATTATTGCTTTTTTACAACTTACGCAAAATGTGTTTTCGCCTTCATCACCTGGAATATTACCAGTATAAACATATTTAAGCCCTGCTTTTAAGCCTATCTCTCTTGCCCTGATGATAGTGCGCACAGATGTTGGTGGTATATTATTCATCTTATACGTGGGATGAAACCTGCTTACATGCCATGGTATTTCTGGACTGACACTCATTATGAATTCAGCTATCTGGTTTAATTGATCATCCGAATCATTTACAATAGGAATTACCAGTCTGGTAATTTCTATCCATATATCTAATTGTTTCATGAGCCTGATTGTGTCAAGAACAGGTTTTAATCTTGCTCCACATATCTTATGGTAATGCTCTTCTGTAAATCCTTTCAGGTCAACATTTGCGGCATCCATATAAGGATGAATATCGTTCAATACTTCTTCGGTCATATAACCATTAGTAACAAGCACATTTTTTAGACCTTTTTCCTTAGCTAACTTTGCTATATCAAGCGCAAATTCCATAAATACTGTAGGTTCTGTATATGTATAAGATATACTATCACATTCGTTACTCTCAGCCATTTGCACTATTTGTTCTGGAGTCATATTCTGTCCCATTATTTGTCCACGATCAATTGGCATTTGTGAAATATCAGAGTTCTGACAATGAGTACAGCTGAAATTACATCCGACAGTTGCTATAGAAAAAGAATATGATCCTGGATAGAAGTGAAATAATGGCTTTTTTTCAATAGGGTCAATATGATGAGCGATGACCTTACCATAAACTAAACTATATAAAGTGCCATTTCTATTTTCACGCACACCACATATACCTCTTTTCCCATCAGAAATCACACAACGATGATTACATAGATCACACCTAGCACGCCCATCTGAAAACTTTTTATACCAATTTGCTTCTTTCATATATTCATAATTCCCTCTTTTCTCCATACATCCAAAATAAGCTCATAGCGATATAATTTCATCCCTGAATATATACAATTACTTGTGGAAAATATATATCCGCCACCAGGCATACCATGTTTTAATGCATACCTTGCAGATTCAATACATTCCTCATCGGTTCCGGTATCAAGAAGCCCGCAGTTAACATTACCAATCAAACAAACTTTATCACCAACAAGTCTTTTTACTTCTGCAATATCAACACCGCCTTGAGGATCAAGAGAATGAAGTGCGTCTGGCTTCGAATCAACAAGTTGATCAAGAATTGGCATAATATTACCGTCTGTATGTTTAATAGTATAATGCCCTAGTTCACGATAGCCTGCATTCAATCTTGTTAAATATGGTGTTACAAATTCAGCAAACCAATCGGGTCTTAGAAAAGGTCCATCGTTAAAACAATAATCCGAACAAAGAGCCCAACCATCTATCCCACCATGCTTTTTGAATCGTTCTGCGCGTTTCAATGCATCATCAACCATTCTATCTGCTTGAGCTTTTACTTCATCCGTATTTTCTACAAGTCTTACAACCCAATCAGTCATGTTCGATCCTGATGGAATACTATAAGTTGCATCTCCATGCATCATCAGAAAGTATTCATCATCTGTTTTATCTCTTATTATATCAATTAATCTCATTGCTTCTTCTTCTGTATTGGGATTGGGATGAAGAAAGATAGCAGAATGTTCAAACCTTCTTGCTGTTTGAATATATAGATCGGCACAATCTTCACGTTCTCTTTGTCTTTCGTCCTCAGACATTCGATCCCATCTGCTATAGTCCCTATGAGTTGGATGAGGTCTTCCGAAAGCGGACATTGTAAGATAAAAGACAAGTTCAAAATGTGGAACTCTACCAGGTATAGCTTTCCTTTCTAAAGCAGCTATAAACCTTTCTTTGGGTGTCATATATTATTAACCTCCAAAAAATTCATTTTTTATTACCTGATTTAACAGGCATAATCGTCACAGTCAATGGATTTCTAAGATTTAAAGCAGTTGAAGATACTAGCTCAGCAAATTCTTTATCATTCTTTATGCCTAATTCGCCCCGACTCCATGCAGATGTAAACCAATATGTGATCTCCTCTTCTTTACCAATGTTCATTATAGCTAAGTAATTACTATCACTTTCAACAATGGATTCTAACTTTTCCTTTGGATAGATCAAAGCTAAACCTACATTATCAGATGGATTAAGTTTGGAGACAGCACCATAAGTATAAAAAAATCCGGCATTATCATCCTTTATAAGCTTAATTGAATTACTTTTTGTTAATCCAGAAGCTATCTTAACCGGACTATTTAGCTTGTCAATCCTTATTTTATTGCTTGACCATCGCTGACCGGCAAAGATTGAGTATATAGATGTTATCCGAAGGTTTTGATCACCTGCATTCCAATTATCAATAACAACTTCAAAAACTGACCTTACAGGACCATCAGCAATGATTCTGGGATATATTCTACTTCCAGCAGGCTTTATTAGTCTATTATCGTGCCATAAACCAAATCCACCACAACCTAATGAATCTTTTCCATCAAAAACACTGGTTATCTTAGTCTTTGGGTCTGATAATTTTTTTGCATATTTATCTAACGATAATCCCTTTTCCTGCTTACCAAATACACTTATGGAGTTGCGATCATCCAGATAAAGTCTATATGCAATTAATTCTGATTCCCAGCCGATGCCTTGATATTCGTGATGTATAGCTGTTCTTGTTCTCCTTGTATGTCCAAGAGTAACAGCCCTGCTTTCGGGAGATTGAGGAGAATAACGAATTATTATTTTCTTTTTCTCTTTTGGTTCCATATCCATAATCATAGCAATTTCATCACCTTCACCATCATTATTAACATCATCTAGCTGGTAAGGGATCTCTTTATTTGTATCAATATCTAATATTATAAAAGTATTTTGATAAAAATCAGGAGCAACTTTTTTAATATCAGAGACTTTCAATACAACAAACTCATCTGTCCGCTTAAAATCGAGAGGATTTTCTACTACCATTTCTATTTTAGGCACCTCTCTTCGCTTTCCTCCGGGCATTCCACATCCCGATAATGATATTAAAATAATCATAAGGCAAGTTATAAGCTTACATATCTTCAACATAATTTTCTCCAATAGTATTTTCAGGAAGGTGTCTTATCTTTTAAATAATTGAATCTTATATCAGCAGTTTCACGCTGTTTTTTTAACCAGTCTTTTAATTCCTCATCAATTTTTTGTTGACGAAGTAAATTTTCTATTTCTTCTTTCTTTTCATTAAAGGTCATTTGACGTGAGGGTATACGGTCTTTGAGCATTATTATTAAGTATCTGTTCGATAATTCCAGTATAGAACTGAATTCTCCTATTTGCAGTTGGGAGATTGCAGCTGTTTCAATAGGGCTTAGCTGATCAATTCTTACATACTCAACATTTTCATTAATGTTAGAAGGTGGTATGCCATCCTTTAATTCTTTTAAAACCATTTCAGCCATTTTCTTTGCATTCTCTTTCGATTCTTCATCATTCCCGAATTCAAATATTATTCTACCCAATAGAAGTTTTTCAGGCTCTACAAATTTTTCTCTGTTCTGCTCAAAAAAGATTATGGCATCGCCTTCGATATCTGAATTTTTAATAAATAAACCGAATGTGCGATCCACCATACGTTGAACCATTATATCTTCGATTACATAAGCCTGCAGATCCTCTCGAGTTATTTTCTTTTCTAATACTTCGTTGAACTCTTTCGGGGATGGGAATCGGGATGCTATCATTGCAATCCTTTTAGAGAGATCATCTTCAGAAACAAATATACCGCGCCTTCTTGCTTCTTGTAATTTTAGCTTGTGGTCAATGAGGTAGGTAAGAGCATCTTCCAGATTTTTAGGACGTAATGATGGTTCAAGCCAGATAGCATCCATAAAGTCATGTAACATACTGAGAGTTATTGGCTCTTTATTAACTATAGCAACAATATAGTCAACAATTTCAGCCCGAATTATTGAAAAATCAGTAAGTATACTAAGAAAAATAATTAGAAATACTAAAATTTGCCACTTCATTATTTTAGGATCAAATATAAGCCTTTATGTATAAATATCTTTTCTATGCGGGTATCTTTTGTTGAAGATTTATTATGTATGCCTTGTCGATCTTATCAGCAGGATGACCCGGTATCGACATTGGATTTGGAAATTCATCAATAAGTTTTTTATATGCTTCAACTGCTTTTACAAATTCTTTTTGATTTTCGTAAATTTGTCCGATTTGATATTGTGAATCTTTTCTAGTATCATAATTATAATTTTTGTTATCGGCGATTTTTTGATATGTCTGAACAGCCATATTTATATTTTTCATTTTTTTCAGATATATTTCAGCCAAAAAGACTTCAGCCTTTTCCGCATATTTACTTTCAGATTGATCAACAAGAAATTTTTGTAAGGTAGAAATAGCCTTCTGGTTATTTCCTTGCCTTTCATAGGCAGATGCAATCATGATCTGCGATTCTTCCTGAAATTCACTATCTGGATAATTCCTGATAAGCTTTTCAAATTCAGTAATTGCTTCGCTTAGTTTATCTTGGGTAAAGTAAGCAGCGGCTAAATTGAATTGTGCATCATCAGCAGAATCAGAGCCTGGAAATTCCTTTATAACATCCTGGAATAGCTTTATTCCCGCTTCAAAATCGCCTTTGTTTATATTAATAATACCTCTATGGACACGGGAATCATCTATAAGATCGCTTTTGGGATAACGGTTCTCAAAATCTTGAAACTCTATTGCAGCTTGATCCCAATTACCTAAGCCATATCGGCTCATAGCAACATTAAAATTTGCTTTCTCTGCTAACTCACTATTTGGAAAGTTAGATATTAACTTACCAAATTCTGCTATTGCTAGATCGTATTTTCCTTTGTCGTAATATCCCATACCTATAGTATAAAGTGCTTTGTCGACATATTCGCTATCAGGGTATTCTGTTACCAATTTTCTAAAAAGAATAAAGGCTTCTTCTTCAGTTGGATCAATTTTTGAGGCAAGCCTGTAAATAGCATCATCCGCCCATCTGCTTTCAGGATATTTTTCAAATACATTCCGATATAATGAATAAAGCTTGTTTAGTTTTTTTGGATCAGTTCCATCCCATCCCGCTGCAAATTCCTCTGCTTTTTGAAAAGCCTTATATGAATCTTGATAATAATTTCCTCCACCTGTCCGATTAACTATTAAGATAATTATTAACGCAATTATAAGCACACCTATTACTGCATCAAGAATTAGATAAACTTTTTTCAACATAATCACCCCAAGTTTACTTTCTACAGACCTTATACCCGCAAATGTATAATATACAACAGAGCATAACGAATTCTAACATAATGGGATAACTTTTGTCAATACTTTGAAATCTGATGATCGGACATGACTTCGGACATAAATAGGTTTGAATAAGAACTCTATTTCATTTTAATTAAAAAGACACAGGGCTAAAGGGCAGGCAAGGATGCCTGCCATACTGTCTACCTTTTACCAGGTAGGGCAAGTGGGCTTGCTTGCCATTATATGATTTGTCCGAACTAATGTCCGAAGCT
>FWPV01006037.1_pt1 | contig 17866 bp, 17 predicted proteins | sample 2228371 | NCBI WGS metagenome assembly FWPV01 (sample SAMEA103939776, study PRJEB20133) | metagenome | reverse complement strand
GCCGCTTTTTTTGATGCCTCGTAGAAGTCCGCACGCGGGACATTGAACGCGTGTATCGATTTTGATACATTGCCCTCCATGAAGCCGATCGCGTTTCTGGGCGACAGCCGAGAGGTCTTGCGAGGATTTCCCGACAATGCTCGCTATCGCGCCGGCGTGGAGTTGCGGGCGGTTCAAAGCGGATTCGATCCTGCCGACTGGAAACCGATGACGACTGTAGGAGAAGGCGTGCGCGAGATCCGCATCCGCGAGCCGTCCGGCGCTTATCGGATCATTTGCCTTGCCACATTGGCGGATCGTGTTCTGGTCCTGCATGCGTTTCAGAAAAAGACCAGAGCCACGGCACAGCGGGACATAGACTTGGCCTCCAGGAGATTGAGAAGTTGGAAGACACGGAATTGAAGGCTACGACCTATGACAGCGTGTTCGATGCGCTGACCGAAACGGAAGCGGAGGCCGCGAACATGACGGCCCGTGCCGATGTGCTGCTCGCCATCCGAGAGCAGGTCCGCAGGTGGAACCTGCCTCAGGAACAAGCAGCACTCCGACTTGGATTGACCAGGCCACGCCTCAACGATCTGCTCCGCGGCAAGTTGGACAAGTTTTCCCTCGACGCACTGGTCAATATCGCGACCGCCGCCGGTTTTCGGCTTCAGATCGTCTTGGAGAATGAACGGGCGGCCTAAGCGAAGCTGTCCTTTTCCCTTCCCCCGCCCCGCCCCGGCCCGCTACACTCCCCGTCAACCGGAATCGGAGTGACCGCATGAGCAGCTTGGAAAACCGCATCGACCAGGGCGTCGGACGCGTGCCTGCCGACATCGTGCTGAAGAACGGCCGCTATTTCGATCTCGTCACCGGCGAACTCGTTGCCTCCGACATTGCCATCTGCGGCGATACCATCGTCGGCACCGGGGAAAGCTATGAGGGCCGCGAGGTGATCGACCTTTCAGGCCGCATCGTCGTACCCGGCTTCATCGACACCCATCTCCACATCGAAAGCTCGCTGGTCACGCCGCACGAATTCGACCGTTGCGTCCTGCCCCATGGCGTCACAACGGTGATCTGCGATCCCCACGAGATCGCCAACGTGCTCGGCACCGAAGGCATCCAGTTCTTCCTCGACTCGTCCGAACAGACGATCATGGACATCCGCGTCCAGCTCTCCTCCTGCGTGCCGGCCACCCATCTCGAAACCTCCGGCGCCGATCTGCCGATCGAGCGGCTGCTGCCCTTCCGCAATCACCCCAAGGTGATCGGGCTTGCCGAATTCATGAATTTCCCCGGCGTGATCCACAAAGATCCGATCGCGATGGCCAAGCTCGAAGCCTTTCAGGACGGCCATATCGACGGCCACTCTCCGCTCCTCTCCGGCCGCGACCTGAACGGCTATCTCTCCGCCCGCATCCGCACCGACCACGAATGCACAAACGTCCCGGAAGCCATGGAGAAGATCCGCAAGGGCATGCATATCCTGGTGCGCGAAGGCTCGGTGTCGAAAGACCTGCATGCGCTGATGCCGATCCTCACCGAGCGCCTGTCGCCCTTCCTCGCGCTCTGCACCGACGATCGCAACCCGCTCGACATCGCCGAGGAAGGCCATCTCGACTACATGATCCGCACAGCGATCGCCCATGGCGTCGAGCCGATCGCGATCTACCGCGCCGCCTCGATCTCGGCGGCCCGCGCCTTCGGGCTTCGCGACCGCGGTCTCGTCGCCCCCGGCTGGCGCGCCGATCTGGTCGTCGTCGACAGCCTCGAAAACTGCAAGGCCGAGATGGTCTTCTCCGCCGGCCGCCGCGTCACCGACGCACTCTTTGCCACCCGCAATCCTGTCGCCCCGGTCGGCCTCGACAGCGTCAAGGCGCGCCATGTCAAGGCCGCCGATTTCGGCGTACCCGTGACCGAAGGCGAAACGCCGGTGATCGGCGTCATGCCCGGCAAGATCATCACCGAGCACCGCCGCTATCGCCTGCCCTCCATCGGCAACCAGACCGCCGTCGATCTGACAAACGACATCATCAAGGTCGCCGTCATCGAGCGCCATGGCAAGAACGGCAATCATGCCAATGGCTTCGTGCAAGGGTTTGGCCTGAAGAAGGGCGCCATCGCCTCGACCGTCGGCCATGACAGCCACAATATCTGCGTGGTCGGTGTCTCCGAGGACGACATGGCACTCGCCGCCAACCGGCTCGGCGAGATCAAGGGCGGCTTTGTCGTCGTCGCGGACGGACAGGTCACGGGGGAGATTCCGCTGCCGGTGGCCGGCCTGATGAGCCTCGAACCCTTCGAAACGGTGCGCGATACGCTGCATCATCTACGGCAGGCCGCCTACGCGCTCGGCACCACGCTGCAGGAGCCCTTCCTCCAGGTCGCCTTCCTGCCGCTCCCGGTCATCCCGCACCTGAAAATCTCCGACAAGGGCATGGTGGACGTGGACCGGTTCCGGCTGATCGGTTGAGCCGCAGGGTTCGATCGTTGGTCAGACAATATTCGGCCCAACCCAGGGCGCCCAAAGCCGTTATCACTATTGACCAGCGGTCGACTTGGAATTCCGTCGGCTGCAGCATATTCTGTCGCCAAGTCACGGAGAGATAGAGTGTCGAAACTGGAAAAGCTTGAGCAGGCCGTAAGCGCCTTGGATGCGGAAGAGTTCGCGAGCTTCTCCGCGTGGTTTGAGGCTCAGCAGGCCGCCCGCTTTGACCGCCGGATCGCTGAAGATGCAAAGGCCGGTCATCTCGATGGCCTTGCCGGCGCCGCCCTTGGCGAACATCGCCAGCACAGGACCCGCCCCTTGTGAACCACCACACGACGGAAGCGTTCTGGCACTGCTATAGAAATCTTCCGTCGGCGGTTCAACGTGTTGCCGATCGCAACTTTCGCCTCCTCAAGGCGAATCCCCACCATCCTTCCCTCCATCTTAAGCAGATCGGCCGCATCTGGTCCGTACGCGCTGGCGCGTCTTGGCGCGCCCTCGGCGTCGATGACGAAGGCGACATCATCTGGTTCTGGATCGGCAGCCATGCAGACTACGACCGTCTTCTGAAGACGGCTCCCAAATGAAAATGGCGGGAAGGTCGCCCTCCCCGCCGTCGTTCATTCGCGGTCCGCCAGATCCGTCAGTGGCTGGCCGCAGCCGCGGCACCGAGCCCCGTTTCCGAGCGGATGAACTGGTCGCGGAAGCCGGCCTTGTCGAGGGCGGCGCGCGGGCTCTTGTCGGTGACCGAGAAGAACCAGATGCTGGCAAACGCGATCGTCATCGAGAACAGCGCATATTGTTCATAGGGGAAGATCGGCTTTTCGAAACCGAGCACCGCCACCCAGACCGCCGGTCCGAGCACGACGCAGGCCACTGCGCTGATCAGCCCGAGGAAGCCGCCGACAAAGGCGCCGCGCGTCGTCATGTTGCGCCAGAAGATCGACATGAACAGCACGGGGAAGTTGACGCTCGCAGCAAGGCCGAAGGCGAGGCCGACCATGAAGGCGATGTTCTGGTTCTCGAAGACGAGACCGAGGCCGATGGCGAGTACACCGAGCACCAGGGTTGCCAGCCGCGAGACCAGCATCTCTTCACGTCCCGTCGCCTTGCCCTTCTTCACAATGCGGGCATAGAGATCGTGCGAGACGGCCGATGCGCCGGCAAGCGCCAGCCCCGAGACCACCGCGAGAATGGTCGCGAATGCCACCGCCGAGATGAAGCCGAGGAAGACGTCGCCGCCGACCGCCTTAGACAGGTGGATCGCCGCCATGTTGCCGCCGCCGAGGATCTTGCCGGCCGCATCCAGATAGGCCGGATTGGCGCCGACGATGGTGATGGCCGAAAAGCCGATCATCACCGCGAAGATGAAGAAATAGCCGATGAAGCCGGTGGCGTAGAAGACCGACTTGCGCGCCGCCTTGGCATCCGGAACGGTGAAGAAGCGCATCAGGATATGCGGCAGGCCGGCCGGACCGCACATCAGCGCAAGACCGAGCGAGATCGCCGTCAGCGGATCGGAAATCGACGTCGAGGGACGCAGGATCGCATCCTTGGCCGCATGGTTGTCGATCGCCGCTGTCATCAGCGCGCTCGGATCGAAGCCGAAATGGGCGAGCGACAGCAGCACGAGGATGGTGCAGCCGGACAGGAGCAGCACCGCCTTGATGATCTGCACCCAGGTGGTGGCCAGCATGCCGCCGAAGGTTACGTACATCACCATCAGCACCCCGACGAGCACCACCGCATAGGCATAATCGAGGCCGAACAGGAGCTGGATCAGCTTGCCGGCGCCGACCATCTGGGCGATCAGGTAGAAGATCACGACGGTCAGCGAGCCCATGGCCGAGAGCGAGCGGATCTTCGTCTGCTCGAAGCGGTAGGAGGCGACGTCGGCAAAGGTGTAGCGACCGAGATTGCGCAGACGCTCGGCGATCATGAACAGGATCAGCGGCCAGCCGACCGTCCAGCCGACGGTGTAGAACACGCCGTCGACGCCCTTGCCGAACACCATGCCCGAGACGCCAAGAAAGGCGGCCGCCGACATGTAGTCGCCAGCAATCGCAAGGCCGTTCTGGAAGCCGGTGATGCCGCCGCCGGCTGTGTAGAAGTCGGAGGCCGAGCGCGTCTGGCGCGCCGCCCAATAGGTGATGCCGAGCGTGCCGAGAACGAACAGGATGAACATCGCAATCGCGATGACATTGACCGGCTGCTTCTGGACGGCGCCGGCAATGGCGTCACCGGCGGCCAGTGCCGAGGTCGCGACCACGAGGCCTGCAAGGCCCGCGGAAAGGATGAGAGCCAGACGCCGGATCATGCTTCGGCTCCCGCGATCACGCTCTTGGCCAGGGCGTCGAACTCGCCATTGGCGCGGCGCGTGTAGATGCCCGTCATGATGAAAGCGAACATCTGGATGGCGAAGCCGCCGAGCAGCCCGAAGGCCCATTTCGAGCCACCAATCACGGGCATCGAGAACAGGTCCGGATTGAAGACCGCAATCGACACGAAGGTGACGTAAACACCGAGAACGATCATCGACAGCAACAGCGAAAAGCGATTGCGACGGCGGACCAGCTCGGCAAAGCGCGGGTCGCTGGCAATCTTGTCATAGGCTAATTTCACGCACATCCTCCAACTCTGCGTCCGTGCCGCCACAATGCGGCACCGCACAATTCCTCGATGGAGAAAGGCCACTGTCCTCTCAAGCCAGACTTAAGTTGCCCGACGAAAGTCCCTCGACAAAAGTTGGAGCGGGGAAGGACACGCAGGAGGAGAACCGGTGCCCGTGGCACCTGTTGACGCGACGCGGCCGGCGCAGGCATAAGTCTCATCGAGCAAGGCCGGCCGGATCCCTGTCGCGCAGGCATGGCCATGGCCGGATAGGAGAGGTTGCCCTTGCCAGACAGTGAAAACCGTCACCTGACCCGCCTGCGCGGGCTCTATTACGGCCAGAGCGTCTCGGCGATCCGTTTCCAGCTGACGCTGGCGCTGATCGACATCGCCATCATCGCCTTCTTTCTCCTTGGCCCTTACATGCGCGAGCGGCCGACCTATCTGGTCATCGACTATCTGATTGCGCTGTGGATCGCGGCGGAGCTTCTGGCGCAGATGCTGATCGCTTCGAGCATCCGGCGCTTTCTGCTGAGGCCGATGACCTGGGTGGATCTCCTGGTGCTGGGCACGCTGCTCTTCCCGCAGTTGCTGTTCAGCTTTGCCTTCCTGCGGGCGCTCCGGATCTGGGCGATCGCCCAGCGGCCGATCTTCAAGGTGATGCTGCGCCGCTTCGGCTGGGGACACCTCACCGATGTCGCAACCGCCGTCGTCAACTTCATCGTCTTCCTGTTCACCGTCACCGGCTTCGTCTACACCTTCTTCTTCTACAGCGTCGATGCCGGCGAAGGCTTCGTCGATGCCTTCTACTTCACGGTCGCGACCGTCACCACCACCGGTTTCGGCGACATCACGCTTCCGGGCACGTTTGGCAAGCTGACATCGATCGTCACCATGATCATCGGCATTTCGCTGTTCGTGCGGCTCGCGCAGGCGATCGTCAGGCCCTACAAGGTGACCTTCCCCTGCCCGCAATGCGGCCTGTCGCGCCACGACGCGGACGCCGTCCACTGCAAGGCCTGCGGCCATATCCTCAACATTCCCGACGAGGGGCTTTGAGCAAGGCGGGCGCCATGCCGGTGATCCTTCGCGTCACCGGCTATGTCTTTTGATCGCGGGGGCGTCGCGTGACAGTTTCGGCGACCGGACGATCAATCGCCCGGCCGCCTGATCCTCAGATCCGCGCGCAGAACCCGTCCAGCGCCTCGATCACCAGTCTGCCCTCCAAGAGGCTGCCGGACAACCCGGGCATGCCGATGAGCTCCTTCACAGCGATGCGGGGCGGCAGCGTCACCTCCTGCGGCCCACGCCGGAGATTAAAGACGAAGAGCAGCCGGTCCTCGCCCTTCTTGCGGGTGAAGGCCAGCACGTCCTCGTCGAGATCGAGGAACTCCATCTCGCCGTCGATGAGCGCCGGATGGGCCTTGCGGAAGGAAAGCGTCTGCCGGTAGTGCTCGAGCACCGAGCCTTGCCTGCCGTCCTGCGTGTCGACCGCGAGCGCGTCGTGTTCGGCGGGCACCCTGAGCCAGGCCTTGGCCGCGGTGGTGAAACCGGCATGCGGCTCCTTCGACGTCCAGGGCATCGGCGTGCGGCATCCGTCGCGTCCCTTGAAGGCCGGCCAGAAGCGGATGCCATAGGGGTCGGTGAGGTCCTCGAAGGCGAGTTCCGCCTCCGGCAGTCCCAGTTCCTCGCCCTGATAGAGGCAGATCGAACCCCTGAGCGTCGACAGCACGCTGATCGCGAGCTTCGCCACGTCCTCCCGCTCCTCCGCATTCTGGGCGAACCGGCTGACATGGCGGTTGACGTCGTGGTTGGAGAAGGCCCAGCACACCCAGCCGTCGGCGACGGAATTATGGAAGGCCTCGACGCAATGGCGGATATGGTTCGGGGTGAAATCCGGGCCGAGCAGGTCGAAAGTGTAGCACATGTGCAGCTTGTCGCCGCCGGCGGTATAGGCCGCGACCGTCTTCAGCGAGCGGGCTCCGTCGCCCACCTCGCCAACCGAACTGCGTGCGTCATACGCATCGAGCAGCGCGCGGAACCGCTTGAGGAAGCCGATATTCTCCGGCTGCGTCTTGTCGTAGAGATGGCTTTGCATGCCATAGGGATTGACGTCGGGGGCATCCAGACCAGCCTCGTCGCTGTCGGGCAGATGAGGAGGATTGTCGCGCAGTTCGCGGTCGTGGAAGTAATAGTTGACCGTATCCAGGCGAAAGCCGTCAACGCCGCGCTCCAGCCAGAAGCGCACCGCCGACAGAAGCGCCTCCTGCACCTCGCGATTGTGGAAGTTGAGGTCGGGCTGCGAGGCAAGGAAGTTGTGCATGTAATACTGCTTGCGCACGCCGTCCCATTCCCAGGCCGGGCCGCCGAACACCGACAGCCAGTTGTTCGGCGCAGTGCCGTCCGGCTTGGCGGCGGCCCAGACAAACCAGTCCGCCTTGGGATTGTCGCGGCTGGCGCGGCTTTCCTTGAACCAGGGATGCTGATCAGACGTGTGCGACAACACCTGGTCGATGATGACCTTTAAGCCCAATCGATGCGCCTCGGCCATCATCGCGTCGAAATCGGCGAGCGTCCCGAACATCGGGTCGACGTCGCAGTAGTCGGAGACGTCATAGCCCATGTCAGCCATCGGCGAGGTGAAGAAGGGCGAAAGCCAGATCGCATCGACGCCGAGCGAGGCGATGTAAGCGAGCCGCTGCGTCGCGCCCTTGAGGTCGCCGATCCCATCGCCGTCGGTGTCCTGGAAGGAGCGCGGATAGACCTGGTAGATGACGGCGCCGCGCCACCAGTCGGCATTACTCTTCTGGGGCTTGGCCTTGGCCGGGCTCTTCGTCATGCGCGCTCCTCGGGGGAATGGGGTCGTGGATGGGTGCGCCTGCAATATAGGCCATGGCGCGCCCGAGGCGAGTGCCGAAAGCTCACAAAGGACAATAGACCGAACGACGATGCGCGGGATGTGCCCCGCCCGCGTCGCCAGCCTGACATGCAGCTGTAACATTGCCCGCCCATAACGGCCCTGAACGATGGAGAAACCTTGAGTCCCGAGGCAGCCTCCCGCTCGAGGCGGGTGTCCGAGCCGGGACGCGACGCGGACCACCGGCCCTGCGCCGCCGGCCCGCCAGCGAGAGAACTGCGATCCCGCCATGCCGAAGATCATGATCGTTACCGATGCCTGGCACCCGCAGGTGAACGGCGTCGTCCGCTCGATCGAGACCACCAATCGCGAACTGGCGGCCATGGGCTACGACGTGGCGATGATCACGCCGAAACCGTTCCGCAGCATTCCCATGCCGACCTATCCAGAGATCCGCCTGTCGTTGGCGACCTACGGGCAGATCGCGCGCCGGATCGAAGCGGAAAAGCCCGACTACATGCATATCGCCACCGAAGGCCCGCTCGGCCTGATGGCGCGGCGCTGGTGCCTGAAGAAGCATATGCCGTTTTCGACGAGCTATCACACCCGTTTCCCGGAATATGTCCGCACCCGCGTGCCCGTGCCGCTGTCCTGGCTCTACGCCTATGTGCGCTGGTTCCACAATCGCGGTGGCGCCTGCATGGTGGCGACCGAAAGCCTGAAACGGGAGCTGGCGGCCAAGGGGCTCAACAATCTCTGCCTTTGGAGCCGCGGCATCGACCTGTCGCTGTTCCATCCCCGCCCGCAAAGCGAGAAGCCCTTCGGCCTTGCCCGTCCGATCTTCATGACGGTCGGCCGCGTCGCGGTGGAGAAGAACCTGCCCGCCTTCCTTGATCTCGACCTGCCGGGCTCCAAGGTGGTGGTCGGCGACGGTCCGGCTCGTGCCGAGCTGGAGGCGCAGTATCCGCACGTGTTGTTCACCGGCGTCAAGTTCGGCGAGGAGCTTGCAGCCGCCTACGCCGAGGCCGATGTCTTCGTCTTTCCGTCGAAGACCGACACCTTCGGCAACACCATTCTCGAAGCGCTTGCCTCCGGCGTTCCCGTCGCCGCCTATCCCGTCACCGGCCCGGCAGACATCATCCCCGAAGGGAGTGGCGCCGGCGCCCTCGACGACGATCTGCACAAAGCCTGCCTCGCCGCCCTCGAGCGATCGCGGGAGGAGGCCCGGCACCTGGCGGAAGGCTTCACCTGGCAGGCCGCCACCCGCCAGTTCCTCGACAATGTCATCGAGGCGAAGACCCAGGCGCGCCGGCGTCGACTGAAGCTGCGCCAGCCCGTGCGGCAGGCGGACGCCTGAATCAGCGGGCCGCGGAACGGATCGCCCTCGGCATCAGGCCGAAACGCTGCCGGAAGGCATCGGAGAAATGCGACGGCGTCTTGAAGCCACAGTCGAGCGCAATGTGCGAGATCGGTCGATCCGTGGTCTGCAACAGGGTCAGCCCCCGCTCCAGCCGCGTATTGTGAAGGATGCGGGCAAAGCCGCCGCCCGATTGCGCCAGCCAGCGCCGAAGCGTCGCCTCGCTCATGGCGAAGTGGCGCGCGACGTCGGCCGCCCGCCAGGCGCGGCTCAGATCCGTCTCGATTAGGCGGCGAACCCGGCTCAAGGGTTGGTCCGCATCTGTTGCCCGCAGGTCGATACCGTGATGGCGCAGCCAGACCAGCGGCTCGAGCAGGCGGTGCCGCCGGATGGGCGCCGCCAGCGCCTGGTCCGCAAGCGTCGCCTCGATCTGGGCGAGCATGTCAAGCGGTCTATGGGTCGCCGCCCGCAGGATCCGGATCCCCTGCGGCCTGCGAAGAGGAACCGCAGGGTCTGAAACCGCCTCGACCATATCGTCGCTGAAGCACACGCCGGCCGCCCGGTAACAGGCATTGAGCACCGGACGGTTTTCCAGCGTGACAAGCGAGCCCGGCGGAAAGACGAGCAGATCGCCCGCCTCGCCAATCACCTCGCCCGCAAGCGGGCAGACGACCCGCTTCGTTCCGGCCTGCACGAAAACCAGGAGCGTCAAGGCGATATAGAGGTCGGAAAATGTCGCCGCGGTCGCCTGGGTGATCGGCAGCACCGACACCGCCTCCTGCGGTGGCAAGGCCGCGGCGGTCAGCATCTGGCTCGCAACGGGCCTGTGCAGCATCGATGATTGTCCCCGGTATCAGTCGCACACAGATAATATCGGCACGAGACCGATAAAGGCAACCGGACCACCCTTCGTGAGCGAAATCCGAAAGTCTTTGATTGGCGGCCGGAAGCGGCCGACGACATCGAGCACTATTGTCGACCCGTCATCGACCCCCAAGCGAAAGGAAAACCCATGTTTCGGACATCGATGCTCGCAGGCTTCTTGCTCGCCGCCGCCGCACCCGCCCTTGCCGGAGACTTCCGGCTGACCAGCACGGTGCTTGCCGAGGGCGCGCAACTCAAGGAAACCCAGGTCTTCGCGGGCTTCGGCTGCACCGGTCAGAACCAGTCGCCGCAACTGTCCTGGTCGGGAGCGCCCGCCGGGACCAGAAGCTTCGCCGTCACCGCCTACGACCCGGATGCGCCGACCGGCTCCGGTTGGTGGCACTGGAACGTCGTCAACATTCCCGCGACCGTCAGCGAGATCCGGCAGGGCGCCAGCGCCACCGGCGACATGCCCGCCGGCGCGCGCGAGATCGCCAATGACTACGGCGTTGCCGGCTTCGGCGGCGCCTGCCCGCCACCCGGCGAGGTGCACCGCTATGTTTTCACCGTGCATGCGCTAGGCGTGGAACAGCTGGATCTGCCCGAAGGCGCAAGCAACGCGCTGACCGGCTTCATGATCGGCGCAAACACCCTTGCGACCGCGAAGATCACCGCCGTCTACAATCGCTGAATTCGGCATGAAGAGGCAGCCGGTCGCGTCGACCGGCTGCTGGAGACCTAGGACCAATCGACATTCATCGTATCCAGATCATGATGGCGGCGAGATGGATTAATCCGGTGAATTGAACGGTCCTTCGTTCATAGCGCGTGGCGAAACGGCGAAAGTGTTTGAGGCGGTTGAAGCATCGTTCGATACGGTTTCGGTGCTTGTAGACGATCGGGTCGTGCGGAATGATAATCTTGCGGGTGCGGTTGGAGGGGATGACCGCCTCGGCATCCATGGCCTTGATCGTCGCCCGCAAGGCATTGCTGTCATAGGCTTTATCAGCCAGAACGGCCTTGCCCACCTGCCCCTCAAGAAGTGCCGGAGCCTGCGTGATGTCACCAACCTGGCCAGCCGTCACGATGAAGCGCAAAGGGCGACCGAGCGCATCGGCCAGCATGTGGATCTTGGTGGTCAGTCCACCTCTGGAACGCCCCAGCGCCTGATCCTTGCCCCCCTTTTCCGCTCGCCGCCTGTTGATGCGCACGTATGATGGTGCTGTCGATCATCAAGTATTGATTGTCCCGGTCGGCCGTCAGCGCATCGAAGACCCGTTCCCATACGCCAGCATGACACCAGCGGCTGAACCGGCGATGGACCGTTTTCCATTTGCCATACCGCTCCGGCAGATCCCGCCAATGCGCGCCCGAGCGCAAGATCCACAAACATCCGTTCACGAACAGCCGGTTGTCAGTTCCGGTCCGGCCCGGATCGCCCGCTTTGCCCGGCAACAAGGGCGCAATTCTCGACCATTGTGCCTCGCTCAAGCCATACCGCTTCACCGCCATGACAGCCCTCCGTGCTCAACACGGCAGCCTATGAATCAGCGATTGAGTGATTTGGGAATCCTGAATGTCGATCGGGCCTAGCGCTTCTTGCGGCGGTTCTCGAACGGGTTGTCGCCGGCCTTGAAATGGATGCGGATCGGCACGCCCGGCATCTGGAAATCGGTGCGCAGACCGTTGGTCAGATAACGCACATAGCTTTCCGGCAGCGCATCGGCGCGCGTGCACGAAATCATGAAGGCCGGCGGACGCGCCTTCACCTGCGTCATGTATTTCAGCTTGATGCGCCGGCCGGATACCGCCGGTGGCGGATGCTGGACCTGCGTATGCTCCAGCCAGCGGTTGAGCTTGGCGGTCGAAATGCGCTTGTTCCAGACGCGGTCGGTATCGATGATCGACTGCATCAGCTTGTCGAGGCCATAACCGGTCTGGCCGGAGATCGGCACGGCGCGGATGCCGCGCGCCTGCGGCAGAAGCCGCTCGGTCTTTTCGCGCAGGTCGGCGAGAACGGCCTGCGGCTCCTCGACCAGATCCCACTTGTTGAAGGCCAGAACCGCGGCGCGACCTTCGCGCAGCACGAGATCGACGATCTGCAGGTCCTGCTTCTCGAAGGGAATGGTCGCGTCGAACACGATCACCACGGTTTCGGCAAAGCGGATGGCGCGCAATGCGTCGGCCACCGACAGCTTCTCCAGCTTTTCCTGAACGCGCGCCTTGCGGCGCATGCCAGCGGTGTCGAACATCTTGATCGTGCGGCCGCGCCAGTCCCATTCGACGGAAATGCTGTCGCGGGTAATACCGGCTTCCGGCCCGGTCAGCAGCCGGTCCTCGCCGAGGAAGCGGTTGATCAGCGTCGACTTGCCGGCATTCGGGCGACCGACGATCGCGACCCGCAGCGGCTTGGTCTCGTCATATTCCGGCTCGTATTCATCGTCCGCATCGCCGCCCACTTCGCCGGCCGTGACGCGGACGTCGGTTTCCGCCTCGTCGATCTCTTCCGGAAAGGCGCGTTCCTCGCCAATCGCAGACACGATCGCGTCGCGCAGGTCGATCATGCCCTGGCCGTGTTCGGCCGAAATCGGCACGGGTTCGCCCAGGCCCAGCGTGAAGGCATCGTAGAAACCGCCGTCCGACCCCTTGGCCTCGGACTTGTTGGCGACCAGCACGACCGGCTTGCCGCTGCGGCGCAGGAGTTCGCCGAAGGTCTTGTCGAGCGGTGTCAGTCCCGCCTTGGCATCAACGACAAAGAGCGTGAGGTCGGCTTCGTCGATTGCCGCCTCGGTCTGGGCGCGCATGCGCGCCTCCAGCGTGTCCGGACCGGTCTCTTCAAGACCGGCCGTGTCGATGATGGTGAAGCGCAGGTCGATCAGCTTGGCATCGCCCGGGCGACGGTCGCGGGTGACCCCCGGCGTGTCATCGACGAGCGCCAACTTCTTTCCCACCAGACGGTTGAACAAGGTGGACTTGCCGACGTTGGGGCGCCCGACGATGGCGACGGTAAAGCTCATGACTGATCGTGTCCTTCTGGCGTTGCCGCCGTGTTGGCTTACGGCGCCTTGCCGGAAGCCGTGATGTTGTCGAGCAGGACCTGGGCGCGGCTGGCGACATTGCGCGGCGCCTCGGTGTCCTCGACGATCTGTTCGAACCATTCGCGCGCCTTGGCCATATCGCCGGCCTTGTAGGCGGCAAGCCCGAGCGCCTCGCGGGCGGAATGGCGCATGGCGTCACGCGGGGTGGCCATGGCTTCGACCTCGGCCGAGACCTGCTCATAGGTGCCGGCATCGATCAAAAGCCAGGCGGCCCGCATGCGGGCGACGTCGCGGATGACGGCCGGGACGGACGTATCCTTGCCGATCTCGGAGAACGCCTTGATCGCGGCCGCCGGATCACCCTTTTCCGCCTCGACGGTGGCCGCGCGCATGCGCGCCAGCACCGCATAGGCGCCGTAGCCATCGGTCTCCAGCGCGGCAAGCGCAGCCTTGGCCTCTTCCGCCTTGCCTTCATTGGCCAGCGTCAAAGCCGCCAGGAACTGGTCACCGGCGTCCGACGAACGGTTCTCGTGCCAGTATTCATAGCCGCGATAACCGGCGGTCCCGACGACGATCAGCACGGCAACGGCAATGACGATCCGGCCGTAGTTCTTCCACGCATTGCGGAACTGGTCGGAGCGCAGCTCCTCATTGACTTCGCGGATAAAGCTGTCGTTGTTGTCAACCATGAATGCTCCCGGACCGGCCGGCCTTTCGATGCAATGTGATGCGTGAGCGGCCTTCTAACCGATTTTTGCCGACTTGTAAGCGGAAAACGGCAGGAAGACCGGCAGTCGGGCCGGAGGCTCACATCGGCAGCGGCGCAACCCCGATCAAAATCTCGTGCAGCTTCCAGACGAACAGTCCGTAGACGGCAAGACCGAGCACGACGGCGGCGAGATCCCACTTCGCCGAAACGAACGGGCGCAGCACCACTTCGCCGGCGCGCTGGCGGCGCTTCAGCGAGATGCGGGCAATGACACCCCAGGCGAGGAAGGAGCCGAAGAGCAGCACCGAGGCGAGATCGCCGTTCGAGATCAGATGGGCGAACGCCCAGATCTTCACCGACAGCACCATCGGATGCTTGGTCTTGGTGGCGATGTGGCCGGCCGGCAGCACGCCGGCTGCCAGACAGATCATCGCGATCAGCATCAGGGTCAGCGTCAGGTGGGTCATGCCCGCCGGCGGGAACCACAGATTGACGACCGGTGCCTGGCGCCAGCCGAGGATCAGCACCACCAGCGCCAGCAAGCTGGCAATGCCATGGGCGGCTTTCCAGCCGTTCTCGCCGAGTTTGGCAATCATCGAACGGCGAAAGCCGGGCGCGACGATGCGGACCATGTGCGTGCCGATAAAGAGAAGGATCCCGAGGATCAGGAGTGTCATCGTGTGAGCCCCAATTGAATGTCGTCGTGAAGGCATACTGGCCTATCGAGCGAAATTCCAGCCCGTTCAAAGCTTCGCCGCATTTGACTGACAGGAAGCCAACTTGATTTTTTTCAGGTTTTCCGATGTCGCGTTCGTTTCTTGCCCTTTGCCTCTCGCTCGTGCTCGCCCAGCAGGCGCTGGCCGATCCGCCGGCCGCACCCGCGCCGAACAAGCCGAAGCAGCTGCTGCTGATTTCCTTCGACGGTGCCCATGACAATGCGCTCTGGACGAAGAGCCGCGACATCGCACGGCGCGCCAACGCCCAGTTCACCTATTTCCTGTCCTGCACGACGCTGATCCCGCGCGAGAAGGCCAAGGGCTACAAGGGCCCCAGCATGAAGGCGGGAAAGTCGAATATCGGCTTTGCCCCGACCGTCGAGGACGTCGCCACCCGCCTTGACAACATCTGGGCTGCCCGCGGCGAGGGCCACGAGATCGCCAGCCACGCCTGCGGCCATTTCGACGGCAAGGACTGGAGCCGGGCCGACTGGCTCTCCGAATTCCACACCTTCCGCGACGTGGTCCTGAACGCCTGGAGCGAAAATGGCCTTGCCGAGCGCGAACCGGAGGGCTGGAAGAGCTTCGTGCGCACCAGCATTCGCGGCTTTCGCGCACCCTATCTGTCGGCGCCGGACAGCCTCGTCGAAGCGGAGCAGGAATTCGGCTTCACCTATGATGCAAGCCTCGTCACCAAGGGGGCGATGCTACCGGGCAATGATGGTTCCCTCGTCCGCTTCGGCCTGCCGCTGATCCCCGAGGGACCGCAGAAGCGCAACATCATCGGCATGGACTACAATCTCTTCGTTCGCCATTCCGCCGGCATGGACAATCCCTCGCGCTCGGCCGAGTTCGAGGCGCGGACCTATGAAGCCTTCAAGGCGGCCTTCGACAAGCAGTATGATGGCGAGCGAATTCCATTGCAGCTCGGTTTCCATTTCGTCGAGATGAATGCCGGCGCCTACTGGCGGGCGATGGAGCGGCTGGTCACGGACGTGTGCCGCCGCACCGACGTCGCCTGCGTCAGCTATTCGCAGGCGATCGACCTTCTCGCCGAACGGCCGCCCAAAACGCCCTCGTGATTCTGTCGACGGGGAAGAAAATTCTTCCCCTCAAAGAAATTAGCGTTTGCGGTCAGTCGGTTGCGAGAAAGCGGTGGGTGCGGTTTTCCCCACAGCCATCGTCTCGCCTTATCCTGCGAGCGTCATCGGACGGGACACCGGGTCGCGAACCGGCCGTCTCCTCAAGCTCTTCGGGACTCGGTGCCGATGGCGGTCGTGACGGCCGGGTTCAGGCGGAAACAAGGACGATCCCGCCGAATCCGAAGGCTGCCGACATGATCGGGGCAGGCGGAACGCCTGATACCATCTCCAAGCTTAACCCCGCCTGCCCCTCCTCCCGACAGGAAAAACCGCGCCGGATTTCTCCGGCGCGGCCAAAGGCGCATGCCTTTTCTGTCGTCTCGGCTCAGTCGCGGCTGAGCGCCTCGCCCTCTGCCGCCAGATACTCCTGATCGATCTCCGGCAGCGGCTCGTCGTCGATTGCCGCCTCGAAGGCGCGCAGACGCTTGTAGACCGACATCAGCTCGACGATCGTCGTCCAGGAATTGACGAGATACTGGAAGGAGCTGCGGACCTGGTCGAAGACATTGTTGATCTGCGTCATCAGGCCGAGCGTCAGCTTGCCGGCAACGATCGACGGCACCAGCACGATCAGGCTGAACAGATTGTCCGCCTGAAGGTAGAAGATGCGGGCAACGTTGAAATACATGTAGTGGAAGTAGAGGCGGAAATAGTTGCGCCGCACATTGTCGAACAGTTCGGCGACGGTGAGCGGCTTGGCGCGGTTCGGGTCGTCCTCGCCATAGACCAGTTCCTTGCGGTAGGAGGCCTCGACGCGCTGGTTGCGGAATTCCAGCCCCGGCAGCTTGATGCCGACGGCGGCCAGGAACACGGTGCCGAACACCGACCAGAAGATCGCCGCCCAGACCAGGGCATGCGGGATGTGGCCGACCAGCGGCAGTTCGGTAATGTTTTCCCCGAGCTTGAACAGCACCGGCAGGAAGGCGATCAGCGTCATGACCGAACTGACCAGATTGACGCCGAGCGCTTCCACGGTCGAGGAAAAGCGCATCGTGTCTTCCTGCACACGCTGCGAGGCGCCCTCGATGAAGCGCAGCTTCGGCCAGTGGCTCATGTAGTATTCGTTCATCGCCCAGCGCCAGCGGAAGATCCAGTGACTGACGAAGAAGCGGCTCAAGACACCGATGGTGATCGCGACGAAGGCGATGCCGGCAAAGCCCAGCATACCGAGATAAAGTTCGGCCGCGGTCACCGATCCGGGCGTCGAGAGCGCCTTCTGGATCATGTCGTAAAACGGTCCGTACCAAGCATTGATGGCGACCGAAACCTGCACCGAGAAGTAGGTGGTGAAGATGATGAGCGCGCTGCCGAGCACAGACCACAGCTGCCAGCGATGCGGACTGACGACGAACCAGGCGGCGCTGAAGAGCGCCACGATCAGCGTGTAGTAGATGTAGAACCAGACGAACGGCGCCGACCAGAACAGGGACACGCCAATCGGGGGCTCCTGCCCCTCGGCCAGCGGCGGCAGGCCGATCAGCGCGCCCCAGGTGCTGGCATCGGCATACCACAGCAGAATGGCCGCGAGCGACCACAACGCGGCGGAAGTGAAAAACAGACGCGGTTGAGGGAAAAAGGATTTGAACACGGGGATCGCTGCTTTCTCGGCGGGGGACGGGAGGGCCTTAAAACCCGGTCTTTGGCGCGAAACTAGGGCAGAAAAAAGTGGCCAGCAATGCCATCAACGGATTGTGACGGTTTTGGCCGCTGCCAATTCACAGTTTCGCTTTGCCCTGCAGCATTTTGGGGGTTTGGTCACGGCCGCCGGCCAACGACCGGCAGGATCAGCCCGGCCGAGAGGAGAAGCACCAGAGCCGCCACTAGGCTCGGTGCGGAAAAGCTGCCGGTACGCGCGGCGAGCCATCCCGCGACCAGGGGCCCGAGGATCTGGCCGATGCCGAAGGCCGCCGTCATGAAGGCAAGCACCCGGCGCGGGCTTTGCGGCGACAGCGTGCGCCCGAGCCGCAGGCCATAGGCGGTGATGATCATGAAGGTCGCGCCGAGCAGCGCCCCGCCGATGATCGGCGCCGCCGGCGGTTCGAGCAGGACGGAGGCCAGCACCCCGGCCGCCTCGATCAGAAGCCCGACAAGATAGGCCCC
>FWPV01008531.1_pt1 | contig 17867 bp, 15 predicted proteins | sample 2228371 | NCBI WGS metagenome assembly FWPV01 (sample SAMEA103939776, study PRJEB20133) | metagenome | reverse complement strand
CCCAATTTTGGTCCAGACAAGGTCAAACTTATCATACAAATTTGTAGGACACATGGGAGAACCTATTGAAAATACACAGTTTTTTGTCATTAGCAAACCTCTTGGAGCTCATTTATTAAAAACTCTATGAAATCAACCACATAAGTCAATGTTGGAAAATCCACCACAGGTTTACTAATGCACCCATGGCTGCCTCGAAGGTCACTCTAGATGCTACCTCTTTATCTGTCAAGTAATTTGGATGTCCCAATCCAGAACTTGAGCTCGGAGAACCCCCGTGCCTCAAACTACAATAAAAGATTCATCTTCGGTGACCACCCCGGTTCCGGAAATCTCAGTCCTTGCTACACATCCCTGGCATAGAAAGTAATATCTTACGGTATCGTAGGAAAGATCTATGAGTTTCTCCAAGCGAGCCTTTAACTTCAGAAACCTTTTTTCCTGAAGATCCGGGCACTCAAAGACCGACTTCTGAACCCTGTGCGCAACGGCCTTGAGCTCCTTGACTACCCTGTAACGGACTTTGTCATCTGCTATGTCGAAACATATCACACAAAACATCATCTGCTCCATTCAAAAGGGGCATAGCGCTCAACCTCTCCCAAAATCAGCCTTGCGAACCTCCGTACTTGCAGCTCCACCAGATACCTATAAGTTACCTGGTTGCCAGTTTCAGAATCTTGGATCCGAGTCTCCAGCTTTCGTTCGAAGATCTCTATGAAGCCCTTCATCACCTCGGGTTTCATCTCTACCGGACGTTTTTCCTTAAGTTCTTCCTCGGTCTGGTAGGAAGTATCTGGCACATCTCTGTATACGAAGTCCTCCCTCCCGATTACTTTCCGATTCACCAGGGTTATTACCAGAGTGTCGGTGAAAACCGGACGGTACTCTTCCATTAAATCGCACACCAGGGAAGGGCGGCCGTACTCTGTCTCATGGAGAGCGCCAAGATATGGATCCAGCCCCACCACATTGATCTGGTTTTCCAGCAGGTTAGCCAGCATTGTGTAACCAAATGAAAGAAGGGCATTTACCGGATCCAAGGGCGGTCTTCGATTACGGCCTCTAAACTCCATACCCTCAGCCGTGAGAAGACGTCCAAATACACCAAAGTAGTTTCTGGAGGCTGCACCTTCTATACCGCGTATTACCTCCAAGCTATTAGCCTCTTCCAGCCTCTCCCTCAAAGCCCGGATGGATGCCGCAGCAGAGCCTATGCCCTCATCCCTTAACCTCCGATTGTACCTGAGGAGCAGGAGATACATGTTTTGCAACTTTCCAGCCACTATGGTTGAGGCAACCTGCCGAACGAATTCTGCCTCCTTTAGCTTGGTATATTGGGCCTGCCTCAGGGTGACATTTTTGGTGTAAGAAGTCATGAGACGTCCCCTGAACCGCCCCTTTTGTGTTAGGAAAACCGTGTCGACCCGGTTCTTGATAAGCACATCCATGACAGGCGGGGAGAGCATTATGTTCCCCATGAGCACCAGTTGTTGCAAACCTTCAAGTAGGAGCTCCCGCAGGATCTCCTTCCCTCTTCGCACCACCAGTCTGTTCCCGTCTTTGTGTAGATGGCAGCCCTGTTCGACAATGTAAGCGGTGTGCATCCTATTCCCTTCACCTATGATGATCACATTGTATCAGGGATCATTGCCCTTCCTGTTGCACAAGAAGCAAAGGGGTAGGGTAACCCTTTCCACGAAGATTGAACTGGCAGTTACATCTGGTGTTTTGCAAGTAAAAAAGCCTCCTTCTTATGTTTCTGCATCCGAGGGGAGACCTGGACATTCTAGATATGAAATGACCGGTGATCTGTGGGTCGTAATCAGCGCAACGCGATATTACGTGGTGGACGAGTTCCTCACCCTCTGGAAGGTGTCCTAAGACTCCCAAAACCACTTTACGTTCGTCAAAACTGAGATGCCTGAACTCCCGCGCCTTTCTAACCAAATACCGGATCATGGCACAGCCTTCTAGTATTCTAGCGTAGGCTTCCTTGCTGCTATTGCTTACACTGCTGGTGGGAGTTTTTCTGGCTTTAAGTTCAACCTTCCTAGGTGGTCCGGTACCTGGCAAAGCCACAACAGTACCTTTCTCCCCGGCGCCTAATTTACTTGCCAAAGAAACCACGAGTTCGGCAGGTATGGTTTTTATTTCCATAAGGTAGTTCAGAGAGTCCTGTACCGGAAGTCCTTTTTCGTCCAAGAAAATACTTTTTTTCCCAGTGACCCTGTGAACACCTAAAGGTAGCTTTATTAGGTTTCCATAACCTTTTCCCGACAATGTCACCTGTTTTGGAAAAATTTCCAATCTTATTCCATCAGGCGGTGGTGAAACCGCTTCTCCGAGCCGCATCATGAGGGTTTTTGCGGCCCAGGCAGGCACAGGAGTCTCAAAGAAATACCAGGCGTGCACTCCCTTGTAACCGCTTCTTTCGAATGCCACCGGAAGCCCAAGCTCGGCCGAGGCCTTTAAGATTCTTGCCATCAAATCTCTCATGGCCGAAGCCATGCTTTTTTGCCCACCAGGATCCTTCATTATCTCGGCTATTGTGTCTCTTCCTAGGTCCAAGTCCAGTGCCGCAAAGCAAACTCTGGCCGCTTGGTCCAAAAGATAGACCCCAACAGTGATTTTGCCCTGGAGGTGCGCCTCCACAACCTCTGGTGTAAGGGGTTCCAAGACAGGGAAATATCCTGATTTTCCACTCCTGGGATCGAACCACTGCCTGGCATAAGCCCCAGGCCTCCCTCTGAACAAAGTTAAAAATCTGTCTATAGTCTTTTTTCGCCCTTTGCTCTGATAAAAGGCCCGGTCAATTTCCACAGGGGAAGGGTCCTTCGGAGGGCAAGGTGTTTTGAGCAGATCCCCCAGGAAGAGTTTCACCTGATCCACTGTGACGCCTCTAGCCAGCGTAGCTTTAACTTCCCTTTTGGCCTCCCCGATCCTTCCTAACTCCAAGAGGATCCTGGCCCGCCTCAATATTATTTCAGTGTTACCCGGCACCAGTTTCAAAGCCTGGGCATAGTCACTCAAGGCTTCTTCAGGTCTTCCCAACATTTCGTTCAAACGCCCACACGCCATCCACTGCTGTGGAGAGGCTTCTCTTTTAGCTCTCACATTGTCCAGAAGAAAGGCAGCCCTTTGGGAATCACCTTGAAAAAAAGCATGTTCAGCTTTTTTCAAGAGAAAGACTATCGGCTGAGAAGAGGAGATCTCTGTTATATTCATTAAGTCTCTCCCCCATTGTGTCTTTGCTTGCCACCTTAGATCTGAAGCAATGAAGAGCTCCAAGCGGCATTAAAACGGTATCTCTCCACTGACTTTGCCCCAAGGAGGCTCATTTTCGCCTGTTATCTCCTTAAGCAATGTTCGAGCCTCTTGGTTCCTCTCATTCAAGAGAATTACCCTTCGCAGAACCTCGGAGGCTTTCTCCGTTTCTCCTGTCTTAAGCAAACAACGGCCCTCACCTAAGAGAGCTTCTTCATGGTCTGTTAAGAACTCCTTTCGCTTGAACTCGTTCGCCCTGCGAAAGCAATTGATAGCTTGTGCCCAATTTTCCAGATCTTCGAAGATTCTTCCCATTACCACCAGGGTGAGGTGGCAACCTTTTCTGTCTTCACTTAAGGCCTGTTCCAAACAAGAAGCGGCCTTTTCGGCGTGGCCAAGCCTATAGTGAATCCACCCCGCCAGCCTTTTCATATGCGGCTTAAGAAAACGAGGTGGGATATTACCCAGGCACTCCAAAGCCTCCTCCCACCTTTCCAGCCTCACAAGGCAAACAGCCAGGGTGTAGAAAACGTAATCTTTGGGCCTTTTTGTTGGCGTGTGGGCTGCAGTTTTCAGATGCCCCAAGGCCTCTTCCTCTTTGCCAGCCTCCAGAAGTATCCTTCCCAAGAGATAGAACTTGTATACAGGCTCCTCGTATTGAGTCTTCTGGTCATTATCTATACACTGGCGTACAGCCTGTTCGGCTTCAGCATAGCGACCTAAGCGCATTCGAGCCTTGGCAAGGTGGTACAGGGCTTTGATATAGTTTTTCTGGTCCTTGTGGCGACGCTCCTGCTCCTCCCTGGAGAGGGATTCCCAATTGGCGATGGCCTTCTCGAAAAGAGGGCAAGCCTTGTGGTCCTTCCGTTCCAGGATGTGGTGATAGAGCATGCCATGACGGTAGAAATCTACAACGTTTTTTGGATAGAGCGTTTCTGCCACCCCGAGCCACCGCTCAGCTTCCTCAACATAGCGGGTTTTGTCCTCTCCCAGCCGGATTTCCCTTGCCTTTTCACACATGAGTGCATCATAAAAATTGAAACCCAGAGCAGAGGCCACATGATAACTCTGGGGGTCCAGTTGGTGGCACTCAAGAAGAACTTGGATTGCCTCGGAGAACCTTTTGCTCTGGGAAAGTGCAAAGGCTATGTCTTGCATGATGAGAGACCTTTCAGAACATTGAAGGAGATCGGGGAATTTTTGATTCAGAGGGTGAAAGGTCCTGATGATTTCCTCCCAGGCACACCTGGCCTTCATGAGTTGCATGTGGTGGAGGATCTCCCCAGGGGTGACAGGCTGAGAAGAGGTGTCTTCGGGGGTGACCAGCTTAAGGTGAGGTCTTGCTGGCTCGGCCATGGGTTGGGACTCCTTTCTGTTTCTCTTTCTGTAGTACCAAGCCTGGCGGTTTGGCCCTGACAAAAAAATGAAACGAAGAAAGCAGAGAATTTTCCGGTAGAGAAAACTCGGAACACAAAGGAGGAAATCCGTTTTCCATGAATAGGGGCCACAAAGAAAGCGTGAAAATGGAAGGAGCAACTATGTCTTTGGAAAAAGAAATGGATTTTCCATACGGGGGTCTAAGAATCAGCAAACTTGAATTTAAAATTAGACTCCTAGATGATGCGTTGCTGCCATCCTACAAGGGCTCCACCATCAGGGGACTTCTTGGGACCAGCATGTTGAGGCGGTGGTGCCCTAAGGGGGAAGAGGCGTGTTCGGGATGTGGCCTTGTTTCCCAGTGCCCTTATGCCAACTTCTTCAAACCCCATTTGTCAAAGGGTAAGAGCGCTCCTACGCCTTTCGTGACAGAACCCGCGATAGACCCCAGGACATGCTTGTCCAGGGGAGAGCGGATGGAGTTTTCTTTGAACGTTTTTGGCTCAGGGGTGAAATGGCTCCCATTTGTCATGGCTGCAATAGTCCAAGGCGGGCACAGAGGAGTCCTGGGGACTAAAAGATCCAGGTTCGAGCTGGAATTTCCCGAGCCGCCGTCAGAGGCTTCGGATCCTAGGGCTTGGGCAGAGAAGGGTATAAATGGCCTCAGGAGCTGGGATGCCGCTGATCTAGCCGGTGGCGGCAAACCAATAAGGAGCATCCGTCTGGCCACTCCTTGCAAATTCAAGGAGGAAGGAAGGATCAAAGGCCGTCCGGATGGCAGGCTCATAATAGATGCCCTTGAGAGGAGGATAGCAGGGCTCCATTATTTTTACGGTAGCTCTGAAAAGGGCAATAGTGAGTCCTGCTGGAAGGAGAAGCCCTGGCTTCAAACAGGGGCCGGTGAGGTGCGATGGGTTGTTCTGGAAAGACCCTCTAAGACTCAAGGGCAGAGGATCAACATTGGTGGATGGGTCGGCAAACTGGAGGTCAAGGATTACAACCAGGAGGCCGGAGCATTGCTTAGACTGGGAAGGCTCATTCATGTGGGGAAGAACACGGTTGTGGGCTGTGGAAAGCTACTGCTGGAGGAAGGGTGATGTTACTTTATGCAAGGCTCAGGTTCAGGGCCCAGTGGTTGGAAGAGGACAGACGCATCAGATCACCCCTTCATTGGAGGGATGACCTGGAAATGGCCCTCAAAAAGGTTGCCTGCATCCTTCCCCGGCAGGAATGCGGCGAATGCTTCTTGTTACAGAAGTGTATTTATACGGGCTTGTTTAAACCAGATTTGAGAGACGTAGAGGGAACTTGGGGAGGCACTCAGATTCCTTTGCCCTTCTCGCTTTTGCTCCCGCAGCAAGGTAATGGATCAGGGAAGTTTGAGCTAGAGGTAACACTTCTCGATCCCTGGGTGGACAGATTGCCTTACTGGCTTTTTGCTTTGAATCTGATGGGCAGGGGCAAAGCACATCCCTTCAAGATAATCTTGGGAGAGGAATGGACCGGGAAGGAATGGAAGGCATTTTATGATGGGGGGCAGGATGCACTGGAGAGAGCGGTTTTGCCTAGACGTCCAGAGCCACTGGTATTGAAAGGGGTTACAAAGCTGAGGTGGATAAGGCCGGGGAGAATCTTCAGCCTGGGCAGGCCTCAGACGAAACTGAGCTTCAGGGGGCTCGTGGAAGCCCTTTGCCGAAGGGCCAAGGCGCTAGACAAGTATTATGGAAAAGGAGAACCACTACGTTTCCAAGGACTCTTGGAAATGGCTTCAAAGGTAGCCTCTGATTCTTTGGGACTTAGATGGGTTGAGCGGCATCACAGCTCCAGAAGACAGAATACTACGGTCGCTCTAAGCGGCTTGCTGGGAGAAATGCTTCTTGAGGGTGACTTGCAGCCCTTTGGGGAGCTTTTGGCACTGGGACAGGATCTGGGGGTAGGGAAGGGGACAGCACTAGGGCTGGGGCGCTATGAGATCATCTCAGCAGAAGGCCATCAAAAGTGAATAACAGGCTTCGGCCTGCGTCCATAGGTTGATTAACAGTAAAGGCGTCTTTACCCCCTGCCAGGACGATGGGCAGAAGGCTTGGACGGACGGTTTGCACTTTTAGCTAATGAGATAGTGGCAGTAGTTCAAGCTGCTTTTAAACTGGATTCATGGCTTTAAGTTGTGGCACGTCTGCCATTTCAAGAGGAGTCAGGCACTTCAATGTCCAAGACGTGGTTCAGGTTTGAGGACGATCCTTTCGGCCAATGAGGGCCTCGACTTTGCAAATGGACTCCTCTAGAGCATTTGAGAAGTCCTCTGGCATCCGTGCACTTTCCCTAAATCCAGCGTGGTTCATATCATTCCTTGCCTCACCCAGGCTCAGGAAAACCTCTACAAAGTTGGGCTTGGTATTCAATTGCCTAAGATATCGTTTTGTCAAAGGCTTGTTTCCTGCTGCGAGGCCACTCCACTGGTTTTCAGGCGTGTCTTTCCGATGGATGTCCACAGCTTTTGAGACAAGGGTTCGGTGATCCAGACAATCCGGCTTACCACCAGATACCCTACACAGATGTTCCACCAAGACCTCCTGAAGAATGGTGATACCTTGCTGTATGAGGTTGTGTTCCAAACACCATTTGGCGGCCTCTACGCCATTGGTTATGGGGTCATCGCCGAATCTTGAGAGCTTGTTCTGAAGCCTTTCAAGCAATGGACGGAAAGGGGGAGGCATATGAGATGTGGCCAAGTCTTGGAGATTTTGTCTTAGTTGGCATGACACCTCTGTGATTTGGCGGCCGCGACACGTGGACATCACTCTACTGAACCTTTCAAGGCTGTCAGCCAGCCTCCTCAGCGGTTCTTGTGTTTGTGACGGTGAAGCAGGCCAATTTCGTGCTAGATGGCAGGCGTGCGCTGCATCTCCAGAGCTTAGGAACCGGTCCAGTGCGAGTGACCAGTCTAAAAGCTGCGCAAACATCCCGAGGTCAAAGACAGGCACACGCCTCTTCTCCAAGGAAATTCGTTTCGACTCCTCAGGAGGTCCCAACACTTCAAAGGCGCCGTAGTAGACACCGCCAATCGTCGCGCCCTTGATGACTTTCGCATAGTAGAGCGCCGTAATCGCGAGCATGGGAATGGATCGCAATGCATGAGTCACGTCAAAGACCACATAAGCGCCCTCAGGGATCAGCTCCAGGAATATATCGAAGATCTTCCACAGTTCCTCTTCACTCCTTCCTTCAGGGATCGAGACCTGGGTCACCCTAGCTTCAATTTCGAGTTCGGAAAGACACCTTTTAAGCCCCTTACGTTCCAGAGTCTTGCCGTCTCTGTCCTTGTGACCATTATCCCGCCAGTTTCTGTTTGCCGCAGTCTCTGTCGTGAAGATCACCACTTGGTCTTCTGGACCCCAATCCCTGCAGGTATAACTCACTGTTGCCTCCTGAACAAAGCGAACCCCTTGGGGTTTGTCAGTTCCGTCCGGGAAGACGTAAGTACAAGGTAGGTAATCGTTGGTCCCAAGGAAAGAAAGATAGATCCTCTCCATGATCACCTCCCATAGCGCCTGAACATCTGGTGCTCGAATCGGTGCGTCAGGCGCACGGAGCCGTCGGGCTGAGGCTCCTCCATGGCCTCTCGTCTAGTTGTAGAGTAGATGGGGACAAGGCCTTTTTCCTCTGCAAACAGAGCCATGAGGTAGCAGGCACCGAAATCACCTTGGATGAGCACGTAATCATCCGGACGGGCATTGGTCAGGAGCCAGTCGCGGATGGGATCTAGGTAATCGCTGATCTGGGGGAGTTCGGGCGGGATGGCGCTCCAAAGCCGTTGCATATCAGGGGGGAGAGGCACGATGCGGTCAACACCAAGGGATGATCGCGCGTCTTCGTCCTGGGCGGGGGTGAACTGATGGTTGAAGATGAGGAACAGGGTTCGGTTCATGACCTCCTGCTACACGGAACCCATGGTCCACAAGTCCCCGGTCTCCTCTTCCTTCAAGCGAATCGGACTTTCGGGCATTTTCACGACAAGCTAACTATCAACACGTTGCCATGGTCTGCGTCAGACACAAGGATGGTGTCAGTAAGCAGCCAACTCGCCCTCTTGTAAAGACCGCCCCATGGGTTTGATCATAGGCCTTTCTCGCCAGGTCCCGCTTGCGTGCCGCACCGACAAGCGCATTATCAACGGACCTTTGAAGTAATGGCTTCACGTCAGGCCGGCTTCGGCCTCCAAAGGTCAAGTAGGCACTCTCCGAAGACTTTCCAAGCGGTGAGGTCCTCTTGTGTCATAGACTTCTCCTTCGAGCATGGAAAAGCCCAAATAAACGAGACTAGGCCCTGTGGTGTCCTTTTGACGGTCACGAATATTGAAGAGGCGCGTCTTGGGCTGGCAGAGCCGAATATCCATCTATGACTCTTCGGCGTTTTCGATTTGATCGCAACATATTGGACACCTGCCACTCCAAGGGCGTCCTTCCAGTTTTGGCTGGGTTTACTCTTAAATAAGATTTTACGGTAATCCAGGTTTGCCCAAAGGGGCATCGCCCCGCTGGGCTCTTGGCCATCTTTCAGAAAACTTTGGCTTAATTGGGAAATGTTTTGTTCTGCTCTCGAAACAAGATCTTGGGGCTGACCATCTACTTTTTTTAGATCCAGGGATCCCCAACCTTTTCTTGACCTAGAACCGATTCCCCCAAAGGTTAGCCATGCAGACAAGGCAGAAAGAATCGACTCCTCTTGTTTGTCGGATAGAGTGCCTTTTCTCCAACTTAGGGACATCACGAATTTTTGGCCTGCATCTATGGCAGACCTCTTGAGAACTAAACCTTTCCGGGCTCTCCCGGAAGAATCATTTAACTTTGGATCCAGTGCCTTCCCATTTGGGGTCCTTTCCTGCTTTGAAACGGTAGCCATAGGGCCGTATGCTAGGTAATGAAGCGCATCAATTTGGTAATTGCCTGACGACACCTTTTTCCCATACGTCCATGGGATGGGGCCATAATCCACGTGGCGGACATTGCAACGAGCCTCAACGAGCAAAGGGCTCCTCAATTTCAACTCCGCAGAACCAAAAAGCAATCCTTCCTCTTTTTTCATTGCCGAAATGGAAGAAAATTTAACTCCTGCTGTTGCCCGCCACCACCATCTCAAGACCCCTTTCAGTGACTGGGCCCTCAATTCGACCATTTTCTGATCTGCACCTGATATGAAGCAAGGTGTCAAAAACTCTATCTCGAGCTCGAGGCGATTCACGATCCACCTCCTTTTACCACCAATTCCCACACTATGGGGTTCTTCCGCAATTTGTTTCCATATGGCTTGTCTTTGACTTTTTCCCAAAGATGCACTGCAAGTTCAACTGCTTGAGGTTCCTTGTAGTTTCGCCCCAGTTGATTTAACAGATCATTCAGCTCATCGGTTGGGTTTTTGGACAACTGAAAGTTGTCTATTCGAAGCTTTAGTTGAGCCAGGCGTTCCGTTTCCGTTGGGGTAGTTTGTTCTCTTTGTTTTTTTTCTTCGACGGGTCTCCTTGCCAACTCAGCTTTTGGCTGCATTCCTTCCTTTTGGCTCATCCTCCCATACCCCACAGCCGTCTTTGCGCCGAAGCCGAGCCACTCGAATGCGAATGCGAATGCTGCTTCAAGAAGCATCATCCAGCGGTATCTACCGTCTATTTTCTCTAAAAACCAATCTGGTAATCCCCTTCGATGCAGCAGTCGAGCATGGAATATAAACTCTGTTTCAGGCGGGAGCGTGAGAAAGAATATGGGATTGGGGGAGCCCCAGTCTCCAGGAGCCGTGCCCTTCTGGTAGTAATCGGAGTAATGGGGGTTCATTATGTCGACCCGAAGCCTGTGGTTTGGAGGGCTCGGTAGGACGTCCCAGAAGTCAAGCGCCCCTTTTAGGTGGATCGCCCGTCCCAATTCGAGTGAACCCTGAAGCTCGCTGCAAAGCCTTTCGGAACTGAAATGTTTGTTGGGAGGAAGCTGACTTATAACCCTTTCGAAGAAATAGCCAAGCAGAGGGTCATCTGGACTAGTTCTCTGGATAAAGGCAGCCTGCCACTTACCGTTTGTCTGTCGTATATGGTCTTCTTCTTTCTCGTCAGCCGGAGCCAGGTAAGAAGCATTTCCGTCGAAGCCGAAAAGCCACCAGACAGCCGGGATGCTCCAGCCCTTTGTATCATCCTCAAAGAGTGCCAGTTCTTCAGCAGCCCTTCTTAAGACACCCTTGACAGAGCTGCCCGGAAGGTATGGGAGACCGTAAGGGTCCAGAAAGGCAAACCCGTTTTCCGTTGGGTGCTCAATGCCGAGGCCCGTTGTAAATGGGGCTGAGGAAAAAGTCTTGAATGTCAAAGCCCCTAGTTTGCTGGCCAGTGCTTCCTGGCGACTTAGCAATGATTCTAGTTGCTGTCGGGCCGACTCAGGGAAAGAGACTATCTCTTGCAATACTTCAAGCTTTGCCTCCTTGGGAGGGTCCCAATTCTGGCTCCAATACATGAGATACAGTCTATACCTGTGTCCCGGGGGGGCCGACTCGAATCTCGATTCTAGGTATTTTGGAACTGCGGCTTGCCGCATTTTTTGAGCCTCCTTATTTTTCGAGGGCCGACGCGAATTGCTTCACCCATCGAAGGAGTTCAATCGCCTCTCTTGTATCTCTCGCGAATTCTGAGGAGGTAGCTCCATGTAGTTTTTCCATCAGCTTTTTGAAGCCATTGTCTGTCTCGGGTCTTTCAGATTTCAAAAGCCAGCCCGCAAGGATTCCAACTAATGCTTTACCGGCGTCTTTTCCTCTGGCTTGCCAGTAAGCCAAGGCCTGCATGAGACCGTTGGCCATGACCAGCGCGGGGGCTCCTTTGGCCAGTTGAACGAAGTTTTCCTTTTGTAATTCCTGTTGTGTCTTTCGCCATGCATAATTGGCCATTTCTTGTGCACGGCTCCTAGGATGTTCTTTTGCAAGTTCCTGTTTCATGGCAACCCCCCATCACTTTGCATTGGCGAACCGCAAAACCATCTGCCCACGACCCGTTGTAGCATCCCCTCCTACTTGAACGAAGGCATCCTCGAAGACCGTCTTCACTTTGTGCATTATTATGGCTGCCTCCAAACCGTTTCCTCCCTCGCCTTTCTTCTTTCGCTCCTTCGAGGCCATAGCCACCGAATAAAAGAGGGTTTCCGGAGGGACGTTCTCAGTATAAAAAAGCTTTCCCTCATCAACGGTTCCAGTATCATCGTTTATGGCCACATGGGGCTCCACCACTGTGGCGTGTTCCACAAAGTGGCCGAATACCTCATCTGAGACAATGACGAGATCTTTTTCTACTTTTTCTCTGAACTGGGAGGCGGAAGCGGGCAGGGCATTGTCGGCCAACCACTTGGCAGCACTCCGGGTTTTTGGCGAATCGTCTTCGGTGGGTTTGACCTTAAACATCTCCAGAACGACTCCATTATCCGTCAAGACCCGCTTGTCTGCTATGCTACACTTTTGGCCTTCCAAAGAAGGAATGTTCCACTTCAGATCCTGCCCGGTGACGAGCTTCCAGGTGCGGACAAACCTTGCAAGTGCTGTAGGACTCGTGATGTAAACGAATGACTGCTGCAGACACCGCACTGGGAACAGGAGAAGCTGACCGTCTCCAAACGATACGGCCCCGGCGTGTTCGGAGGCATTGGATTCCGGGCCAAAAATCCTTTCAACGAAATCTTTTAGCTGGTTTCCGGAGGCCTGCTCGGCATGATGCCGAAGGGCACCTTTTATCCCCGAACCCTGGATCATGGGCCAATTGGTATGCCTTTCTCTTTGAATAGGGTTGTCAATGGCCCCAAGGGCTGTCCCGGAGCCTACGTGCACCGGACTTACACAATACATAAACATGATTGATTTTACCTCGAACATGGCTACCTCCTCATTTAGGCCATAGTCCTAACAGGACATTGTTGAACCCTTCCGCCCGTCTCTCCTTCCAAAGGATTACGGACTCGTCCCCTTCCTTCCCATCCCACATAGGTCGGACTATCTCCCACAGTCCTCCTTCAAGAATGCTTCGCAAAACAGCCTTGATGTCTCCAGCTGCTCCCTCGAACCAGTAAACACTCCACGCTGGGACGACTCTTTGGGCCTTTTTCGGCTGCTCTCTGGCCAAATCCCAACCAGATACGACGTCAAACCGAGGTAATGCTGCAGCGACCAACTTGGCAGACATTTTGTGCCCTTGTGCCGACCACTCCAGCCGGTGACTTTGTGGGTCAACCCCAAAGGGGAGCCAACCGTCTGTGAACAATCCGGGGGTCGAAAGAACCAATCTAAACCGTCCACTTTCTTGAATTTCATCCAGATCCACCCAGTTCCACGGATCAACCTCCTTTGTCTTGCTGAAGTGCGCACCTTTTCCGTCTCCCCCCAGCCTGAGGATTCCAGCAGAAGGTAAGGTCCCATCAGTTCCTTCTAATCCCACAAGGAAAACGGTTTCGTTTAGCAATCTTACAGCCTCTGTGGTGAACAACTTTCCTGTCTCCACGGTCCTGGTTGCACTAGTCATTCCAATACCGACCCTTTCCTCGGGTTTCCATAGCTCGTCTGCCCTCACAAGCTGATCTTTGGTCGGTATAAAACCATTCAGGTACATGCGAAGACCCTCTGCTCCTAGCCAAAATCCGGTCTCTTGCTTTGCCAATCTATCAGAACGCGCTACCAGAAGCTGGTCGGTGGGCTTGGATGCCTCTATTCCTGTTGGCAATGGAATGGGTTTCAGAAAGACAACCGAACTGTCCTCGCTAAGGCCGGATGGCTTTGAACCCCAAGTACTCTCGCTACTGGCATTACCAGAAAAAAGATCATAGGGCAGAGGTACCGCGATATTCCCCTTCCTTTGAAGGCTCAGCCAGGTCAATCTGAGTTTTCCCGGTGCTATCGCGTACTCTTTGGATCCATCCTCTAGCATACTTCCTGTCGGTAGCCCGTTGCCGACCACTTGGGCCAGTGGACCAGTGAGTCTTCCTAGCAAAAGTTCCAAAGGGTCAGCCCCGTTTGACGCCAGGATTTTTGATCTCAAAGCCCCGGCGAAGACCGAAGGCCATGGGGGGATTCCTACAGTCCCGAAACTCCCGGCCTCCCCAAAGAGCCTGTTACCCCTCCCACAGAAAACATCTACTGGCTCTATGCACCAGAACTCCATCGAAACCTCCCATAAGAAGTCATGTCAAAGTCGGGGAAAGTTTCTGGCCCGCCCCTGCCTTGCGAGAAATTCGGCTACCGAAAACATCTGGAAAATGAACGCAACAGGATCTTGTGTAACCCTATCGCCGTAACAGTAAGCAATCGCCGCTTTGGCGAGAGCGGAAGCTAACTCGGTTATTTCCTGATGACAAGCCTTTTCACCTGACCACTGACGGCGAAGCTGCCAAGAAAGGTTCGTTGCAAGAAGTTGTTCGAGATGCCCAACTTCTATGGACATACCGTGCAGGGGAGTGAGCCATTGCTGTACATTGTATGCGGCTCTCCTAGACATGTGAGGCCGAGCCAGCATGTCCCTCAACCACACAAGGGCACCTACTGGAGTGTTTCCTACCTCCGTAGCTTCGTTCTGATCAGACCCGCCGAACCCGAAGGGGACAACAAGCTGTGTAGCTCCTCCAGATCTCTTTATCAGGATAATGCCTAGACGGTTCCGCCCCGCCTTTTTAGCCATTTGCTCTGCTCGCCTAGCCTCCCTTAAAACGAGTTGCAAAGGTGTCATTTGGTGGGCAATTACCAAGCCCACACTCGCTGTCGCGTATTTCCCCATTGTGTGAAGTAATATTCTGTTACCTATGTTTACAAACCCACGTCCAATCTGATCTTTGAGGCCGTTTCTCTGCTCTTTAAGCCACCCCAGTAGTGCCCAAACAGCCTCCTTATCAGATCCGGGGACTACGCCTGAGAAGGCACACCTGAGGGTCAGAGCTGCCTCAAGGCAGTCATCCACGCTCAGAAGTGCAAGGACATCGTCTCCTCCAGCGTAGATAGTCTTACCGAGGTATAGCTCTTCCACGATGTGAGGCACAACGTGAAGAGCAAAACCATTCAACGCAGACGATATGCTGCCATGGTAAGCTGGGGAAGCCGTACGGGGGGACTTGAGATAGTCCAATATTTCCTTGTTAGAGTTCCCCCAACGCCGCAAACCTTCTCGGGTCCTGCTATGAAAAAGATCCTCATAATTGATCATATGTGCGGGGGGAGTGCCTGATATCCATGCCCCCATATGATCCCCATCCATAATCAAGACAGAGTAATAAGCCTCTGGAGCCTGGCCTAGGGCATTTCTCAAGTCTTTCTCTATTTTCTCCCTATTCCTGAGCGCACTTTCCGCTAGCAGGGCTTCATCCGAGGTTTCGTCTTCTCTCAAAGAATCAAGCCAAGAAGGAAGCCTTCTCAAACGCTCTTGCCATTTGTCCGCTTCTGAGCTAGCTGCCAATTCTTTGTGCAACTTCAAAGGAAGGGCCACTCGTGGGCTTGCAGCCAGTTGAAACTCGTGCTTCTGGACGAAAGAACGTAAGTCCTCTTTAGTTTCATCATCCATGAGCCCGGAGTACAAATCTGTGGCAAGAGCTAAAGCGTGTGTTGAAATTACGAAACGATCAACTTGAAAACCCAGCTTTTGGTATACCCAATCCGAAAAAATGTCCGGCCACATTCTCTTCAGTGCGCAGAGGCCACACAGGTGATCCCCTTTGCGTGCCCAGGAAGGGTTTTTAGCAGACACTTCTGTCCAGAGCGTTTTCGCATTTTTTCTCTTTCCTGGAGTCATTTCAAGGTGTTTGCGGTCTGTTGTCAGCCATTCCAGCTCTCCGCATAACGTGCAGCGAAAGCCTGTCTGACTTAGCTGCTCGAATGGTCGTGTGAGTTTGACGGCAGAATGAACACGATCGAGCAGCTGGTAAACCGCCGGATAGAGGGCTCCTGGATTCGGCCTGTATACGAACACATCATCATCTCTCCCGATCGTGCGACTCAGCAAATTCCATTCTTCGGTTCCCAGAAAACCGGGCCTCCTAGCGTTTCCACAAGGGAAAAACTCTTTTAAGGCTTTTTCCAATCTTTTTTCTCCGTCGCTATGAAGAACTCCTTTGTCGTCCCAATCCAGGAAGGGACGGAAAGGTAATGCTGCCCAATACACTTCAGGAAACCCTTTCAACTGTGAGTTGATCTGCTCCTGGAGTGAGTCCGGCACCTTACTTGTCTTCGCCAGTTTTTCGGCTGCCTTTAGCGATAGGTTCAGCGCCTCCTTCCTTAGTAAGTCTGTTATACGCTGACCTATTTCTTTCGCCTCAGATGCAGGGACAATAGCTACAAAACGATTCGGTACCGCCGCAACAAACAACGGATTGGAATCCGAAGTCCTTTCGTTCCATGAAGGGCGAAAAGGCAAATCGTCAAAAGGCACTCCTTGATCCTTCAGCCACAGATCGCAAAGAGGAATACCCCACAGTTTTGGGAACAAAATAGAGTCGGGCCCCAATCTTTCACAGACAAATTCCATGGCCTTCCAAGAAAGGTATGAAAGAAGATGAGAACCAGCCCAAAGATCGGAAGTGGATTTTGCCTTTTGTATGAAGTTTTGAACAGGACCCAGGCTTACTGCAAACAAGGCCACGTTTTCCTCCGGATCGGCCGCCATGGCACCAGCAAGGGCAGAAGTCAGGGACAAATGGTCCCAAATAGTGTGGGTAGGGACGCGGGTGTCAGCTGGCAGAAGCCTCCACAGGTGACCAAGGTTCAATGGGTCGTTTTCCGGCAGAAGCCTCCACAGTCTGAGGAAAGCCTTCCTGGGCCATTCCTCCTTTTCGCCTCGTTCGTTTTTCTCAGGGGCAACAATATCAAGATAGGAGTCCAAAGAGAGCTTCTCGAGATTGGGCAAACTATCACAATAAAGATCCCGGAGCTGATAACATTGGCCGGTGATGGGATGAATAATCTCCGCTTGGTCTGCATCCCAGAACTTAACCGAGAGCCATTCGGGGTATTGTTCGCCCTTTGGGAGAGGCATGGTAGGACGGTCTGCACCAGAGGCCCAGTGGTCCGCCCGTTTGATGATCTTTTTTAATTTCTCGGAGACTCCTTCTGGAAAACACGCGGACAGGACTTTATCAACTGTCACCTCATCGTGAGGAACTCCGCGAAGCAGTATTAGCGCCTTCTCTGCAGGGTCATGAAGCCATGCTGCCAATTTAACTTTCCAATGATCCCGCTGAACCATTGGTCTCCTCCTCCTGACTGTAAAAACTCAAAAAGGTTTTTTTGGCAAGTAAACATCATAGCCGTGCAAACATGAGATGCGACCTTTATCCTGAGGTTTGGGATCTGTGTATTGCACAGTAGGGTGCGCAGTGGCCCGCATGTACGTACTCTTCCGTGTGGTCTTCAATTCCCTGAGCAGTTGTGGTTCGGTGAGCATCGAATCCTCCTCTTGAATCGGCGCCATACGGGCGTCAAAAAGAGGAAACGACGATGTAAGCGAATTTTCCGGCCGGGACGAGGCGCCTGAGGCGCTGTCCCAATCCACTCAGAAAAGAAGGGACTGTCTTAGGGCGATGGACAATGAGGATGGAGCGCGAGACGAAGTCTTAGACCCTTCTTTGGATGGGCCGTTGATCGGACCGACGGCCTGGCCTCTAACGCTGTGCACCGACCACGCCCAGCATGGGCCGCTTGTCACCAGGGAGGGCGTGGTGGATCCTCGGCAAAGGCCTCCGGTCTTGGTGCCATCGGTGCCCCGTCTCCCCTTATCCCTTCGCCTTCAGATGCCTCGGTAATCCCCTGAATAGGACGGGGCCAACTTCCCTCGTGAAGCGAATCCGCAAGAAGAAGAAAGGGCCGGAAGGCCAATACTTCATAGTCCACGGGATCGCCGGTTGTCAAGAAAAAAATGTAAATGACGTCGAGGGGGTTGCTTGGGGTGTGCGCGGGCCTGGCAGAGCAGAGCGCAGCTCCCCTTGGATCAAGGGGTTGCGGTCGAAGCCCGTGACGCTGGCAGCCATCACGAAAACCGAAGAGTCCGTGCGCCGCTGAAAGGGGTGCTATGTTCCGGCAGTTTAGGCACGTCAGGCCACAGCAGCCTGGGCCCGGCTCATGTGCTCTATCCAGCGGGGGAAGAAGATGTCTGTGAATCGGTAAAGCCCACCTGGCTCCTGCATCACGATCCCCTTTTTCATGAGGGAGTCCAGGGAGGCCTTGATCGAGGAAGATGGTCC
>FWPV01008530.1_pt1 | contig 17867 bp, 18 predicted proteins | sample 2228371 | NCBI WGS metagenome assembly FWPV01 (sample SAMEA103939776, study PRJEB20133) | metagenome | reverse complement strand
CGTCAAGAACACGGAATCTCCTCTCAAGAGGCAGCTTCTCATGGTCGGGCTGATCACGAAACTTCTCGAGAAGCGAGGCAAAAAGGCCCCCATCGTCATAGGAGGTTGTGCTCTGTCCTACTATTCGAGGGAAGTCTATTTTACTTCAGATATAGACTTGGCCTATGCTGAAAGGGAAGCACTGGATCAAGTGCTTCAAGACCTCGATTTCGAAAGAAAAGGGAGATACTGGATTCATGAGGGCTTGAAGATAGCCATTGAGGCGCCGGCCTCCACGCTCGCTGAAGAAGAGGCTCCTGTGGAGATCGTGGAGATCGGAGAGGGTCTCCGATGCACCATCATTGGGATAGAAGACCTGATCATCGACCGCATGAATGCGTGTAAGCACTGGAGATCAGAAATCGATTGTGAAATGGCAGAACTGTTGATGAACCGTTATTACGACGAACTCGACTGGCTTTATCTTGAAAAGAAGGCAGCCAAGCCGGAGAATGATATTTTGCGGGAGCTCCAAGAAATCAAGAAAAGGGCTGCGGGATGGAGAGAGTAAGAAAATATGAAGAAGCATCACCTGTCGAGTTCCTCCTGCTGAGGGAGAAACTGGGATTGAGGAGATACAGAAAAAGGACCAAAAGAGACGAAGAGGAAAGAAAAATACTTTTGGGACTCGCGTTAAGAAAGATCCAAGAAAAGGAAAAGGATGATTTTATTCAATTAGGTTATAGAAGAAGAAGGATCAACATCTTGCCTTTCCGATGAAACTTACAATGGCTCCGATAGACTTGCCAGAAAGTCTTTCAACTTGACCAGGTCTTCCCGCGACACATTGATGAATCTCACGCCCGACCGATACAGTCTCTCTCCCTCCCGCAACTGGGTATTGACCCAAACCACTTCGGCAAGCATTTCGATCTTTTGGAGTCTCGGTGGGGAGGGTGAAAAAAGTTTTAGCTTCACCTGTTGCCCAACCTCCAATTTTTCCGGGAAAAGAATCTGCAAACCCCCTTCGCTGATATTAACGGTCTCCCCCGTTTGGCCGATGGATGAGCTCGTACGGTGGTACTCGATAGGCACGCGAATTGGAAACCTCGGATACTTTCTTCTCTCAATGTCGGCTACTGCATAACGAAGTGTTCCTTCTTTTTCTTCTGGGTCCATTCCCAATCCCCCTTTAAGGTTGAACTTCAAAGGATCAACGAAGAGGAGAGCGAAGCCATGCCTCCCTTTTTCGAAGGTAGGCTGAAGAACTCAACACCTCCGGATTGACGAGATTCTTCGGCCTCTTCCCTTTTACCATGGCAATGGCATTCTCTACCGCCATGAGGGCCATTTGTTCCCTCGTATCCGATGTGGCGCTACCGATATGTGGGAGCAACACCACGTTTTCCAGTTTTGCCAGACCGGGATAGAGAAAGGGTTCTTTTTCGTATACGTCCAGACCTGCCCCAGCGATCCTCCCCTTCTTCAGAGCGGAAACCAAGGCTCTTTCATCAATGACGGGTCCTCGGGAGGTATTGATGAGCACGGCCGTGGACTTCATCAGATCAAGCTCTCTCTTCCCGATGAGGTGATGGGTCTCCTGGGTTAAAGGGCAGTGAAGCGTGACAAAATCGCTCTCTTTGAGAAGGTCATCAAGTTCCCGGTATTCCACTCCCCTCATCTTCTTAATTCTTTCCTTCAAGGGCGGATCGTATGCAAGGACCTTCATCCTAAAACCACGGCTTCTTCTCATCACTGCTCGTCCAATTCGGCCCAGGCCGATGATCCCCAAGACCTTTGGCTTATTTGAACCCCCGGGCCCAACGTCGAGTCCCATAAAGGTCTTTCCGCCTACTCCTTTCCACTTACCGGAGATCGTATAATTGTGCGCCTGTGGAATCTTTCTCGCCGTTGCCATCAGAAGCGCCCATGCGAGGTCGGCGGTGGTTTCCGTTAAAACCCCGGGGGTGTTCGTGACGGGAATTCCATATCGCGTGGCAGCCTTGATATCGATGTTATCATATCCTACGCCATAGTTCGCAATTCCTCTCAGATTTGGATTGGCTTTTATTACCGGAGCTGGAACTGGTTGCGTTCCCCTCGGAAGTAGAACATCTGCATCCTTTACCCCTCTGATCAGCTCCTTGGTACTGGGTAACTCACCCCGAGGTCCGTGCAAGTAAATGGCTTCAACCTTTTTCTTCTTAAAGATCTCCTTTCCCATTTCCAGCATCGCCCATGGAACCAGAACCTTTCCCGACATGGCATCCCTCACGTCTAGATTTGAACGAGATTCTACCAGAGTGGACTCCCATATTTCAATTTAATTTCTACCGATGGCATTCGACTCGCTTCGAGCTCCTTTAGGGCCTGACGAAAAGGGGATTAAAGGGAGAAAATAAGTTAGCAATCTTCAGGAGGGGATTTTTCAAAGTTAGATCAGGATCGATCCGCCATCCACAAAGATGGTCTGCCCAGTTACAAAATCCGAAGCCTTGGAGGCCAAAAATATGGCTATCCCAACATAGTCCTCGGGATTCCCCAATCGACCCATGGGAATGGATCGGAGCCTCTCTTCAAGATCTTCCGGATGTTCAGCGAAATATTTTATGTTAAGATCGGTCATGGTCGGAGCTGGTGCAATGGCATTCACATTGATGCCGTAGGAAGCCCACTCCAAGGCCATCACCCTTGTAAGGTGAGAGACACCGGCCTTGCTCACTGCATAGACGCCTCGCCCAGGTTGGAGGACCTGAACGATGTTCGATGAGATATTGATAATCTTCCCTCTCTTCTGCTTCATCATCTCTCTCCCCACCAACTGGGAACAGAGGAATATGCCCCGGAGATTCACGTCCATTACCGCATCCCAATCTTCATCCGTCACCTCATGAATCGGCTTTCTCACGATGATCCCTGCACAATTGACGAGCACATCGATCTTATCAAACTCCTTCACCGCGCGGTCGACCATATCCTCCACAGAATGGCGCTTCGACACATCGACGGCGATCGACTCTGCCTTAAATCCTTCCTTCTGGAGCCTTGCGGCAGCGCTTCTGGCACCACCTTCATTAATATCTGCAATCACTATGGCAGCCCCTGAGGAGGCCAGTCCCCTTGCAATGGCAAACCCGATGCCTCCTCCCCCTCCAGTTACGATGGCCACGCATCCAGAAAGATTAAAGAGATCCATTTTCACCTTCCCCCGCGATCTCTACCACACCCGTAAATGTCACCTCAAAACGATCTTCCTGATCCGATGATTTTCACGATCTGCGACTACCAGGTCTCCCCTCCCGTCTAATGCGATAGCCATGGGGGTATTAAATTGAGCGTCCTTTCCCCACCCATCGGAAAATCCGGGCCTTCCAGGAATCCCTGCTATCGTCTTCACCATTCCATCTGCCGTCACCAACCTAATACAGTGGTTTCCTGTGTCGGAGACGTAGATATTTCCCTTTCTGTCCAAGGCCAAAGCCATGGGAGCGTTAAATTCCGCCTCCTTGACGGAGCCGTCCTTGAAACCGGCTCTTCCACTACCGGCAAATGTCGACACGATTCCATCGGGTGAGATCTTACGGATAACATTATTTCCGGGTCTATAGATGTTACTCCCATCGGCAACAAAGATGCTGCCATCCTGTGCAAAGGCAATCCCAGAGGGCATACCGAATTCCGCATTCTCCGCCTTACCATCCACATAACCGCTCTTCCCATTGCCCGCAATTTTTGAGACTATGCCGCTCGGTGTAAGCCGCAAGATGTAGGTGGGATACATGGTTGCTCCGAAGAGGAGGTTTCCTTCAAAATCGAAGCAGAATTGGAGCCCAATCCAGTATGACCTCTCATGTCCTTTCAGATTAATGAATTCGCCATGAAGAGGACCGGCAACCGTACTCACCATCCCCTCAGGGGTCACCCTTCTAATTCCCACATTCGTATGGTCTCCAACATAGATCATGCCATCCTTGGCGACAGCTATCGCTCGGGTCTCCTTAAAAAGGGCTTCTCCTGCAGGGCCGTCCTTATGGCCCCTTCTTATTTTCCCCACCATCGTGATCACCCTATCGTCCTGCGTAATCTTCCGAACAATCGGTGTATCGGCTTGAGTGAAAAAGACGGTTCCGCTATGATCAACAAAGAGACCCGTAGGCCCTGCAATCCCTGCCCTAGGGGCGAGGCCATCCTCAGAACTAAATTCACCACTCCCGGCAACGGTGATCACCCTCACCTCCGCTGCGAAAGCAGAGAATCTCAGAAGGAAAAGGATCGCGATGCAAAACGTAATTCGTCTCATCGGCTTTTCCCCTACTTTAAAGTTCCTGTCGTCAATCCAGAAATATAATAATCCATGAAGAAGGCATACAGTACTACGACCGGTACAGAAGCCACCAGCGCGCCCGCCATCAACTCACCCCAGAAGTAGACATCCCCTTTAATTAGCGAGGTATAAATCCCAACAGTGAGTACCTGCTCATTGAGATCGTAAATGTAGGCAAGGGCATAGAGAAAGTCAGCCCAAGAGACGGTAAAGGCAAACATTGTAGCTGCTACCAATCCCGGAACAGCAACGGGTAGAAAAACCTTAGTTAACATCTGAAAATAATTAGCTCCATCCACAAAGGCGGCCTCATCCAACTCCTTAGGAATTGCTGAAAAATATCCAATTAGTATCCACGTACAGAAGGGAACGGTAGCTGTGGGATGGGTTAGCAAGAGGGACCACTTGGTGTTGAGGAAACCTAAGCTCCCCACAACTCGGTAAAAGGGAATGAATAGAAGTGTGGCCGGAACAAGGTATATGCAGAAGGTCCCCACACCTAATGCCTGGGATCCAAAAAAGCGCATCCTAGACAGCGCATAGGCTGCAGGAATGCTGATTGACATTGTGATCGCAGTCACTAATCCGGTAATGGTGAAGGAGTTTTTGAACCATGTAAGAAGTTTCTCTTTAAAAAAGATCTTTTTGTAATGTGCTAGGGTGGGCCTTTCTTGTATGATCAGTGGCACCCCCTTCATACTTGCGATCTCCTCGTCCGTCTTAAAGGACGTAATAAACATCCAGTAGATAGGAAAGAGAAAGAAGATGAGGAAAGGAAGCAATGCAATGTATGAAAGCCTAACTTTCCACTTCTTTTGCTTAGAAATTGAGCGAAACATCTATTCAGCCCGAGCGATTCTTCGTAGGATGAAGAAGGCGGTAACCCCCAGCACCGGAAACATGAAGAGGGCAATGGCAGCTCCCTGGGGCAGATTTCCTGTCTCGATTCCAATGTTGAATGCATATGTTCCGAAGAGGTGGGTTGTGTATCGCGGCCCACCGCGCGTTAGTATCCGAACGATGTCGAAATTCGCAAAGGTCATGATGATCGAGAACATGACGGTGATGGCTATGAGGCTCCTAAGCATAGGGAAAGTTACATAACGGAACCTATGGATCGCACCTGCCCCATCTATTTGGGCAGCCTCATAAAGGCTGGGAGGGATCGATTTCAGTCCCGCCAGGTACATGATCATAAAGAAGGGCGTCCCGTACCAAATGTTGGCCACAATTGTGGAGACCCTTGCCCAAAAAGGATCGCTTAACCACGGTTTCGGGGATACGCCTATTTGAATTAGGACCCAATTGATGGCGCTGTGCGTAGGTTCAAAGACCCACCACCACCCGAAACAGCTTAGAGCCAGGGGCATAACCCACGGAAGAAGGCAGACGCCCCGCCAGAGTCGCTGCCCTCCAAACGGTAAATTATTAAGGATCAGAGCAAGCGCTAAGCCGAGGGCAGCCTTAAAAAATACAGCGATCAATGTGAACCTGAAGGAATTGCCCACCACAAGCCAGAACGTACTGTGGTTGACTAGCCTCTTAAAATTGCTCAAGCCAACAAATTCTCTTCCGCTCTTGTCCTGAAAGGTAAGGTATATGGAGTAAAAGAAAGGGTATACGACTAGGCCAATAACCAAGGCAAGGAGGGGTAGGATCATCCAGTAGCCAATGTAGCGCCGGGACTTCAATTTTCCGAGAAGGATAAATGTACCCTTTTTATTCATTGAGCAGAAATCGGGGGCTGTCCCCGGGAGTTTCTTTCCCTGTCCCGGGGACAGCTGGGGGTTATTTTGCTGCCTTAACCACCATCTCCAGCTCTTTCGCACACCACTTTATGGCATCCTTGGGCTTCATCTCCCCTGTGGTCACCTTTGCAGTCATGACCGGAATGAGGTACTTGCGATAGATCTCGACGCCGATCTTCGGATGGGCTGGCCATCCCCCGACGATTAATTTTTCATCCCCTCTTCTTATGTAGTTGTACTGTGTACCCTTTGGCGGACCGATCTCCTCCCAAACCGGATGCGCATAAAGAGGTTTGAGTTGTGGCATATCGTACCCTTGAGCGGCTTCAAGAATCTTCCACTGCTGGGCGCTCTCCATAAGAAATTTAAGAAGTTCCTTCGCAGCTTTCTTCTCCTTGCACCAGGTCCAAAGCCCATAGTTCATAAAGAGGCATCCCCTGAAGCGGCCCTTCGGTCCTCTGGGCGTGTCATGATGCCAGAGCTGGGCAGCCACGTCTGGCCTCGTCCTCTTTGCCACTGCCCAGGCGCTCGGGGGATTCTGAATCGCTGAGCCCTTTCCTGAGATGATCCAGCGATTGTTCCCTGCATCATCCCAGCCATAGACCTCCTTAGGCATTTGCGGCGCTAGCTCCCTCATGTATTCGAGTGCCTGAAGAGTCGCATCGGATTCGATTGTAACGTTACCTTTTTCATCTACAGGAACTGAGCCAAAGGAGAGGAACAATGGACAGAGCCAGTCATTGGCGTCGCTACACTCACTGATGGGGTTACCAAACATATAACCCGCTTTGGCCAGTTTCTTACAGGCAGCGAGAAAAACGTCGTAATTGTATCCATCAACCTTCTTCTTGTCTCGCTTCCTCACATCAGGTGGAAATATGTCAACCACATCGATGTCCGCATGCTCTCTCCACAAATCTATCCGCGTCACCATAGGATAACTATGAGATCCCGTAGGCGAAGGAAGGGTAATCCACGTTCCGTCCACATAGGAGAGGTATGTCGCAACCTCATCAAATTTGCCATACTCCTTCTGAACGTACTCGGCCACATCATTCAGAGGTTCCAGCTTATCCCTGAAGAAGATTCCGTCCTGCGTATTAAGACTAATGATATCATGCCCTGCACCAGCCCTGTACTCCGCTGAAGCAATCGTCAGCATCTCGGATGAGCTGGGTCCCATGAAGTCCACACTGACCTCCACCTTATTTTTCTCTCCCCATTCCTCCACAATCTTCTTAAACACATCTGTTGCTCCGGGAACCCAATGATTCCATGCCCCGATGCTGAGTTTCGGTTTCTGGGCGTAGGCGCTCCGCAACATCCCTGGCATCGCAACCACCGCTCCACCGACCACAGCCCCCTTGATGAACTCTCTTCTGGTTATCCTCGCCATCTCATATCCCTCCTTTCTTTATTTTGACTCCCCCTATTGCTCAACCTTCGCCTCTCAGACGATATCATCCCCCCTTTCTACGCGGTCTTTTCTTAGAGATCAAAAAGCTACTTTCGAACCCCTTCTTCCTCGAAACCTTAACCTTCGCTTGGTCTATACAGTGGAAACGAGAGCAGAACGGCTGAATTGCTAGTTTGAACCCATTGCTTCCTTTTTGATGTTCCCAAAAGCAGACTCAGGAAGGAATACGGAATCCGCCCTGGATTTACGGCGTAATCACCGAAATCTTATAGGAAATCTGATGATTTTGTCAAGCAAAAATTTAATTCAACTGGAATCCCTCACGGAAGCGTCGGGAAGATCGGGCGATCGGACTGGAATATCTCCGAAAATCTTACCGAGCGGAGGATTTGGGATGATCCTTTGGCAAAGGTCACTTCCCCTATGACAAGAGAGTCCTCCCAATTTCTAATTGGATTGTTCGAGCCCGGGACAGGCGGAGGTTTCCGCTCTGGGATTTTCTCCGACATCCCTGCCCGATTCCGTCGAATTTCCCCGGTAGAGTGGGGAGTTACATTCAACTTATATAGATCAGGCACCCTAGGTTAATAAGCTCATGCTTTCGAGGTTGAAAATGAGTTTCCCTCCGAGCTCCATCGTCTGGCGAAGATTTCGATAGCCTCAAGCTGGAAGGTATGAATCATAAGGTGGAGGTCCGGAACTATGAGAGATTATTGGACAAACGTCAAGCGAGATTTTCAAAGACCACTTACATAAAGACGAACGAAACTCCCCTAAGAATCAAACCGGGATCCTCCTCTATTGCCAATACGATGCCTTTTACCCAATCGATCAGCCAGATCTTTCTTTTAATGTCGACGAAAATGCAAAATGCATGGCTTGAATAATTTGTGTATGCCGGGAAGCCATGGGCGACGGCGAGAGCGATTTCAGGATACCACCGTCTCGCAGCAGCCAGGAAATCCAAAGCGGCATCGGTACATAGCCAAAAATCGGACCCCGCGATAAGCTTATATTGTGTTCTCTTTCTCTCCCCCGTATACCATTCCATGAAATTTTTGAGTTCTTCGATCGGGACCGCTCTGTATCCCCATACCTTAGGGACGAAAGAACTCGAAGGATATCCAGTATACACGATACCGAGCTGTAAAAGTCGATCGCAGAGTTCAGAGAAGGTGATTCTCACATAAGGAATTTCGGCCCAGAGTTTAGGTTCCTTAGGATCGAATATGACCTCCCCCAGTCCCTGCGGACAGTGGGCTTCGCAAGAAAATGGCCAGTGACGCAAACTCTTCTTTTGAATGCTATCAAATGGCTTCGCCCCCAGAGCAGAGTTCAAAAACGGGCCTGAAGAAAAGAGACCCAAGGTCAAGAGAATTATCGTCTTTCTTTTCATCAAAGCTTTCAAAAATTGAAAAGCAGAGCCATTTAATCCCTGTCTCATCCCACGACCCCCATCGCGCGAGCAAGAGGAGGAAAAGGAGGAGGAGATCTACCAGTCAACCACGCCTTTATTTAAGGCCTCCTGGAAGACCTTAGGGTCTCTCTTCACCAGCTCGATCACCGCCCCGTTCGGTTCCCTCAAAAATACCAAGCGAATCCCGAGCGTAGGCTCGAATGGCTCTCCAAGGAAGTCCGCTCCCTTGGCTTTAAGGTCCTGGTAGGCAGACTCAAAATCATCCACTTTGATTCCAATATGATGGACTCCGTAATGTTTGAAAGGCTCCGTCGGTTCCGAACCGAGCCCCATTTCCATAAGCTCGAGCATGCTATCGCCTATACGAAGGAACGCGATCCTTCTCGACTCGCCGGCTCTTCGGAAAAGAATCACTTGGGCATTAAACATTCTTTGAAAGTATTCGATCGAAGCCTCGAGATCACGGCACCTGATGCTCACGTGTTCAATACCGTATGGCATTTTTCTTCCTCCTCTTAAATTTGGATTTGACGAAGTTACTGGCTCTCTGATATTTTAATAATATCTGAAGAAGGAGGAAAAGTCATGCCAAAGGGATACAACGGGAAGATTCTAAGGGTGGATCTGGAAAGGGAATCATTTAGCATTGAGGAGCCTGACGAGAAATTTTACTGCCGTTACTTAGGAGGCGGGACGCTTGCACTCTATTATCTTCTCAGGGAGATGAAGCCAAAGACCGATCCCTTGGGAACGGAAAATATCCTCGTTTTTGCGGGCTCGGTTATCTCCGGAACGCCCGCTGCAGGACTGAGCCGTTTCTCGGTGGCCGCGAAGTCCCCGCTCACGAATGCTTTTGGAGAGGCAGAGGCAGGAGGTTGGTGGATTCCTGAACTGAAATTTGCAGGATACGATGCCATTGTCATTACGGGTAAAGCTCCAAGGCCCGTCTATCTTTGGATTCATGACGGAGAAGCAGAGATCCGGGATGCGAGCCATCTTTGGGGAAAGTTTACAAAAGAGACTCAGGAAGGGATTCGAAAGGAACTCGGAGATGAACGCATTCGAATAGCCTCCATCGGACCGGCGGGAGAGAAGTTGGTTAAGGTCGCCTGTATTCTGAATGAGCTCAAGCACGCCAATGGAAGAACAGGGTTGGGTGCCGTGATGGGGTCGAAAAACCTCAAGGCCATTGCTGTGAGAGGCAATAAGAGGATGGAAGTAGCCGACCAGGAGTCTGTGAAGAAGTGGACCAAATGGCTTAGGGACACCTATGAAGAGCCCTATTTCAGCATCGGCAACCTCGGAACCGCCCGCGTCACGGTGATGTTGAGCGAACAGGGGATCCTACCCACATTCAATTTCCGCGAGGGCTCCTTCCATGGAGCCGAAGCGATCAGCGGTGAGACCATGTTTAAAACGATCCTTGTTCGCAGGGGAACCTGTTATGGCTGTTTTGTTCGTTGCAAACGGGAAGTTCAAGTGACGGAACCTTACTCCGTCGATCCCATCTACGGGGGACCCGAGTATGAGACCGTGGCCGCCTTCGGCTCCATGTGCGGGATCGATGACCTGAAGGCGATCTCCTGGGCCAATCAACTGTGCAATGCCTACGGCCTCGATACCATATCCACAGGGAGCCTCATCTCTTTTGCAATGGAATGTTATGAAAATGGTATTCTCAAAAAGGGGGACGTGGGAAACCTCGACCTGCGCTTTGGCAATGTGGAGGCGATGATCAAGATGGTCGAAATGATCGGTGCTCGAGAGGGACTCGGAGACATTCTCGCGGACGGAATGGTCTCGGCAGCAGAGAAGTTTGGAAAGGGTAGTGAGCGTTTTGCCATGCACGTAAAGGGGATGCCTCTTCCTTTCCATGAACCGAGAGGAAAGGCCGGTGTGGGCATTGGTTATGCAGTCTCCCCAACCGGTCCCGACCATATGGAGTACCCTCATGATCCCTTTTGGGCTACGGAAGCGGGGATCTCGCTTCTGAGGCCTTTAGGAATCCTTGAGCCTGTAGATGTCTTCGACTTAGGACCAAAAAAGGTCAGGCTCTTCGTCTACCTTCAGCAGTATTGGGATCTTCTCAACTCTCTCGGAATCTGTATGTTCACGGCAAAGCCTTTTGGCCCCCATACATTCAACGAAATCGTGGAATATGTGAGGGCCGTGACGGGTTGGGAAACAAGCCTCTTCGACCTTTTGAAGGTGGCGGAGAGACACGCCAATATGGCGAGGATCTTTAACATTCGGGAAGGATTTACCTCCAAGGACGATACGCTTCCCGACCGCCTCTTCAATCCAATGGAAGGAGGTACCCTGAAGGGAAAGAAGATCGATCGGGAGCAGTTCTCAAAGGCACTGGAGACTTATTATCAGATGATGGGATGGGATCCCGAGACTGGGGTTCCGAGAAAAGAGAAGCTCACTGAATTAGATCTTGACTGGTTAATATGACCATTGAGAAGATTCAGAACCGCGGAGTATGAGGTGAAGAATTGGTGAAAAAAATTGGAATCTTATTCATTACCTTAATCTTAATTGCCTTCCTGAAGCCTTTTTCTGTCCCAGAAATTATGGGACAGGAGCGAGATGCCAGCAGATTGGAAGGCCTGATAAAGGATTTAAAGGATGAATCGTGGCACGTCCGGTGGTCCGCTGCCGATACGTTAGGAACGATGAAGGATTCACGGGCGGTCGAGGCTTTGATCGAAACTCTAAAGGACAAGAACGCTTATGTCCGTGGAATGGCGGCACGCGCCTTGGGGGAGATAAGAGATCAGCGCGCCGTGGTGCCATTGATCGAACTACTAAATGATGAGATCAAGGACGTCAGAAGACATGCGGCATGGGCGCTTCGTGAGATTACGGGTGAGGATTTCGGCCAAGATTATTTGAGATGGCTAAATTGGTGGAAGCAGAAGAGGTAAGGATACAACCTTGTCCCGTTTGCAAATCATTAGCCCTTGACTGCTAGCCCCCGGGCCCTTTTCAAGCAAGGTCAGGAGTCCCTTTTCCTTTGTGTGTCTTTTATTTTGAAGATGACCGAAGCGACGCGCCTGATCCCCGCCAATATAGAAGCCGACTTGCCAAACCGAATCCAAATGGCTAAGTATATTACAGCGTTTCAAAAACGGAAAAATTCCTCAAAACTTAATTCTTGCCTCATGACGAGTCCTACCACTACGCAGGAGGTGGGCTATAGAAAATATGAAGGCCGCCGAGAGATTGAAGCAGAGAGCATGGAGCAAGTTTGTTGATATTACGCTTCCGACATTAGACATGGATCTTCCCAGAAAGTTTCTGATCCGCCTTGCAGATCGGAAACTTCAGAAGAATATCGTCGAGGAGGAAAGGAATGGTCTCAGACCCGCACAAGAGCTCAAATATGCCTTTGTTCGGAACCTTCTCCATACCACAGATAAACATCTCCGAAAGGGCATTCTCAGCAAGAAAGTCTTTCATAAGATGATGAGGGTATTTACTCAGAATGTCTTCATCGAAGATATCTTAGAAAGGGAAGCTCGCACCGAGGGGCGTAGAGATGCGGTCTACCCTTCCTTTCTTGTCCTAAGTCCCACTCAGATGTGCAACCTCCACTGCCCTGGGTGTTACGCAAGCAGCGGAAGCCATTCCAACGTCTCCCTTCCCTGGGAAGTCGTTAACAGGATCATCGAGGAAAAGCGGGCACTCTGGTCTTCCCGTTTCACTGTGATTTCCGGCGGGGAACCCTTCCTTTGGAAGAGCGAAGGGAAAGGTCTCATCGATCTCGCGCGAAGACACGATGACAACTTTTTCATGGTCTATACGAATGGCACTCTCATCGATCCCCATCTGGCGAGGCAATTGGCGGAACTGGGCAATCTCACCCCTTGTATCTCTGTCGAGGGGTTTGAAGAAAAAACGGATAGGAGAAGGGGGCGTGGAATCTTCAAGAAAATCTTGGAAGCCTTCAGATATCTGCGCGACGAAGGGGTCCCCTTTGGAATCTCCGTTGAGGCCACCCGAGATAATTGGGACGAAGTGACGAGCAAGGAATTTCTCCGCTTTTTCTTTGACGACCAAGGAGCCTTTTATGGTTGGCTTTTCCAATATATGCCCATTGGGCGAAGCTACGATTTGGAGGGGATGGTGACACCGGAACAAAGACTGGAGATGTTCAAGCGAAATGTTTGGGCTATTAAGGAAGGGGGCTACAACTACATCGACTTTTGGAATCAGGGTGTGATGACCGATGGGTGCCTGGCCGCGGGAAGGAACGGAGGCTATCTCTACATCGACTGGAACGGCAATGTCCTGCCCTGTGTCTTCATCCCCTATTATGTGGACAATATTGTGGAGGTTTACAAGAAGGGGGGAACCCTTGACGATGTCCTCTATTCCAGGTTTTTTCGAGAAATCAGAAGATGGCAGACCGAGTATGCCTATGGCAAACCTCCTCGAGATCAGGATAACCTGATCCTCCCCTGCCCCATGCGAGACCACCACGAGTTCCTCTACAAAATCCTCAACAACCATACTACCCTCCAGGCGGCTGATGAATCCGCAAGGGAAGCGAAGGACGATTCACTCTATCACGAGGGTCTCATCCGTTACGATAGTCTTCTACGCAAGACTATCGATCCTGTCTGGGAGGAGGAATATAAGAGGTGCGCTTAAAATCGAGCCCTCCACTCTTTCGCCCAAGGATTCCATGTCTCGCCTAAGATCCCGGAGTTCTTCCACAAGCAAAGTGAGTTCCTGACAGGATTTCTTTTTAAATCGTCCGCTTCACAAAATTTTCGGAGATATTCGTTTCCGATCGCTCGACTTTCACTACGGTTCACTGAGGAATTACCCCACGCCTCAAAAAAGACTTGACAGGGTCCTTAAAATTTGTAGAATATCGAAACGGTATTTCGCAATACGAAACAGCTATGGCACGCCAGCCCAAAGACCAAAGACCAAACAACCTCGTCCAGACCGTGGAGAGGACTTCCCACATCCTCGAAATCCTTGGACAAAGTCCTCAGGGGATTAGCATCCGAGAGTTATCTGAAAGAGTCAAACTCCCAAAGGGGACAACGCATCGGCTTCTTTCCTCCCTTGCCTATTTTGGATATGCCCGCCAAGACCCAAAGACCAAGAACTACTTCCTGGGGCTAAAGCTCGTTGAGTTGGGAAACATCCTCCTCAGCCAGTTGGATCTCAGGAAGGAAGCCGAGCCATTCTTGAGAGATCTCGCGGAAAGGACGAAAGAGACGGTTCACATGGTCATCCTCGATCGAGGCGAAATCGTCTACATCGATAAGGTTGAGCTGAATCATAACCCAAGCGGTCTCAAGATGGCCTCGCGGATCGGCCTGCGAAACCCTGCTCACAGTTGCGCCGTGGGCAAGGTTCTCCTCGCTCATCTGTCCGAGGATGAATTGGACAATCTGATTAAGGAAAAGGGTCTTCCAAGAAGAACGGAGAATACGATCACCGATCCCAACAAACTAAAAGAGCACCTGAGGCTTGTACGGACCCAGGGATATGCCGTGGACGATGAGGAGAATGAAAGGGGGATTCGCTGTGTGGCAGCCCCGATTTACAACGAAACCGGGAAGCCTGTGGCTGCCCTCAGTATTTCTGGTCCAGCTTTCCGGATTACCAAGAAGGTTGTTCAAGAAACCTTGAAGAAGGAGGTGATGGAAACGGCATCAAGAATTTCAGAGCGGCTGGGTTATCGGGAAAGGAGGTGATTTTTGGTTTAAAGTTCGGGTCTTAAGTTTGAAGTCGAAATCAAGGGCTGAGAATCCCAATAAGGAGGAGGAAGAGATGAAAAGGCTAAAATATTTTTCAAAATGGATGGCAATCTGCACAGCACTGCTACTCGCTGTTGCTTTCTTCGAAGGGACGGCATTCGCGCAGGCGAAGTATGTCCTAAAATTCAATCATGTCCTCGGGCCGAAAGAGCCATACCATGCGGGATTTCAAAAATGGGCAAAAGCGGTTGAAGAGAGAACGAAAGGTGGCCTCAAGATCGAGGTCTTCCCCAGTGCACAGCTTGGAGTTGAGGAGGATATCTTAGAACAGATAAGGGCAGGAGCTAATGTGGGACAAAATACCGATTCTGCCAGAATGGGGAATTATGTTCCAGCTATCGCCTGTATGAACGGGCCTTATTTTGCCGAGACCCTCGAAGAAGTAGAGAAACTGAAGAGGATGCCTACGGTCAAAGGATGGCTTGATGAGCTGGCCAACAAGTATGGTTTCAAGGTTCTATCTTTCAGCTGGGTTCAGGGATATCGGCACTTCTTTACAAATAAACCCGTCAGGACTCCGGAAGACTTAAAGGGGCTCCGCATCAGAACTCCTCCTGCGCCCATCTGGCAGGAATCGGTCCGAGCCCTTGGGGCGACCCCTGTTGCCCTTGCCTTCGGTGAAATGTATCCTGCCCTTCAACAGAAGGTTGTCGACGGGGTCGAGCTGGTCTATAACAACATCCCTGCCGGACGATTCTATGAGGTCCTGAAATATGTCAGCGAGACCGGACATATCATGCTCATCAATTTTGAGGTGATCAGTGCGAAGTGGTTCAACGGCTTGCCTGCGGACTACCAAAAAATTCTTGTGGAGGAATGTGACAAGGTTGGCATGGAAACTTCCAAACTTATCATGGAAAGCGAAAAAGTGGTCAAGGCGGACCTTATAAAGAAAGGGATGATCGTGGTGGATAACGTGAATCTACCAGCCTTCAGAAAGGCCGGAGAAAAGGCCTACGAGGTATTGAAGATTGCCGATGTGAAAGAAAAAGTTTTCAAGGAACTGGGGAAGAAATAGCGGAAGAGTCGCGAGGTGAGACAAACCGGCCTCTCCTAACGGAGGGGCCGGTTTGTCATCCGAACATCAAGCACTGAGAGGGTAAGGGATGAAGAAGCTCTACCATTATATTTGCAGAGGAGAGACCTTCATTATCAAAGTACTGTTGGTATTTCTGGTCTCCCTGGTTTTCGTTGCAGCAGCAACGCGATATCTCGGGTACCCCATCAACTGGTCGGTGGATATCGCTGCATGCCTTTTTGCATGGTGCACCTTCTTAGGTGCCGATGTGGCCATGAGGAATAATAAGCTCATGAACGTTGAGTTCTTCATCAGAAAGCTTCCAGAGAAACAGAGAGACTTTGTGGAACTCCTGAACCTCTTCATCATTCTGATATTTCTATTCGCCATGATAGGGTATGGGTCGAAGTTATCGTATACGACTCGATTTCGGACTTTTCAGGGTATCCCATGGTTCAGTTATACGTGGGTGACGATAAGCGTTCCGATTGGAAGCATTCTCATGTCGATTACGACGATTCTGAAGATCAGGGAACGATTGAAAGCAAGGGAAATAAGATAGAATGATCACAAGGGCATGAGGAGGATACAAAGAGATGCTTCTGGTTTTCATTCTGTTTATCCTTTTTTTGATTATGGGGATGCCCGTTGCTTTTGCCATCGGTATCGCAGGGACCTTCTTTTTTCTCCAGAACCCCCAACTTCCTTTTACGATGATCATCCAACTTCCTATCTCTCAAACCCAAAACTTTCCCCTCCTCGCGATCCCCCTCTTCATTTTTGCTGCAAATCTCATGAATGAAACGGGGACTACTCAGAGACTGATCAAATTGGCAGGGGTTCTTGCCGGTCATATGAGAGGGGGGCTTGCACAGGTTAATGTTGTCCTCAGTACCCTCATGGGAGGCGTCTCAGGTTCAGCCATCGCTGATGCGGCCATGGAGGCCCGAATCCTTGGGACACAAATGATTAACAAAGGTTTTTCAAAAGGCTATACGACCGCAGTCACCACGATCACAGCATGCATCACTCCCATCATCCCGCCCAGTATCGGCCTCATCCTATACGGGACGATCGGGCAGGTCTCCATCGGTCGGCTTTTTGCTGGAGGGATTATTCCCGGACTACTCATGATGGTTTTTCTGATGGTGGCTGTTTCCCTTACCTCAAAGAAAAAGAGGTATCTTCCGGAAAGGAGCCGCCCTACGCTGAAAGAGGTAGGCATTGCGCTCATTGATAGTATATGGGCCTTCCTTTTCCCGATCGCCTTGATCGGGGGAATAAGGTTTGGTCTTTTCACTCCAACCGAAGCGGGGGCTTTCGCTGGGGTCTATGCCTTTGTCGTTGGGGCCCTGTTCTACAGGGGACTCACCTGGGAAAACTTCAAGAGAGCCCTCGAGTTCAGCATCGTCGACATCGGTTCAATTATGTCAATTATCGCCCTCTCAGGAACATTCGGCTACGGCCTTGCGTATGATAGGGTGGGGGATTCCTTTTCCCGGTTGATGCTCGGGGTCACCCAAAATCCTCATCTCCTTTTGCTCCTCCTTGTCGCTGCCCTCTTTGTCGCGGGTATGTTTATTGATAGCACAGCCATCATCCTCCTCTTCACTGCCATCCTTCTTCCGCTTGTCACTGAGGTTGGAGTCGACCCTGTCCATTTCGGACTGGTCTTTATGCTCGTCATCGTGTTGGGATTGGTGACGCCACCTGTGGGTGTATCCATGTATACGACCTGTTCCATCCTGGATTGTCCATTGGAACAGTACACAAAGGAGTCCGTGCCGTTCATTGCGGCTATCCTGCTGGCGGACATCCTGCTCATCTTTTTCCCAGACTTAGTGTTGTTCATTCCCAACTTAATTTTTGGAAAGGGATAATCCAATCCTAAGAGGGAAAAGTATGAAATTAAAGGACCGGGTCGCGATCGTCACAGGAGGGGCAAGGGGGATAGGGAGGGCAATTGGCCTTACCTTCGTCAGGGAAGGGGCGAGCGTTGCATTGGTTGATATCGAAAAGGAGAGATTGGAAGCCTTCAAGAATGAGACGGAGAAAGAAAGAGGTCACATTATTACGATCGTTTGCGACATCACGAAAAGCTCCCAAGTCAAGGCTATGGTCGATCAAGTGAAGAGCACTTTTGGCCGAATCGATATTTTGGTCAACAATGCCGGAATT
>FWPV01008525.1_pt1 | contig 17875 bp, 20 predicted proteins | sample 2228371 | NCBI WGS metagenome assembly FWPV01 (sample SAMEA103939776, study PRJEB20133) | metagenome | reverse complement strand
ATTGAAAATGGTGAAAAAGTTTTAGTTGAAACACAAAGAGGAAAACTTGAAGCCACTGCAATAGTAACACACAGATTGAAACCATTTGTAATTGCAGGACAAACTGTACACCAGATCGGACTTCCGTGGCATTTTGGATGGTTACATCCTAAAGATGGTGGTGAGAGTGCCAATCTTCTTACGCCAACTGTTGGAGATCCAAATACAATGATACCTGAATCAAAAGCATTCATGGCAAATGTTTCTAAATTAACAAAACAGCCTGCTTCAAAGGCAAAAAAGTAAGGGAGGTGAATAATAATGGCTGATAAAACATTTTTCATAGATACATCCAAATGCACAGCATGTAGAGGTTGCCAGATTGCCTGCAAACAATGGAATATGAATCCTGCGACTAAAACTGTTCAGAGAGGTAATCATCAGAATCCTGAAGATCTTTCGACCGCAACATTTAAACTTGTCAGATTCAATGAGATGCAAACAGATGGCAAACCTGTATGGTATTTCTTCCCTGATCAGTGCAGACATTGTATAACTCCTCCCTGCAAAATGGTAGCAGACTCCATAAACGTAAAAGCAATAACACAGGATGAGGCAACAGGGGCTGTATTATACGATCCAAAAGTAAAAGTAAAAGAAGCTGATTTCAAGCAAATAAAAGAAGCTTGTCCGTGGGATATACCACGCTGGGATAAGAATACACAGGGGATGGCAAAGTGCACGATGTGCATTGACAGAATAAAAGAAGGGATGCTACCTGCATGTGTAAAGACATGTCCTACAGGAGCTATGAATTTTGGAGACCGTGATAAGATGCTCGAGCTCGCACAGAAGAGACTGAATGAATTAAAGGCAAAATATCCAAAAGCATCTCTATTAAATCATGATTTTGTTCGCACAATTTATCTTGTAATTGATGACCCCAAGAATTACCATAAATTCGCAGCAGTAGATAGCTCAAAGATATACGCATCCCGTAATAACAACTTAAAAACTGCTGTTGTAGCAGGTTAATGAATTTTTTTAAAATTACAATAGCCTGTCTCTTCCATTGAGACAGGCTATTGTTTTATAATTACTCACAATGAAATATACAGATATTGAACAACAGATCAATGAATACAAAAAACTTTTTCCATCATATGATAAAATTCTTAATTTCTTTAAAGAAATAACTATTGAACAAAATAAATCTATTGAAGACACAAGAATTGTTCCACCTGACATTAAAAAGAGTTTGAGGGATATACATCTCAAAGAAGGATTCCCTCTTATTGATAAACAGGATTTTTTTATTGATATAAACTCTTCAATAGATTTATTTGATTCACTCTGCAATATATCAAGAAATGCAAATGAGAAATTAAAAATAAATATTCAGTATATTGAAGATGCACTATCAATCAATGCTTTAAATTTAGCCGAAATTATGAGGAATTTTCACAACGAGCCTTATATAGAAAAAATAGCTGGTGAATTTGATATTGATCTGATAGTGCTTAAATTTTTAATTTATGAAAGCATTAAACCTTCTATTATCTTAAATGTAGAAATTATCTCGAAAGAAAACGATATGAAGAACTGGCATAAAGGATATTGCCCTATTTGTGGTAGTATGCCTGATATATCAAAACTCGATAAGAATGGTAAAAGATTTTTTAAATGCTCATTCTGTAATTTCATTTGGCAATCTGATCGGTTAAAATGTCCTTTCTGCGAAAATACAGATAATAAGAAATTACATTATTTTTATGCTGAAGACCGTGAAGCATACAGAGTTGATTTATGTGATAATTGTAAACAATACATTAAAACAGTTGATTTACGAAAAATAAATTATGACTCATTTCTTCCAGTTGATGACATCGTGACAATCCACCTTGATATAATCGCACAGGAAAAAGGCTATAAAAGACCTGTAACAAGCCTCTGGGGATTATAAAACTACTCATTATGAAAGGGTAATCCCTCGGTATTAACAATAAGCCACTTTCCCCTTTCCTTTTCTAAACTGAATTTAACAGCCGCAGGATTCGAAATATCTCCTAATAGATAATGAAAGTTTTCTCCTGTGTATGCACTGACAATAACATTTGCTTCTACAACAGCTCTGTTTTTAGTAATATCTATTTTTATTATCTTGTAATTAATTTGAATATTTTCGAAACGTTTAAAAATTATTTTTAAGAACTCTTTTACATAAAGGTAAGAAAATCCATGTTCATCTTTATAATTATAAGAGACTTTTGACATTGTTTTATCAATGTCTTCTTTCTCAATTGCAACAGAACCTTCTTTAAAAACTTTTTTTATTCTCTTTTCTTCAGAAGGCAATAAAAAATAAATGACAACAGGAAGCGCTATCGCAATTATTAAAAATATTATTGTTTTTTTACTCATAACTAATACCTATATTTATAAAAATACTTAACCCTAATAATATCATCTTTTTAAAGTCTTTTACGGAATAAAACAAAAAAGCTTTCCTTTAATTTTTCAAGAAAAGGTCTTTTCATCCAATTCTGAAGAAGGATTTCTTCTGAATTCTTAAGATCTTCATTAAAAACATCGAGCATTTTTCCCCCGAAATTATTATCCAGGATTCCAACATTTCCTTCATCATTTCTTCTCATGGACTGGAAATCCAGATTAGCCGAGCCTATAATACTCCAGTTACAATCAAAAACCGAGGTTTTTGCATGAAGCATTTCACCTTTATAGTTAAAGATTCTTACCCCTGCTTTAAGTAAAGTTGTAAAGAATGCTCTCCCTGCGTAGTGCGCAGATATTACATCTGACTTGCTCGGTAAAAGGATATTAACATTTACACCTCTTTTTATTGCATCTTCAAGAACATTAATCATTCTTATACTTGGAGTAAAATAAGCTGTTGTAAGATATATACTTTCTTTAGCATTGGAGATACTGTAATACAATAATTTACGCATCTTTTTCCTGCTTTTTGAAGAGCTTGCAAATATTGGGATTACAGGAATTCCATCATTGAATGAACAGGATTTTGCCTGAAAGTTTATCGGCTCACCTTTCCATATCTGCCAGTTCTTTTTAAATATTTCGAATAATATATTTGCGATAGGACCTTCGAGAAAAATACCTGTGTCTCTCCAGCCATGAACTTTTCTAAATCTGTGAAATCCTCTGTATTCATTTGCAATATTTAATCCTCCGGTAAATGCAATCCTGCCATCTATTATTATCAATTTCTTGTGGTCTCTATGAATATAATGTAATGGTTTTGTCCATTTGAATGGTCTGGAAGCTTTAACCTGTACACCTGCATCTTTTAAATCATTCCAGAATTTACGTGGAGTTCCGAAAGAACCAAAATGATCATATAAGATGTATACTTTAATACCTTCAGATGCTTTTCTTTTCAGAATTTTTGCAAGTTCTGTTCCGGTTTCATCATTTCTAAATATATAAAATTCGAGACAGATGAGATTCTCTGCACTATTTACAGCCTCAAAAATCTTATCGAATAATTCATGACCTTTCCAGAGTAAAGAGACTCTATTACCTTCTGTAAAAGGAATTCCATAAATGTTTTCTATTATTTCTCTTGAAAAACATGTATTTACTGAAGACTCCATAATAAATCTTACTTTTACAGGGAAAATAATTCAACAGTCTGTATAAGTTAACAAATACTTTCTTGCCACCTTTTTCATTTATGTACTAAAATTAATATTATGCAAATTTCATCAGTTTCAAAAAAAGAAAGCGAATTTAGCTGTGATGCACTAATTCTTCCTTTTCTTGAAAATGACTTCAATTACTATGATAATCTGATACCTTCAATCTCAAAACAAATACATAAATTATTTCAAAAAGAATTCTCAGGCAAATTTAATCAGACAACATTAATCAGTTGTTCTGATGAATTGAAATATGACCGTATTCTTCTTGTTGGACTGGGGAAAAAGGAAGATATTACATCAGAGAAAATAAGACAGGCTGGAGCTAAAGCTGTATGCTCTTTACGTGACATAGGAATGAAAGACATTGCCATATCTTCGGGGCTTATATCATCTCTTGGTGTTTCGATAACAAATTTTCTGGAAGGTTCATTACTTTCCTTATATAAATATAATCGCTATAAAAAAGAAAACAATTCTAAAAACATCAATTCAATTACTATCCTTTCAGAATATTCAAAAAATCTCGAAGAAGAAATTAATAAAACAAAAATAGTTGCTGATGCAGTATATTTTACGAGAGATTTAATCAACACACCTGCCAATGACCTGACTCCTACAGAACTTGCCAACATTGCGACCTCATTACAGAGCAGAAATATTTCAGTAACAGTTCTTGAGAAACATGATTTAGAAAAACTCGGAATGAACGCATATCTTTCAGTTTCAAAAGGCTCAGATGAACCTCCAAAATTTATAATACTTGAGTATAAAGAGAGAGAAACTCTTCCTGTTGTTATTATTGGAAAATCTATAACCTTTGATAGTGGAGGCATATCTTTGAAACCTGCTGATGGTATGGAAAAAATGAAGTATGATATGGCAGGTGGTGCAGCAGTTTTAGGTGTTTTAAAGGCAGTATCTGAATTGAAACTTCCTGTGCATATTATTGGCATACTGCCTGCAACCGAAAATTTAGTGGGAAGCTCTGCCACACGGCCCGGGGATATTGTAAGGGCTTATAACGGCAAAACCATAGAAATAATAAGTACTGATGCAGAAGGTCGGATGACACTTGTTGACTCAATATGTTATGCAAAAAAATATAATCCATCATTAATTATCGATATTGCAACTCTGACAGGAGCATGTTCAATCGCTTTTGGAAATACAGCAATAGCAATGATGGGAAATACACCAGAATTTATGGACAAAATTAAAATCTCAGGAATAAATGTTTATGAAAGAGTCTGGGAGATGCCTTTGTTTGAAGAAGCAAAAGAATATTTAAAAAGTGATATTGCAGATTTAAAAAATTCAGGTGGCAAGAGCGGTTCACTATGTTCTTCAGCTTATTTCCTGTATGAATTTGCAAATAGTACACCTTGGATTCATCTTGATATAGCAGGGACTGCATGGAATGATAAAGAAAAACCTTACATTCCTAAAGGAGCTTCGGGTATAGGAGTAAGGCTCCTTATTGATTTTATCAGTAATTTAGAATGATATGTTTTTAATTATTTTTTTTTCATTTTTATTTTTGCTCTGTCCGGTATATGCATTTGCATGGGGACCTCTTACACACATATATCTCGGTAATGAAATTCTCTCTTTAAGTGCTCTAATACCAGCAGGCATTATAAAAATAATTCGAAGGCATAAAAAAGATTTTCTTTATGGAACGTTAATGGCTGATCTTATAGTTGGGAAAAAATATCTTCCTGAGCATAAAAATGCGCATAACTGGGATTTTGCTTTAGAACTTCTAAAGAGTGCCGAGACACAGCAACAGAAAGCTTTCTCCTATGGATACTTAAGTCATCTTGCAGCAGATACTGTTGCCCATGATATATATACAGTTGACAGAAAAAACATCGGACATACATTACTTGAAATGAAAGCTGATTCGATAATAGACAGGAAATACTGGAAACAGGCAATAGCTATAGATAAAACTGTCCAACTACGGAATGATATATTTCTTGAAAAATTGCTTGAACGATATATTTTTTCATTTAAAACTAATAAAAAAATACTTAAAGGAATGGTTTATCTTTCTGTTCTAAATACTCGTAAAATAGCAGATTTTATAGACAATAATATTGTTACTTCTTTACCATTACGGGAGGCAATTGAAAAACTTCATCAAGAGTCACTCGAAAGAATAATTGATCTTTTCCGCAACTGGGAAAAATCAGAGGCCATAAAAATAAATCCTTCTGGAAGGGTTCATCGAAAACGTGTCCTACCAAACGAATTCAGAACATTTTTATTCAAACCGCTTAAGCTTAGTTCTAAAACATACGAAAAGATAAGCTCACACTTCAATCGTTTTAAATAAAAACTGAATTACTTGCATTCTTTAGGCAATTTATCTCTTCCAAAAGGAGACAACATCCTGAGGTCTTTAATAATATCTGGCATCACTTCAATAACTTTGTCTATTTCTTCTTCTGTATTATATCTGCTCAGAGAAAACCTTATCGAACCATGAATTGCAGTGAATGGCACGCCTATAGCACGCAGGACATGAGAGGGCTCAAGTGAGCCCGAGGTACAGGCAGAACCAGAAGATGCACAGATACCATATTCATTCAACCTTAACAAAATTGCCTCGCCTTCGACATATTCAAAGCTTATATTGGTAGTATTGGGCAATCTGTTGTTTATATCGCCATTTACACGAGTATCAGGACAGAGCTTTAAAAGAGATGATTCAAGCTTATCTCTTAAGCGTGAAAGATATTTAACTTCATCATCAATATTCTTTGCCGCAAGTTCACAGGCTTTACCAAGTGCTATGATAGAAGCTGTATTTTCTGTTCCTGCCCTTCTTCCGTTTTCCTGATGTCCACCTATTAAATATGGATAGAATCTTGTGCCCTTCCTCACATAAAGAGCTCCTATACCTTTTGGTGCATGAAGTTTATGCCCTGACAGGGATAGCATATCAACAGGAAGTTTGCCTGTATCAATAGGAATCTTTCCTACAGCCTGTACCGCATCTGTATGGAAAAGTATATTCCTCTGTTTTAATATTTCTCCTATTTCCTCAATCGGAAAAATAGTACCTATTTCATTATTTGCATACATTATTGAGACAATGACAGTATCTTCATCAATTACTTTGAGTAAGTCTTCAATCCTGAGTTGACCATATTTATTTACAGGAAGAAATGTAACTCTATAACCTTTTCTTGAAAGATGTTTGCAGAAATTCATAACAGCAGGATGTTCAACTCTGGTCGTGATAATATGTTTCTTTTCAGGATAAGATTCAACAGCACTCATTATTGCTGTATTATCACTTTCAGTTCCACAACTTGTGAATATTATTTCCTCGGGCTTTGCATTTAGAAGTGCTGCAACTTTCTCCCTTGCTTCCTCTATTTTTTTATGAAGGTGTCCTCCAAAAGTATGCATACTCGAGGGATTACCATAATAATCAGTGAGATATGGCATCATTTCTTCAATGACTTCAGGCGCAATCCTTGTTGTTGCATTATTATCAAGGTATATTGTTTTCATTATTGAGCCTCAACCAAAATATCTTCTGAAACAAGTTCTCTTAATTTCTCTTGAATACCGTTTATTGTAACACCTGCCATTACACAACCCGTGCACATTCCTCTTAGAGCAATAATTACTTTGTTGCCTTCAATATCGATAATTTCAACATCACCGCCATCAGCCTGCAATCCAGGTCTTATTTCTCTATTAATTATTTCCTGAATTAAAGCAATCTTTTGAAGATTGGTTAATTTCTTTGGTTTTGATGGCTTCTCAGGAGCTTTAACAGACCATATATCTTTAAGTATTTCTTCAATTTCAGCCTGGCATTCTCCGCAACCACCTCCAGCTTTTGTATAATCAGTTATTTCTTCAACTGTTGTAAGATGATTTTCAATAGCTACTTTCCTTATCTTTTCTTCAGTTACATTAAAACATTTGCATACTACTCTACCCTCTTCTTCCACCTGAACCGGAATACCCTTATAGTTTGCTATCGCAGCTTCGAGAGCTTCCATGCCCATCACGGAACAATGCATTTTTTCTTTAGGCAGACCACCAAGAAAATCAGCAATATCCTTATTTGTTATTTTCAATGCCTCGTCAATAGTTTTACCCTTAACAAGTTCTGTCAGAGCTGAAGAACTCGCTATTGCACTGGCACAACCAAAAGTCTGAAATTTAGCGTCTATAATACGATTTGTTTCTTTATCTATCTTCAAAGTGAGCCTGAGAGCATCTCCACAGACAATACTTCCAACCTCTCCTACCGCATCAGGATTCTCGACTTCTCCTATATTTTTAGGATTTAGAAAGAAATCTTTAACTTTATCAGTATAGTCCCACATGTACTAATTTAACCAGAGATTACTCATTTATGTCAATTTAAGATATAATAATTTTATTAGTCATATGCTAAATGGAGGTTTAATGGAACTGGATAATGTAAGTACAATAATGTCAAGAGATGTCATCACATTATCCCCTGATGAAACACTTTTGTCTGCCATTATAAAAATGAGTAAAAACAATGTAAGTTGCATTGTTATTGTCAGAGACAATAAACCTGAAGGGATACTTACAGAAAGAGATATTATTTATCTTAAAGGAAATAACGTTGATTTTAATTCAGTAGAGCTCAAAACTGTAATGAGAAGCCCTGTAATCGCTGTTTCAGAAGATACAGATATCCCGGAGATTGCAAATCTCATGGTTATAAATGGGCTGAGACGTCTTGTAGTAGTTGATAATAATCATAAGGTAACAGGAATAGTAACTCAAACAGACATTATCAAAAATTTGAGAATTGACTCTTTTGTTAACCTGAAAAAAGTCGAACAGATAATGAATAGAACTATTATCTCTGTATCCGAAGAAGATACTCTGAATAGAGCAATATCTTTAATGGCTGAAAATAAAATTAGCTGTATTCTTGTAGAAAAAGATTCCAGACCAGTTGGTATCATAACCGAAAGAAATATTACTAAAGCAATTGCCGATAATTTAACACCATCAAACATATCAGAAATAATGGATACAAAATTAATTACTGCTTCAAAAGACATTAATCTTTTTGAAGCAACAAGACTTATCGATGAAAATATGGTAAGGTGTTTGATTATTACTGACGAACAGGGAGATTCAATCGGCATCATTACAAAAAGCGATATCATTAAAAATTTAAGAGCCGATTACATAACCATTCTTAAAAATATGTTAAGACAGAAATCCAGGGCCCTTATTGAATCAGAATTGAAATATCGCACACTCGTTGAACAATCTCTTGAAGGTATAATGATAATTCAGGATGGAATAATAAAATTCATTAACCCAACTCTCCTTAAAATACTCGATTATTACCAGAAAGATATGCTCGATGAAGACATTTTGAGATTTCTTTATCCTGATAGCAGGGCATTATTTTCAGAAAACCTCAAGAAACTCGAAACCAATAAATCAATTGATTCACCTCTTGAAATAAGAATGCTGTCTAAAAACAACAAAGGTCTTTATATGGAAGTGCTTCTTACACAAATTCCTTATGAAGGAAAGCCCGCTGTTCTTGTTACATTAAGAGACATTACAGAAAGGAAAAAAACCGAAGCTGAATTAAAAAGACTTGTTATTACAGATGATCTCACAGGACTTTTTAATCAACGTTATTTTTATACAATTATAGTAAAAGAAATCGAAAGAGCAAAAAGACATAACAGACAACTCTCCTTAATGCTCATTGATATAGATTTTTTCAAGGATTTCAATGACAGATACGGACACTGGGAAGGAGATTTTGTTCTTAAGAAAATAGCTGATGTAATAAGTAGAAGTATCAGAGATATTGACATGGCTTTTCGTTATGGTGGTGAAGAGTTTACAATATTGCTTCCAGAAACAGCATATGACGAAGCTATTGTCGTAGCTGAAAGAATTCGGAAATCTGTCTCAGAAACAGTATTTCATCCATTTACGCTCGATGGAGAACTCGAGATTGTTAAGAAGACAGTGAGTATAGGAATAACAGAACTAAATCCTTATGATGATATGAAAAGTTTTGTTGTTAGAGCCGATAATGCAATGTATCAGGCAAAAAAAAGTGGTAGAAATAAAATAGTACATTTATTATAATTTTGTTAAAGTCAATATATTAATAGTGGCTTTTAGATGTAACTCAAAATTTTTACTACTGGAGGAGAGCATGGCTTACTATGTTATTTTAAGTACTTTAACAGATGAAGGAAGAAAGACGATTAAGGAAAATCCAAAAAGAATACTCGAGGTAAACAAAGAGCTTGCAAAAATGGGTATTAAGGTAAAGGAACAATATGCAGTTCTCGGACCATATGATTTTGTTAATATAGTTGAAGCGCCGGATAATCAAACTATAATGAAAATGTCTGTTGAACTTGGTTCAAGGGGCTCGATTCAACTTCTAACCTTAACTGCACTACCTATTCAGGATTTCATTAAAACTATTTCTTAAACCAAATTGCATCTGAAAAAATATTAGAGAACTGACCATTTTGATAAAAACAGGTAAGACTTAATCTTCTGATAAAGTTAGAGGAAGCCTCTGATTAACATGTTGTAATAATATAACTTTCAACAATCATTGTCGCTATCTACTCTTAAATCCATGCTATTTAAGTATTTTATTTTAAACCAGAAATAGAGCCTTTGTTATATATATCTAAAATAAAATCATCAAATTAAATAAATTTTTAAGAAATATCTACATTATTTGGTTTAATGCTTATATTGTTTTGGTTTAATATAATACAATATATTCTTAATATTTAAGGAGCAAATATGAAGAAATGTTCTTTTTGTGGAAAAGAAGTTATAATTGACAAATATTTCAGCAGAAAATCAAGATGTTCAAATTGTGGAGAAGATCTCCATATATGTCTTAATTGTCGTTTCTACTCTGAGACCAGTCACAATAAATGTATTGAACCAAAAGCAGATTTTCAGCGTGTGCGCAACAAAGCAAACTTTTGCAATTACTTTATTTTTAAGGACTCTGCTAAATCCTCATCTGACAGAGAAAAAGAGGATGCAAAACGCAAACTCGAGGACTTATTCAAAAATTTCTAAAACTTAAAGAGGTTAAATGAAAATAGCTATTACAGGATTATCAAATTCAGGCAAAACAACAGTTTTTAATGCTCTCACAGGTTTAAACGCTGAAACACCAATCTATCCAAATGTCTCTGGAGAACCAAATATCGGAGTAGTTAAAGTACCGGATAAAAGAATACTTAAACTTTCAGAAATTTATAAACCCAAAAAATCTACTTTCGCCACTATTGAATATATTGATTATATTGGTCTTACAAAAGGCGATATAAAACAAAATAAAAAAGTATTCGATTTAATAAAAGACGCTGATGCAATAGTTCATGTTGTCAGAGCCTTTAGAAACGAATCTGTTTCACACCCGCTTGAAAATATCGACCCTATCCGTGATATTGAAACTGTTGAATTAGAACTTATATTCGCTGATCTTGATCTTGTTGAAAAAAGACTCGAAAGGATAGAAGAAAACAAAAAACGTGGTAAAAAACCTGATGAATCAGAACAGAGACTATTATTAAAATTAAAAGATTTCTTATTGGAAGAAAAAGCTCTAAGAGATTTCAATTTCACATCAGAAGAACTTAATTCTATAAGACATTTACAATTTCTTTCTATTATTCCAAAAGTAGTTGTTCTGAATATGGGAGAAGAAGATTTGAACAAAGATAATATTAATAAAACGAAAAAAGAAATATCAGAAAAATTTCATGCATTACCTGTCCTTTCATTCTGTGGAAAAATAGAAATGGAAATCGCACAATTACCTCCTGAAGAAAAACAACCCTTTCTCGATGATTTAAAAATTGATGAACCTGCATCATTTAAATTAATTCAAACCTGCTATGAAATGCTCGGGTTAATATCATTTATTACTGTTGGAGAAGACGAAGTAAGAGCATGGACCATAAAAAAAGATACACCTGCGGTTATTGCTGCCGGTAAAATACATTCTGATATTGAACGCGGATTTATAAGAGCAGAGGTCATCTCTTATGATGACTTTATTGCATCAGGAAGTATGCAAATAGCTCGAGAAAAAGGACTCTTAAAACTCGAAGGTAAAACATATCATGTCAAAGATGGTGATATAATCAATTTCAGATTCAATGTATAGATTTTTGTCGTTTTCTTTAGTTTTATTGACAAAAGATAAGCAAAACTAATATTATATTACTTCTATATTTTCTCTATGCATTTCGCTTTATGTTTTGGGCGGATAGCTCAGCTGGGAGAGCACAGCCCTTACAAGGCTGGGGTCACAGGTTCAAGTCCTGTTCCGCCTACCATTAGATTTGATAGCTTTATCATAAGCTATATAACTTTTTCGGGGCGGTAGTTCAGCCCGGTTAGAACGCTGGCCTGTCAAGCCAGAGGTCGCGGGTTCAAGTCCCGTCCGCCCCGCCATCAAATTTATGGCCCAGACTGTAATTAAAGCTTCAGGAAAATTAGAGGAATTCGATAGGAATAAACTCGTCAATTCCCTCATTAGATCAGGAGCTACTGAAGATGTTGCCCTTGAAATTGCAAGAAAAATCGAAACCCAAATTACTCCATCATCTCACACAAGACATATTTTCAAAATAGCTAAAAAACTATTACGACAATATAACAAAGTTTCTGACATGCGATATTCCATAAAAAAAGCGATATATTCACTCGGTCCAGCAGGTTTCCAGTTCGAAAAATATATAGCAGGAATCCTAAGAGCTTATGGTTACTTTACAGAGGTAGGGAAAATAGTTCAAGGCTATTGTGTGTCTCATGAAGTCGATGTATTAGCAAAAAAAGAAAACAACCTTGCAATAATCGAATGTAAATACCATAGCAATTCCGGAAATTCTACAGACGTTAAAACAGCACTTTATGTTCATTCAAGATTTAACGATATCAAGAGAGCTTTTGAATCATCTCCTGATAATCACTTTACATTTCAGCAGGGCTGGCTTGTTACAAACACACGTTGTTCTACTGATGCTCTGCGTTATGCTGAATGTGTGGGACTAAAAATAGTTAGCTGGAAATATCCTGAAAAAGAAAGTCTTGAAAAAATAATAGAGACAAAAAAGTTATATCCTGTTACAATTCTCTCATCTATTAATAAAAATGCTCTTGAAATGCTTTTTCGTAATGATATTGTTTTTGCAAAAGATATTGCAGATATGGATGAATTAACTTTTTTAAGAAAAAGCGGAATTGATATACATCTTGCTCACTTATTAAAAAGCGAGGCAGATGCTCTTTGCTTTCAAAATAATAAAAGTTTATGAATAATCAAGAACCAATAATTGAAATGGACAGACAGGCAAGGATATGGGCATCTGCCTGTCATCTCAGCGCTTTAATCGGTTTACTGGGAATTCCCTTCGGACATATAGCAGGACCTCTAATTATCTGGCTATTGAAAAAAAACATTTATCCTTACGTTAAAGAACAGGGCATCGAAGCTTTAAATTTTCAGTTATCAATGACTCTATATGCTTTATTTGCAGCACTGTTTATACATATTAGAATAGGGATGTTTTTTCTTTTTGTAATTGCATTTATTAATGCAATATGTATTATTTTTGCTTCTATCAGAGCATATCAAGGCGGGAGTTTTTCTTATCCACTTAAAATAAGATTTATAAAGTCTTAAGAATCACTCAGCTTTTTTATGTTTCATGAGCCTTTCATATTTTTCAGCTCCAATACACTCCTTTGCCGATGGACACCATTCAATGCAGGAAGGTTTCAAATCGCGTGTTATCTGTTTTTTACAGCTTTTGCATGTTATTTCGACTTCATCAGACCATATTTCATTAAGACTATCACACCAGAAACACTTTATTTCTTCAGGGTAAGGTGTTCTTATTTCTTTGCTACCCGGACAGCTTTCTTTAAACATAATAATTATAGTTTATTTTAATATTGCTGTAATATAGAGATGAACAACGGGCTTTTTTGGATCATTTGAATGAACTGCAATAGGTTTATGAAGATAACCCGCCCTTCCCTCTGTATCAACTTTCGCATTAATCTTTCCTTTCTCCCCTGGTTTAATATGGCTCGAACTAGCCATAGCTGCTGTACATCCTCAAGATGTAATTATTTTTGATATTATTAACTCTTCACTTCCATTGTTAGTAAATTCAAAAGTATATTCAAGTTCAGTGCCTTTTTTAACCTCTCCAAAATCCTGCCTTTCTTTCTCAAAAATAATTGAAGGCTGTGCAAAACTGATTACAGGAAAAGCAATCAACACTACCAATAAAATTATCTTTTTCATAACCTATATTTTAAACGAAAATCAACAAAAAATCCTCAAACCATGAACCAACATGTAAATTTAAGCGGTTTAACCCGAAATATCAAATTAAAATAATCCAGACAATGCGTATTAAGTTATTATTTTTCTACACTAAAAAACCTTTTCATTCAACAACTTGAGCAGAGAAATCCAGACTAACAATTTTTTAACTCCTCTTTTACTTTTTTCAAGAGAAAATTTTATCTTTTATCTCATTTACAAAAATGTAAGATTTACTATTGATTTTTATTATTAGCATTTGCTATATTTTATCAAATTAGCAATTTAATTTTAATAATTTTTTATTTAAACCGAAACTCTGGACAATTCATATAACGGAAGGAAAATAACTTTGACTATTCTTATTGACAATAATGAATTATTAAGATTTCACTGAAATTTTTAACAAAACGCTTCAATCAACGGAGGTAGATTTTTATGATATATAGGAAGAGATTTATTATTCTTTTATTATTAATAATACTTTTTCATGGTTGTGCTGGTTCAGACAAGCGTCTTGATGTGAACCAATTACAGCAGATCGATTCTGTGAAAGTGGTACTTCATAAGACACCCAGCCTTATGAAGGAAACTTCAGCCTCTCAAACGGCATTAATGACAGGTATTATGTTTGGTGCTATAGGAGGTGCGATTGGTGGCGCTATTTCTGTCGTTGCAGAGGCAAAAGCTGGTGAGGAAGTAGCTGAAAAATGCAACTTGCCAGATTTCGGCGAAATTGTCTTGAACAAATTTAAAGAGAATTTGGATAAAAAAATGACCGGCTGGCCAAGGATTGAGTTAGAGAAAAATCCAATCGATGACACTTTCATCAGCAACTCTGGTTGTAAATTAATTCTGAACGTTCGTAATATGAGACTGGCTAATGGAATCGGGTTTTCTACAGCAACTACAGCTCAATTGATAGATTATAACAAAAATGTGCTCTGGAAAAGAACTATGAGTTACACATCTAAAAAATTCAATAGGTTTAAGACATTAAAGGAGTTAGAGGCTGATAACTGCAAGTTGCTTCATGAAGAGTTTGATTACGCTGCGGAAAATACAGTGTCAGACTTTATTGCCCATCTGAAAGGAGAAATAGATGAGGTCAAAAAGTTGGAGGAAAAGTCAGCTTTCAACCAAGACAGCAATATAATTCCAAACTCTTTATAAATCAATTAAAATTATGGCAAAAAGCCTTAAGGGCCAAGGTAAACTCCTTAGGGTTTGGCCCTTAAAATTCAACAGCAAAGTTTTAAGGCAAGATCCTCTTAAATTGACTTCACCAAATGCTCCATAATCTATTATTTCTGACTAAGCTGTATTCTACACCAACTTTGATGAGCTATCCTGTCAATAATTGCCGTTGAAAGTATATTATCGGAGAATATATCCATCTACACATATCTTTGATATGAGAATTACGCCAAAATACTTTCAGAATGCGATATGTAGCAAATTAGTCCATTCGTTTTCAAGAGTAATGAACGTTTACTGAATAAACCAAGATTCAGAATCACCAGGGAACCTGATTATGCGGCCCGACGCTAAAGCTCACCGGTGGCCAAGTTTATTTGCAATCCGGTGGAGCCGTTTGTTATGCCTCACCTATAGGCTTCGCTCCGATGCCGTATCACGGTGATATCTATAATTCGATTGTTGTCGTCTATTTTGTATACAACCCTATATTCGCCAAAGATGGCTAGGGCCTTGAAGTTTTCTGCAACCATTGGGGCGCGGATTCTCTGCCAGAGCTTGAATCCTCTCAAGTATACGAGCGGCGAGACTGCGTGGCAAGCCCTCCAATTCTCGCCGTGCTGACCTGGCGAAGGTAACTTCGTATGTGTACATCTATCGTTTCCCAAGCACTCGCTTTCGAACTTCTTCCAACGTTTCTCGCGGCTCCTTCTCCCTCTCTTTTGTCAATAAAGTATCATAGAAATCCTCCCAAATAGCCCTGTGCCTTTTTAGGTCAATTATGACAGCTTTCTTTTCATTTCCTTCATCCACTACGAAGTTGACTCCTTTCACCTTTTTTCGCTGACTGGTTACAGTTACCATATCTTATTAGATCTCCTTTCAATAATTGGGCATAACAAGTTATTAGATAGTTTCTCAATAATACCAGAGAGGACATATGTGGTCAAGGAAATAACTATATGAGGAGTTCCCCAAGAATTGACACTCCAAATCTGTAACAGTAAGAAATAAACGCAAAAAACAGTTTTCAGAAGTAGACGAGGTCTGTTCTAGAAAAAATGGGGAACTTTTATCAAGAAATGTGAGGAAAGATGACCTCCTAGAAGAAAATGAACTAGAAGAATATTGGGTCAATTCTTTCATATTGACAGATTCTGTTCAATTAGACCTAACAGCTTTCTGAGCTTTTTGTCCTTTTGCAACTTTTACCTTAACCGCTTTCTTCCCTGACTCACTGTACTGTAGTCTACTTCAAATATCTTGCCTATTTCTACCCCTTTGAGCCCTCCAATAATTATTCTTTTTTCTTTTTACTGCTGTACACCAGAAGGCTGCTCCACTTATATTTTATGAAATAATTAATCTTTTCTTTTTCAGTCTTCTGCATAAAACTGGGAAGTTAAAATAATGTTTTGTCTATAGAATAAAAGTGAAGGAGAATAAATACAGATAGATGAGCAAACATTTGAAAGAATCAAAAAGGAATCTATTGAGAAATGTATTGACAAATATTTTGGTTCCCAAATTTCTTGAGAGGAAAGATATACCATGCGGAATTTTATGGAAGATTTTCTCAACCAAATTATGAAGGCAGAGCGAAATTTTTTCTTGAAAATGCCCAAGACAACAAAGGAAATGGCTACTATGGCAGAAATCTTATCACTGGAGCATGGAAACTCAATCTGGAAGTGCCCTGAGACAGGAAAGGACAATTCCGTCCTCAAGTTTTACCTGACCATTACAAAAGGGTTGATTCAAGCTATACCGACTTACATATGAGTTTAACTGTCAATGGTTACTCGGAAAGTCAAATAGTTCAGACTCTCAGAGAACTTGGACTGTGTTACTCTAAAGAACAGATGGATAAAATCAAACAACAACTTATAGAAAGGCTAACTGACTACAAAACAAGAGAACTTCCAGAGAACGCTTTTGCATTATTCATAGATGGATATATGACTGACATGAAGGAGAATCATAGAATCAGGAAAGTCTGCGAATATGTAGTTGTAGGGATAGATTTGTAGGGGAAAAAAGACATATATGGGATATATACATTTTTTGGTTCTGAAAACAGAGCAGACTGGCTAAAAGTATTTAATGATTTAGTGGACAGAGGACTTAAAAGAGTTGTTTTAATTGTCAGTGATGATTTTTCTGGAATTGTGGAAACATCTCGTGCATTGTATCCATTGCAAGACGGAGGGCAAGCTTAGTGAGGCGAAGTCTCGAATCAAGTTCGGGATTGCTCCTGGCATGAGTTTGAAGTTGTAGTGCAACTGAGACTTGAAACGTACCCTTGTCCCGAAAGCTCTCGGGAAATGTTCTGTGCGTAGCAAGAGATCAGGTAGTCATTATATGCAAGGGACATGACAGAACTGCAATCTCAATGTCTAAACGATTGGGGCTCAGGATAAAGCTTGTGCCTGTTTGTGGCGGGTGTGTAAAAGGCGCACCTTTTTCAGAGCAATATCAGTTGCTGACTTTAATCGATATTTGATATAAAATAAATCATAACTGAAGTGAACGGAGTTGTTTGTATGTCTGTAAGTACAGTGAAAAAGATCGATCCTGAAGATTATATCCTGTCAGTATTGACTCCTGAGGACAGACTTGATGCAGCTTTCCGGGTTGCCAGCGAAGCCTT
>FWPV01008524.1_pt1 | contig 17876 bp, 17 predicted proteins | sample 2228371 | NCBI WGS metagenome assembly FWPV01 (sample SAMEA103939776, study PRJEB20133) | metagenome | reverse complement strand
GTGTCGGCGGCGGCTCACCGGGAGCGCGGCCCGACAGATGGCGCGAGTAGTTCTCGATGCCCTTGCAGAAGCCCATCTCGTTGAGCATCTCGAGATCGAAACGCGTGCGCTGCTCCAGCCGCTGCGCCTCGACCAACTTCTGGTTTTTCTGGAAATACTCAAGGCGCTCGCGCAGCTCGATCTTGATCGCCTCGATCGCGCGCAGCGTGGTCGCCCGCGGCGTCACGTAGTGGCTCGACGGGTAGACCGTGAAGCGAGAAACACGCTGCAGGATGTGCCCGGTCAGCGGATCGAAGACCTGGATGCTTTCGACTTCATCGTCAAACAGCGAGACGCGCACCGCCGTTTCCGAGTTCTCCGCCGGAAAGATGTCGAGCACGTCGCCGCGCACACGGAACGCCCCGCGCTTGAACTCGACGTCGTTGCGCTCGTACTGCATCGCAGTCAGCCGCTCGATGGCCTCCCGCTGCGCGAGTTTCTCGTTCTCGCGCAAATGCAGGATCATGCCGTGGTAGTCGACCGGGTCGCCGATGCCGTAGATCGCCGATACCGTGGCGACGATGATGGTGTCGCGCCGCTCGAGCAATGCCTTGGTCGCCGACAGGCGCATCTGCTCGATGTGCTCGTTGATGCTCGAATCCTTCTCGATGAACAGGTCCTTCGACGGCACGTAGGCTTCGGGCTGGTAGTAGTCGTAATACGACACAAAGTATTCGATCGCGTTTTCCGGGAAGAACTCGCGGAACTCGGAATACAGCTGCGCCGCCAGGGTCTTGTTCGGCGCCATCACCAATGCCGGCACGCCGAGGCGCGCGATGACATGCGCCATGGTGTAGGTCTTGCCCGAGCCGGTGACGCCGAGCAGGGTCTGGCTGACCAGTCCGGCGCGCACGCCCTCCTCCAGCTTCGCGATGGCCTCGGGCTGGTCGCCCGCCGGCGCGAAGGTCTGGTGCAGCCGGTAGGGGCTGTCGGGGAAGGTGATGATTTCCATGCGGATCCGGGCAAAAAGGTCGATGTTACCGGTTTCGCCCGACCATCGCCCCAGTCCAGCCGTCCGGTCGGCCAGCGATTCAATTTGGGTGCACCGCAAAAACACGGATAAAATGACGTTTGAGCCATTTTTTCAACGCCTTTTTGACGGTTTTGCCGCCGTTTCAGCCCATGACCTCCTCCGTACTCGAAAAAATCGAAATGGCGCCCAAGGATCCGATCCTGGGCGTAACAGAAGCCTATGTCGCCGACCAGAACCCGAAGAAGGTCAACCTGGGTGTCGGCGTCTACACCGACGACGACGGCAAGGTGCCGGTGCTGCAGTGCGTGCGCCGCGCCGAACAGCAACTCGCCGAAAAGCCGCTGCCGCGCAACTACCTGCCGATCGACGGCCTCGCTGCTTACGACCGTGCCGTGCAGGAAACCCTGTTCGGCGCCGACAGCGCAGCCGTGAAAGAAGGCCGCATCGTCACCGTGCAGACCCTCGGCGGTACCGGTGCCCTCAAGGTTGGCGGAGACTTCCTGCGCCGCATCAATCCCGGCGCTGCCATCCACATCAGCGACCCGAGCTGGGAAAATCATCGCGCGATCTACGAATACGCGGGATTCACGGTAAAAACCTACCCCTACTACGATCCCGAGACTCACGGCCTGAAATTCGATGCGATGATCGCTGGACTGGGGCAGTTACCGGCGGGCGACATCGTGCTGTTGCATGCCTGCTGCCACAACCCCACCGGCGTCGACCTGACGGCCGCCCAGTGGGAAAAGGTCATCGCCGTGGTCAACCGGCGCAAGCTGGTGCCCTTCCTTGATCTCGCCTACCAGGGATTCGCCGACAGCCTCGACGAGGACGCGCATACCGTCCGTCGCTTCACCGCGGAATGCCCCGCGGTGTTCGTATCGAGCTCGTTCTCGAAGTCGCTGTCGCTGTATGGCGAGCGTGTGGGTGCGCTGAGCATCGTCACTTCGAGCAAGGAAGAGGCGGCACGCACGCTGAGCCAGCTCAAGCGCGTGATCCGCACCAACTATTCCAATCCGCCGACCCATGGCGGCCAGGCGGTATCGCTGGTGCTGACCACGCCGGAGCTGCGCGCGCAGTGGGACCAGGAACTGGGGCAGATGCGTGACCGCATCAAGGTCATGCGCAAGCAGCTGGTGGACAAGATCCGGGAGCGACGCGCCGATTTCAACCTGGACTTCATCGTCCAGCAGCGCGGCATGTTCTCCTACTCGGGGCTCAGCAAGTCGCAGGTGCACAAGTTGCGCGATCAGTATTCGATCTACGCCATCGACAGCGGCCGCATCTGCGTCGCGGCGCTGAATTCGAAGAACATCGATTACGTCGCCGACGCCATCGCCAAGGTTCTGGTCGAAGACTGATCCGGCATTTGCACTGACAGGATGACGATAGCCGGTGCGATGCGCCGGCTATTTCTTTTTGTCGCCGCCGAACAGCCCTTCGGCCCAGTTGCCGATCTTGGCGCCGACCGAGGTGCCGACGCCCGGGCCGAGCACCGCGGTGCCCAGCGCGGCGCCCGCGACCGACGCCCCCGTCGGCAGCACCATCGGTGAATCAAGGGTGCCGCTGACGTTCAGCGGCACCGTGGCCGAAGCCAGCTTGCCGGTACCCAGCTGCGCATTGATGCGTCCGGAGAGTGATTTGTTGGGGGCGATGGTGACATTGCCGTCAGCCGCCAGCGAACCGGAGGCCACTTTCAGGCCGGTGATGCGCTGAGTGCCGCGGTCCAGCGCATAGTGGCCGGACAGCGTGTCAAAACGGGTCTCCCCGCTGCTGTCCTTGGTAAGCAGGCTGGAGGCAGCCTTGCGGATATCCACGCCCTGCAGCACGCCATCGCGGATGTCGAAAGGTGTTTCCAGCTTCAGCAGGTTCTGCAACTGGCCGGCCGAGGGCGCGCTGCCGGAAAACACCGGCTTCGCCGTCAGTCGGCCGCTGATCCTGGTCTTCGGCGAGAACAGCGGCACGAGGTCACGCAGCTCGATGCCGCTGACCTGGTAGCTGCCTTTGAGCTGCATGCCCTTCTGCCAGCCCAGTGTGGTCGTGCCGCTCAGCGTGCCGCCATAGAGCTTCGCGCGGACCTCGGACAGCGTGGCAGCGGTCGTGGTCGCCACGCCCCTGATCTGCAGCTCGTCGAACAGGATTGGCGGGCCCGCCGGAGGACGCCAGCCCCTGGCGTCGACCTCGATGCCGAATTTTCCGCCCGAAGGAATGACCCTCGCCTTGAACTTGCCGTCGCGGGCCGTGATGTCCGCACGTTCCGGGAATCCGTTCGCCGCGAGACTGATGCGAGCATCGAAGGGACCAAAGGTCGCCTTCTGCAACTGCAGCAGTGCGTCATCGAGCACGATCGCACGCACCTGCATAGTGAAATCGGCCGGTTTGGACTTGGGGTCCGCCCGGGTCCAGGCCGGAATGCGATCCAGCGCACGCTGGTTGAGCACCAGTCCGTCGATATCGATGCTGCGAATGACCTTGGTGGCCGACAGCATCGACAGCAGATCCGGCGTCACAGCGATGCGCCCCACCCTGATGTCGGCATTGCCGATCTCCACGCCGTCGACGATCACATGCGGCAGGGGCAGACCCGCGAGCCTGACCCGCTTGATGGTGACAGGCTCCTTGAGCTTTTCGGACAGCAGGCGCTCGATGCGCGGCCGGTAGTCGTCGAGTGACACGAACAGCGGCAGGACTGCCAGCGTCGCCACCAATACCGCAAAGAGCACCAAAAGACGTTTGAACCACTTCATTTTCATCGGTTTTCCGCGTTGACCCACCTTCGAAGCACGGATAGAATACGCCCCTCGCTGAGCCGGTAACAACCGGTTTTCCCAGCACAATTCCCCGATAGCTCAGTCGGTAGAGCGACGGACTGTTAATCCGCAGGTCCCTGGTTCGAGCCCAGGTCGGGGAGCCACCGAATTTCTTTCAGGTCTTGGACTTGGCCCCGCCACCCCGGCGGGGCTTTTGTCATTCTGTGATCGCCATGCCGAAAGTCCGCCGGTCGGTGTCGTTGAAAGCTCAACGAAGAAATTCCGAGCACCCTGCCTTTAGATGATCCAGTTTCAGGGTAGCTTGCGACGGGCTCGCCGAAATTGCATCGCCGCGACGTGAGGCATAATGAACATTGAAAAGAGGTCGCTCAAAATTCAATGAAAAACCCGGCTCGGCACCCAGTGAAAACCAGCAAGGAGGACACTCAATGAGTGACCATCATCACCATGATCACGATGACAGGCATAACGCTCCGTTATCCGGCCCCGCTCTGCGCGTCAAGGCACTGGAGTCTTTGCTTGCTGACAAGGGCCTTATCGATGTCAAAACGCTGGACGAAATTGTCGACACGTACGAACGGCGCGTTGGTCCGCAGAATGGCGCCCGTATCGTCGCGAAGTCCTGGACCGACCCGGAATTCCGGATCCGCTTGCTCGACAACGCAACCAGCGCAATAGCCGAATTAGGCTTTATCGAACGGTGGGCCGAGGACATGGTCGCACTGGAAAACACGCCAAAAATCAGAAACCTGGTCGTGTGCACACTTTGCTCCTGCTATCCGTGGCCCGTTCTTGGTCTCCCTCCTGCCTGGTACAAATCCGATGCCTATCGTGCGCGTGCTGTGCTGGATCCACGCGGGGTACTCAAGGAATTAGGCGAGGAAATCCCTGCCGATGTCGAAATTCGAGTATGGGATTCCACAGCCGAACTGCGATATCTGGTCATCCCCGAACGGCCCGCCGGCACCAAGAACTGGACCGAAGAGCAGCTCGCTGAAATCGTAACGCGGGACTCGATGATCGGCGTGGCGCATCTCAAGGTTCCGGAGAGCAGGAAATGAACGGCATCCATGACATGGGCGGCATGCATGGATTGGGACCGGTGATTCGAGAGGAGAACGAACCGGTCTTTCATGAGTATTGGCACGGTCGCGTTTTCGCGCTGCGGATGGCCTGCGCTTTCCATAAAAAATGGAACGCCGATATGGGGCGGTACGCGAGAGAGCGTATGCCCCCAGTGGAGTTTCTCAATGCAACGTATTACGAGCGGGGTCTGTATGCCCTGGAAACCTTGCTGGTGGAGAGCTCACTGATTTCTCGCCATGAACTTGAAAGCGGGACTGCTGCCGCAAAAGCCCCTGTTGCGGCGACGCTTCAGCCAGAGGCCGTAGCGGCGATTGTGAAGAGTCGTCGCAAGACAAGGATGGAGGATGATGTTGCGCCCCGATTCAAGGTTGGAGACAGGGTTTTAACCAGCAACTCCCAGCCTGTTGGCCATACGCGACTCCCGCGTTATGCAAGAGGGCGACGCGGCGTCATTGACCGTGATCATGGCGTTTTTACCTTTGCCGATACCAACGCAATGAAGCAGGATAAAAAGCCCCAGCACCTGTACAGCGTCCGGTTTGACGCCACCGAAATATGGGGCGATGACGCCTCGCCGATTGACAGCATTTATCTGGATCTTTGGGATGACTACCTCGAGCTTGTCTGACGTGAATCTTGACGCCATTCCCGCACTGCCTCGTAACGAGGACGGCCCCGTATTCAATGAGCCGTGGGAAGCGCAGGCCTTCGCCATGACCCTGGAGCTTCATCGTCGCGGTCTGTTTACATGGAAGGAATGGGCAGACACACTGGCCGAAGAAATATCCGATGCGTGCAAACGAAAAGAATGGGATGAAGGAAAACACTACTACGTGAGGTGGCTGGCAGCCCTGGAAAAAATCGTCTCCGAAAAGAATGTCGTCCCCAGTGCAGATTTGATTCGCCGCATTGACGATTGGGATGCTGCCGCGAGGGCCACCCCTCACGGGCAACCGATAAAACTTCATCGCCGCCAGTAATTTTTATTTCAATTCGATATCAGTACGGCCTGTCTGATTTTCCGGGGGGCTTTGAAGCCGCAGGCGAATGCCGTCAGCAAACGCCCCATCGGGGATTTGAGGCATCCCCCTGCGTTGAAAGACAGCGCCCGTTCAGTCGCCGTCCTGGAATCAGTGTCCGGTGTACTTCGACGGCGCGCGGGTTTTTTCCCGGTGTTGCTGGCAGGGCATGCAGCGCTTGGCGCTGGGATAGGCTTTCAGGCGCTCATAGGCCACGGGCTCGCCGCAGTCGATGCACAGCCCGTAACGGCCGTCGGTAATCCGCTGCTCTGCCGCGACGATGTCCCGTACTTCGCCGATGTCGCGCAGGACTTCAGCTTCTGAAATATCGCGCAGCAGGCTGGCAGCTGCTTCGTCGCCCATGTCGCCGACGCCACCCACCAGTTCCGCATGATGCGCGTTTCCGGAACGCGTCAGCACTTCGCGGATTTCTTCCAGCAGATGGGTCTTGCGTTTGGACATCCAGTCCTGCAGGGATGCGATCTGTTTTTCAGTCAATGTATTCATGGGCCTGATGTTGCTGTATGACCGGATGCAGCGTTTTGATCTGCGTCAACTTTCAGCCGTCGATTTCGAATTCGCCGTTGATTTCGATGACTGCACGCCGCGGCAATTCCGCGATGCCCACCGCCGAGCGTGCATGGCAGCCCTTCTCGGCACCCCAGACCTCGTAAAACAGGTCCGATGCGCCATCCATGACGGCAAACTGGCGCTCGAATCCCGGCGCTGAATTGACCATCCCGAACAGGCGGATGATTCGCGTCACGCGGTCGAGGTTGCCGGTGTGCTTGTGCAGGGTCGCCATGATCACCAGCGCCACGGCACGCGCGGTCTTGTAGGCCTCCTCCTCCGACACTTCGCTGCCGACCTTGCCGGTGGTGACGACGCCGAGGGGCATCTCATGGCGTCCGGAGCTGTGGCCGGAGAGATACAGCACCTTGCCGGACTGCACGCAGGCCGTGCGGTTCTTGCTGGCATGGGGATGCACGGGCGGCAGCTCCAGTCCCAGTGCGTGGATACGATCGAGAATGATGCTCATCAGGCGGTTTCCGGGTGATTCTCCCGCGGCGGCTCAGGCCGCAGGAGGTTGAAGGAGGATCAGGCCGTGGCGGTGACCGCGCCGATGGCGGAAAACAGGTTTGCCACCGTCTCCCGCGGAATGTTGCGGGTGATGAAGACGATCCGGGTGGAGCGGTCCTCGCTGGGCCAGGCTGCGAGTTCGACCGGCGGATGGAACAGGTGCTGCACGCCCTGCACGACCATCGGGCCGGCATGGCCGGCAATGTTGATCAGACCCTTGACCCTCAGCATGTCCGATCCGCGCAAGGCGCCAAGCACCTCCATCGTCTGCGAGAAGGCCTGCCAGGTCATGGGTTCGGTGTAGCGCAGGCAGAATGACTTGACCGTCTCGTCGTGGCGATGATGCTCGCCATGCTCGTCGGGCTCGCCGATCCAGCGCTGGATGTCCTCCAGCTTGCCTTTCATGTCGCGCAGGCCGACATCGATCAGGAAGGCGAGGTCGATTTCCCCGTTGACCGCGCGCTTGATCGGCGCCTGCGGATTCAGCGCGCGGAGCCTCTCTTCCAGCTTCGCCGTGGCCTCCTCGCCCGCGAGGTCCGACTTGGTGATGACGATGCGGTCGGCGAGCGCGGCCTGCTTGACCGGTTCCTGCATGGTCTCGAGCTGTTCAATGCCGTTGACGGCATCGGCCAGGGTGACCACGCAGTCGAGGCGGTAATGCTCCGCCAGGATGTCGTCGGTCATCAGCGTCTGCATCACCGGCGCGGGGTCGGCAAGGCCGGTGGTCTCGATGACCACCCGCGTGAAATCGATGATGTCGCCGTTGCGGCGCTTGACGAACAGGTCGCGCAGCGTCTCCTGCAGATCGCCGCGCAGCACGCAGCACAGGCAGCCGTTGTTGAGCAGCATCATCTGTTCGGAGGACACCTCGACCAGGTCGTTGTCGATCGCCTGTTCGCCGAACTCGTTGACGATGACTGCGACCCGGTTCATGTCCGGCCGCTTCAGCAGCTTGTTGATCAGCGTCGTCTTGCCGCTGCCGAGGAAGCCGGTCACGACGCTGACCGGGAACTTCCTCGAAAGTGCATCCAGCATTTTCCGGGGCCCGCCTATGCGCTCATTTCGATGATGTAGAGACCGCCCGCAAACCGGTCCACCGTGTAGATCAGGCCGTTTTCATCGACCCAGACGTCGTTGATCTGGATCGAGCCCTTGGGCGACAGCTTGGGCGCGCCCGGCACGTAGTAGGCAATCTCCTGGGGCTGGTACGGATTCGAGGTGTCGAACGCGCGCACGCCGCCGTTGAAGAAGGTGCCGACGATGATGCTGTTGGAACGGAACGAGGCCGGGCCCGGCAGGTTCTCGTGGATGTTGTGGGCGCCGAAGCGGCCGCCGCGCTTGACGAAGTTCTCCGCGGGCGGCATCGGCAGCGTGGACATCGGCACCAGGTTGGTCTCGACACTGGCGTTGACGATCCAGCCCAGCTTGGGCCAGTCGAGGCCGTCGTCCTTGGTGCACTCGTCGGTCACCAGCAGCAGGTCGCGTCCGAGCAGCGGCATCACCGTGTGGCAGAAGCCGTTGTACGGCGGCGAATAGCGCCAGTTGGTGATCACCTTCGGATTCGACTTGTCGGAGATGTCGAGGATCACCGCGCCGCCGTCGAGGTAGGCCACGTAGGCGCGGTCCGGGCGCTCCGGATACACGTTGACGTTGTGTGGACGGTAGCCGCCGTCAAAACGCGGATGGCGCGGGGGCGGTGCCTCCTTGTCGCCCTTGTGAGTGCCGGGATAGTGCCAGCGGCCCACCTCCACCGGCTTCGACGGGTTGCGCACGTCGATGATGCGGTAGAACTGGAAATCGTTTTCGTGGGTCGGCTCGAAATCCGCCGAACCCGAGGTCAGGTGCACGTATTCACCGTCGACAAACCACACGCAATGCGCGCCGCGCGAATGCGGGCCCGAGGCATCGAAATGGGAAATCAGCTTCGGCTTCTCCGGAGTGCTGATGTCGAAGATGTCCATGCCGGCGGGCTTGTCGCCGACTTTCTTGGTCTGGTAGGCCACCACCATCATGTCGCCGACGACGTCGAGCGAGTTCGAGCGCACGCGCTCATGGGGCAGGTCGGTCTGGCAGATCACCTTCGGGTTCTTGACGTCGCTGACGTCGACCGCAGTGAAGTTCTTCGGTGCCGACTCGTGCGCCAGCCACAGGATGCGGCGACCGTCCTTGGTCACCTGCATGTTGATCCCCTCGCCGATGCCGCCGAATCCGGCGAGCTCGTTGTGGGAAATCAGCTTCATGTTGCGGGAAATGGTCTGGCTGGCCTGGCCCTGCGGTGAAAGAGTCGGTTTCATCGGGTCTTTCTCTTGGTTCGGGTTGAAGTGGATTTTCCGGCTGTGCTGCGTTTGCGCTTGACGCCCGCCATCTGCTCCAGCACTGCGCAGACGGCGGCGGTGTCTTCCAGCGCACGGCCCTGCGCATGGGCCGCGGCGTAAAACGGTTTCGAAGCTTCGAACAGCGGCACCGGGCAATGCAGGTCGGCCGCAAACTGCTCAATGATATCAATATCCTTCTTGTAGACGTCGATTTTCATTGTCGCCGGGCTGTAGCTGCCGCGGACCATCAGCGGTCCGCGCACCTCGAACATCCGCGAGGTCCCTGCCCCGTCCCGGATGACCTGGTACAGCAGTTCCAGGTCGAGCCCCGATTTCATGCCCAGCACCATGGCCTCGGCGGTCGACAGGTTGTGGATGGTCACCAGCAGGTTGGCCACGTACTTGAGTTTCGAACCGTTGCCGAATTCACCGCAGTAATAAACGCTGCGCGAAAAACCCTTCAGCGCTGCCTCGGCCTTTACATAGGCCCTGTGATCCCCGCTGGCGTAAATGGCAATGTCGCGCTGTGCCGCCTGCGCGCCGGTGCCGCTGACCGGGCAGTCCAGCACCGAGATGCCGCGGACGGCACAGCGCTCGCGGATCTCGTGTTTTTTCGACAGCGGCAGCGTGCTGGTTTCGATGACCACGGTGCCGCGCTTCGCGCTGTCGACGATGCCGCCCCTGCCGAAAAAGGCGGCATCCACGGCGGCGAGGCTGGGCAGCGAGCTGACCAGGACCGGGCAAGCGCGCGACACCGCAGCCGCCGATGCCCCGGGTCTGCCGCCGAGCTTTTTCAGCTGGGCTCGCCGCTTCGGATCGATGTCGAAGCCGCTGACCTGGAAACCCGAGGACAGCAGATGGCGCGCGAAGGCGCCACCCATGATGCCGAGGCCGATGCTGCCGATCTGCTGCCTGATGACTGCTGCTCCCTTTATTGCTTGGAAAGGCCGAGGAAATCCATGACTTCCTTCAAGCTCGCATACTGCGATTCAAAAAACTTGCTTGTCTCGGCGGAATTTTTGTAATCGATGATCCATTGGCTTTTTTCGGCAATGGCCCTGAATTCGCTGCTGCCGGCAATTTTTCCATACACATCGTCCCAGAAGGCAATCTGTGCCGGGGACATGCCCTTGCTGCCGATCACGCCACGCCAGTTTTCAAAGACGCCTTTATACCCGAGTTCAGGCCAGGTCGGCGCCTCCGCCAGTGTTCCGGACAGGCGTTGCGGCGAAGAAATTGCCAGCAGCCGCATCCTGCCAGCGGCCACGTGCGGTGCAATCTGCACGTTACCGCCGGACAGGACGTCAACATGCCCTCCCAGCAAGGCGGTAATGGCTTCACCAGTGGATGTAAAGGCGACCATTTTGGTCTTTTTGATATCCACCTGTCCTGACAGCAGCGGCATGCCGAAGGAAATATGATGGGTTCCGCCCAGCGCACTGCTGAGGGCCAGGGAATATGCTTCGGGATTCTTGCGCAAGGCCTCGATCAGGTCTTTTCCGGTTTTCAGTGGCGAGTCCGGACGCACTGCAAAAGCAATGTACTCCGTCATCATGACGGTCAGCGGCGTGAAATCCCGGAATGACAGCTTGAGCCTGCCGTTGATGTGGCTGGTATGCAGGGTGGACGAGGTGATGCTCATGAAGTGCGGATTGCCGGCCTGCTGACTCAGGAAATTGTAGGCAATGGCGTGACCGCCACCTCCCCGGTTGGTCACTCCGCTGGTGACGGGAACCAGCTTCAGCTCGTCCCACAACTTCTGGAAGGTGCGTCCTGCATGGTCCAGTGAGCCGCCCGCGGTCGAGGGAATGATCAGTTCGACGTGGCGGTCGGGCTTCCAGGCTTGAGCATGAACTGTACCGGCGATGACCATTGCCAGTACCCAGAAATAGCATAACTTATTGATTATAAACAAGTTTTTCATCGTTCCTCTCCGTTGGTTGGATAAACGTACGGCCGATGGTTCCTTGCTGCTGAGATCGATCCCTGCCCCGGGTGGCGCTTTCAGGGCGGGACCTGTTCTTGTATGAAATCGGTGCTTACTCAGTTCGGTTTCATGTTGACGCGCGCCTGCTCCGCTTCCTCCGGTGTCATGTTGTCGATGCGGTCTTCCAGCCACGGGGTCGAAGAGACCAGGGCATAGCGCGCGTGTTTGCGCACCTGCATGCGCAGGCGGTCTCCGCGATTGACGTGGACGATGTCGCCGGCGCCGATCGATTTCCGCTCGCTGCCCGCCGTCGCGTCGATACGGCCGCTCAACACGTATATGAACATTTCATGCACGGAGACGTTCTCCGGTTCGGCGTAACCTGCCGGCACCTCGAACAGGCCGAAAGCAAGGCGCTCGCCCTCGATCCAGTTCACGCAGCGGCCGGAACGCGCCGGCGCATCGAGGCTGTCGAGGATGGGATGGAAACAGACCGGCAGGCCTTCGATGATCACCTGCGACTGCCCCTGGGTTTTCTGGTGCTTGTCGCGGTCGCCGACATTGTATTTCCGGTTGACCTCGGCCACGGTCATCGCCTTGTCGGGAACCGCCTCGTCCTCGGCCAGACCGACCACGGTCCAGGTCTTGTCCTTGATATACAGATACTGCAGGTTGCCGTCCTCGGTCGCCTTCATCGAGTGTCGCGCATAGGCCGGTGCATGAACAAAGGTTCCGGGTTTCACGATCCGCCGGTCCTTGCCGACGATGGCATTGATCTTGCCCCGGATCGGGAAAATCAGCAGTTCGTTCGGGTGGTAATGCAGCTCCGAACCGGTACCCGCATTTTTGTGCAGCAGGCAGAAATAGATGTAGCGCCCCTCGATCACCGGCGCCTTGCCGGTGGACAGGTGTGGTGTCAGGTAATTGCTTTCGAAATCCTCGAAACGATGGAATGGCATGACGTGTATGTCCGCAATAAGATTGAAACGGTTATCAAGTGCGGTGCCGGCATCGCCGCCGGACCTCCTCCGCAAATAATCCTAGCACGCTCCGTAAATCCGTCGAGGACTCAGGAGTCGCCACGCAGGCGCGCGACGGTGTCGTCGATCAGCTGGCGCGAGATGTGCACGGGTTCAGGCAGGTCCGGCAGTGCGTCGACGGAAAACCATTGCGCGTCCTCGAGTTCCGCGGGATCCGGCAGCACCTCGCCACCGGCCCATTCGGCGCTGAAGGCCATCACCAGCGAATTCGGAAACGGCCAGGGCTGGCTTCCGAAATAGCGCGGGTCTCGGATTTCGACACCCACCTCTTCCCTGACCTCGCGCGCGAGGCACTGTTCGAGGGATTCTCCGGCTTCGACGAAACCGGCAACCACCGTGTAGCGACCGGACGCATAACCCGGCTTGCGCGTGAGCAGCAGTTCCCTGCCGCGATGCACCAGGGCCATCATCACCGGCGCAATGCGCGGGTAGTACACCAGGCGGCATTCCACGCACTCGACTGCGCGGTCAGCGGAATGCGGAACTGTCGGCGCGCCGCAGGATCCGCAGAAGCGGTGGGTGCGTTCCCATTCCAGCAACTGGAATGCCTGGCCTGCCAGTGCGGAAGCCAGGTCGTTGCCCTCGAGGATCAGCGCGCGCAGGCCCAGCAATTCGAGCCCGCCCGGCAACTTCGCACCCGGCGGCAGATGCAGGCCGTAGCAATGACGGCCTTCAAGGCGTCCGAGGTACAGCGCGGATTTCAGCGGCAGGCCGCAGGCGCCGGCATCGAGCTGAGGCAATCGTGGCGCCCCCATTTCATCGCGCGCGACCAGCACGCGGTTGCCCTGGAACAGGCAGCAGACGACCTCCTCGGCCACGAAAGCAGGACCGCGATGCCCAGGCAAGAATCCGCCCTGCGTCATGACCGCCTCAGATTTTGCCGTTGAACAGCGCCGTGGCGGCGTTGCAGAAAATGTTCTCGCGCTCCTTCGCGGTCAGACCCGGCGTCATCTCGACACGGTCGACCGGCGCCATCTCGCCCATGTCGAAGGGCGCATCGGTGCCGAGTACCACCCTCTCCGATCCGACAACATCGATCAGGTGGCGGATGGCCTGCGGACTGTGGGTCAGCGCGTCGAACCAGAAGCGCTTGAGCATCTGCATCGGGTCGGATTGGGTGAATTCCGCCGTGTCCGGGCGCACCCTGTGGCCGTGCACGAAGCGCCCGATCTGATATGGCAGGAAGCCGCCGCCGTGGGCGAGCAGGATTTTCAGGTCCTTCAGTTCGTCGAGCGCGCCGCTGAACATCAGCTTGCCGACCATGATCGTGGTGTCCAGCGGATTGCCGATCAGGTTCATCAGGTAATAGCAGTCGAGACGCCCCGCAGCGCCCTGGGTATTCGGGTGCGCAAAGACCATCACCTTGAGCTCCTCTATGCGCCTGAGCACCGGGCGGAATTTCGGATCAGCCAGCTCTTCCTCGCCAATGGCCGTGCCGAGTTCGACGCCCCTGAATCCGTATTCCTTCACCACCCGCTCCAGCTCGGCAATGGCTGCCTCCGGGTGCTGCATCGGCAGCGTGGCCATGCCGCGCAGGCGGTCGGGCTTCGCTGCCGTCATCTGTGCCACGCCGTCATTGACGATGCGTGCAGTTTCGATCGCCAGATCATCCTTCAGGTTGTAGAAAAAGGTCTGCGGGCCCGGCGAGATGAAAGCGATGCCGATTTTCCTGCGGTCCATCGACTCCAGCTTGGCGTCGGCATCGTAGAACTCGGGTTCAAAGGGAAAACGCACCTTGCCGCGGATGAACACGCGGTTGTGGCCCTCCCCTTCGATTCTGGTGTTGTAGGCGGGATTCGCCTGCATCGCCCTGACGATGGTTTCCGGAATCACGTGGTTGTGCACGTCGATGCGCTTCATGCCTGCTCCTGTTTGCGTGTCTTTTTCTGCGGCTGTGTTCTTGCCGCCGGTTTTTTCGCCGTGTTGCCGGGCAGGCTGAATACGCCTTCATCCGCCAGTGCACGCACCTCGGCAGCCATGATCTGTACCACTTCGTCGATGGCAGCGGAAGGCCGGCGCTCCGCCTGCTGGCCGAGCGTGAGTATACGATGGATGTTTGCGTCGACAACCGGCGCGGCAGTGATGCTCCCGGCCGTGACGTCTTCGTGGAATGTCGATACGGGCATCAGCGCGATGCTGGTGCCGCGAAGCACAAGACGGCGGATGGCCTCGACCGCATCGATCTCCGCTTCGACACTGACACGCGCCCGGTGGCGCTGCAATTGCTCGTCGGCAATGATGCGGATTGCCTCGGTGCTGATCACCGGCGTGCGCGCCAGCTCGGCCACGGTGAAAAAGCGTTTTGCGGGGCGCGCCTGTGCCTTCGCGAACACCACGATGGGCTCGGAGATCAGCGGTGTCACCTTCACCGAACGCGAATTCACGGGATTGGTCAGCACCGCGATGTCGGCGCGCCCGGCCTGCAGCCAGTCGTAGAGCTGGTTGCTGAATCCGTCGACCACCTTCAGGCTGATCTGCGGACACTGCCGGCGCATGCGCTCGACGACTCCCGGCAGCAGCAGCGGTCCGGTGGTCGGCGACACGCCGAGGATCACCCGCCCCTGCGCCGCCGCACCACCGCTGCGCAGGCCGTCCTGCGCGCGGGCCAGTTCACGCAGGATGCGCTGGCAATGCTCGAGGAACTGCCGCCCGGCAGTGGTAAGGCGCACGCCGCGCGGCAGCCTGACCAGCAGCGGCACGCCCAGCTCGTCCTCCAGGACATGGATATGCCGCGACAGCGCGGGCTGGGCAATGCGCAGGTGCTGGGCGGCGCGGGTGATGCTGCCCAGTTCGGCGATCTGGACAAAATAGCGGATGCCACGCAAATCCATGGTTCGGGTCTTTCCATCATGAGATAACAAGGCGGCATGTTTGAGGCGCGCTGCCGCTTCCAGGGAAGGATGCCGCAGGGCCGGCTTTTTTCAATCGCACAATGCTGCGACGCGCCATTCCCGAGGCATGCCGATGCTGCAGTTTAGCCATGCCGGATTGTTATGTCACGGGGCCCGATTTGGTATTTGTCGCTGGATGCCGCCATCGTTAACATGCGGCCATCGTCATGCATGCGCCGGCTGCGAGGCCGGACAATCCGAAGGGAGAATCCGCAAGTGAGGCAGATCAACGTAGGCATCATCGGCACCGGCTGGTGCGGCGGTATCCGCGCCGACACCTGTGCCATCAACCCGGCGGTGAAGGACCTGCATATCGTTGAAACCCGTCCCGAACGTCTCGCCGAGGTGGCGAAGTCCTGCAACGCCAAAACCGCCACCGACGACTACCGGAAAATGCTCGAGGTCAAGGATCTCGATGCAGTGATGATCTCGGCGACACCGGAGAAGCTGCATTACCCGATGGCGCGCGACTGCCTCGAGGTCGGCCTTCACGTGTTCATGGAAAAGCCGATCGCAGTCGAGCTGCACGAGGCCGACGAGCTGATCGCGATTGCCCGCCGCAAGGGCGTCAAGTTCACCATCGGCTACTCGCAGCGCTACAACCCGAAGTACGCGTATGTCAAGAAATGCATCGACACCGGCCTGATCGGCAAACCGGTCAGCGCGCTGGTGTCGCGCCACATCCAGCGCAGCCTCGGCGCCAAGATCACCGGCCGCAGCAAGCTCTCCCCCGCCGCGATGGAGGCCACCCATGACCTCGATTTCATCCTCTGGTGCCTGGCGCCGGCGCAGCCCGTACGCGTCTACTCACAGCTGAACTATGGCGCAATGAAGGCCAACAGCGGCGCCGATGTCCCCGACACCCAGTGGATCACCGTAACCATGGACAGCGGCATGTCCTTCGTCATCGGTGCCGGCTGGAGCCTGCCGCCGGGTTACCCCAACGCCTGCTCGACCTGGATCGAAATGATCGGCACCGACGGCGCGGTGATCTGCGACGACACCCACCGCGACGTGATCCTCAACACTATGAAGAACGGCATGCAGCTGCCGATGTCATCGATGCCCGGAGAGCGCGTTGACCACGCCTTCGCCGGGCCGATGCACGCCGAAACCGTGCACTTCATCGAAGCCGTCGCCTGCGACCGTCCGGTGCTGGTCACCGCCGAGGAGGCGCGCAAGGTGATGGAGGTCTACATCGCCGCCGACCTATCGGCCGAGCGCAACGAGCCGGTGATGCTGCCGCTGCCCGAGTCGCGTCCTGCTGTGGCTGCGGTTGGCCGCTGAAAACCCTTTGGCCACAGAGGGCACAGAGAACACAGAGATAAAACGTCATTCCGGACGCGCAACGCGCGATCCGGAACCCAGTGGCTTCAGTATCTATTCTGGATTCCGGCTTCCGCCGGAATGACGATCAAGGAAAGGGTTTTCTCTGTGAACTCTGTGGCCAGGCTCCTGAACTTGTTTTTTTGAACTGGATTCGACAATGAAGAAAAACCCCAAGAAAATCGGACTTGCCATCATCGGTGCCGGCCGCGTCGGCCTGATCCGCGCCGAACTCGCCGCCCGCCATCCCGAGGTGGGTTGGATCGGCATTGCTGAAATCAATCCTGAACGCGGCGAAATCGTCCGCGAGAAATGCGGCGGCGACTTCGTCACCACCGATTTCCGCGAGCTGCTCGCCCGCCCCGAGGTCAATGCGGTGGCGGTATGCACCGACGAGCATCTGCATGTCGACCCGGTGATCATGGCGGCGGAACGCAAACTGCCGATGCTGATCGAAAAGCCGCTCGCCACCGATCTCGGAGAATCGGCGCAGACGCTGGCCGCGATCGAAAAGCACGGCGCCGACGCGGTGATCGGCTATACGCAGCGCTTCCGCCGCCGCTGGCTGGTGGCCAAGGAAAAGGTGCGCACAGGTTCGCTGGGCGACGTGACGATGGTCACCTCCCGCGCCTTCATGAACCGCCTGGTCGCCATCGACAACTACAAGCGCAGCGACAATCGCGCGGAAGTGACGCCGATGGTCATTTCCGGCACCCATGCCCTGGACGTGGTGATGTGGCTGATGGAAGCCAAAAAGCCGGTAGAGGTTTATGCGCGCTCGGTCAACAAGGCGCTGGGCCCGATCTGGCAGGGCGTCGACGGCACCGGCTACACGATCTCCTTCGACGACGGCGCGATTTACCACGGCGTGATTTCCTGGGCATTGCCCGAGATCTGGCCCGGTGCGGTTTACAGCCTCGAAGTCGGCGCGGTCGGCACCGAAGGCGTGCTAACCATTGACGACACCCACCGCGACATCGTGCTCGCCACCAATCTGATCCAGAGCGAAGGCTATGCACCGGACAAGCGCCGCCACGTCGACTTCCTGACCAGTTATCCGGTCGGCGACATGGCGCTTGGCGAATTGCGCGGGCCGATGCGTGAAGAGACCAATTCGTGGTTGAATCGCGTCTCACTGGGTGTTCCGACGCAGCACGCCACTGCGGCGGAAGGCCATAATCGGTTGATGCTGACCAAGGCCATAGACCTGTCGGCAAAACTGAAGCGGCCGGTGTCGTTACCCATCGCACCCGGCGATGAAAAAGTTTAATAAAAACATATAGTTATAACCAAAGGAGAGAAATCATGAAGTGCAACCTGAAACGCCTTGCCATGGCCACAGCGCTGTCGATGGTGGTCTGCGCTCCCGCACTCAGCGCGGAGGGCTATCCCAACCGCCCGATCCGCAT
>FWPV01004493.1_pt1 | contig 17877 bp, 19 predicted proteins | sample 2228371 | NCBI WGS metagenome assembly FWPV01 (sample SAMEA103939776, study PRJEB20133) | metagenome | reverse complement strand
CGCGATGGGGATGATGCAGGCGTCGCGGAGCGCAGCCACCGCGGCGAGTTCCACGATGCGCCGCGGTCTGGGTGAGGGAACGCACCTTCGCCAGCCCCGGCTGGGTTCTTCGACCATCACCCAGCCGCGGTCCCGCGCGAACTCTCGTGCCTCATCGTGGGCGTGGTACGCTCCGATCGGTTTGCTCGGCGACTCGAAGGCGGGGTCGCGCGGGTCGACGACGACCTGTGTGACCACGGTGACCACGGTGGTCTCCACGCCGCGCGCGAGGAGCTCGTTGCTGAGCACCTGCTGCAGCATCAAGCCGATGCCGCCTTCCGAGTCCGCACCCGCGATGAACAGCGGCGTGGGCGGCACTGCGTCACCGGCGAGCTCACCTCTGAGCACGATCGCGCCGATGACCGGTCCGTTGCCGTGCGTGAGGACCACGCGGTGCCCGCTTTCGATGAGGTCGGCTACGGCTCGCATGGCCTCGGTTGCGCGCCTGAACTGTGTCTCGACGGTCCCGTCGTCCCCGAAGCGCGCGATCGCGTTGCCCCCGAGGGCGACGACGATGTCACGAGGTCGCGTTCGCATCGTTCATCCTGCTGCGAGCGCGTGGCGAGCGATGAAGTCATCGACGACGGCGTCGATCGTGTCGCTGCCGGCATCGGCCACGCGGTACGAGACCCGTACCGTCGGTCTGTCGATGCGTATGAGCCGACCCAGGTCGATCGGCGTGCCGATCGCGACGACGTCACAGGGGGTCGCGGCGATCGTGGCCTCGAGGTCGGCGAGCTGGGCGGGCGAGTAGCCCATCGCCGGCAGGACCTCGTTCATGTGAGGGTAGGCGGCGAATGTGTCGCGCAGCGAGCCGACGGCGTATGGCGCGGCGTCGACGAGCTTCGCGGCACCGGCTTCACGGGCTGCCAGAGCGGCCGCGCCGTAGGTCATGCCTCCGTGAGTCACGGTCGGTCCGTCCTCGACCGCCAGCACACGCCGGCCTGCGAGCGCGGTCCCGTCGTCGGTCTCGATCCGGGACGCGGTGAGCACGATGCGTGCCGAAGGATTGTGCCTGCGCGCGATGGCCACCAGCTCGTCGACGGCTCCAGGCGGCGCGGTGTCGACCTTGTTCACGATGAGCACGTCGGCGCGCAGGAAGTTCACTTCTCCAGGGAAGAACGCCCGCTCGTGCCCAGCCCGGTGGGGGTCGAGCGCGACGATCTCCAGGTCGCTGCGGAAGAACGGCCAGTCGTTGTTTCCGCCGTCCCAGACGATGACGTCTGCTTCGGCCTCGGCCTGCCGCAGGATCGCTGTGTAGTCGACGCCTGCCATGACGACGGCGCCGGCTTCCACGAGGTGTTCGTACTCCTCGCGCTCCTCGATCGTGATACCGAGGCGGTCCAGGTCGCTCACGGACGCGTACCGTTCGACGGCCATCGCGTTCAAGTCCCGGTACGGCATCGGGTGCCGGACGGCGACCGCTCTGAGCTCCCGGTCGCGCAGATGTTCGAATATGCGCCGCGTGATGCCCGACTTGCCGACGCCCGTCCTCACAGCGCAGACGCTGATCACCGGCTTCGCCGACGCGAGCATCGTGGAGGCCGGCCCCATGATGCGGAAGTCGGCGCCGGAGGCCAGAGCGAGGGAAGCGCTGTGCATGAGTGCATCGTACCGCACGTCCGAGTAGGCGAAGATGACCTCGTCGGCGTGAAGGTCGTCGATGAGGCGGGGCAGGTCGGCTTCCGGAAGGATAGGGATCCCTTCCGGGTACCGGTCGCCCGCGAGGGGGGGCGGCAGCCGCCTGCCGTCGATGCCCGGGATCTGTGCGGCGGTGAACGCGACCACCTCGATCGATGGGTCGTCGCGCAGCGCCACGAGGTGGTTGTGGAAGTCGCGGCCGGCGGCTCCCATGACTATGACGCGGCGCTTCAGAGGCGAGCGGGGTTCGTGTGGGGCCATACGGGTCCTTCCGCTGGGTGCCCGAGAGGGGCACGTTCGCATAGAGTCTACTCGAATCTGCATAGCGAAGCGACGGGCCGTGACTGCGAGGTGACACGGCGACATCTCTGTCAGCCGGAGGTGACGGAGTGCGCTTCCTGTAGAGTGGTAACACACGGACCTGTCCACCCTCGGAAGGACGCCCATGCCGGCTTGAAGGCTTCTCGACCGCTTGACGCCTCGTGCGAGCATCCGCGTGCAGCTCACGGCTGCGGCTGTCGTCTGGGCTGTGGGCGCAGGCATCCTGCTCGTGCGCGGCGTCATCTACGTGCACGATCGCTCGTGGCACGCGTGGGCGCTTGCAGCGTCGCTCGCCGTGCTCATCGCAGTTCCGAAGACCCGCTTCGTGCTCGATGGCGTGGCGACGAGAGCGGTCCAGCGCATCCGTGAGCGGGGCCGGGCCTGCGTGTTCGGCTTCTTCTCGTGGAGGTCGTGGCTGTTCGTCGGCGTCATGATGGGCGGTGGTATCGCCATTCGCAACGCGTTCGTGCGCCCGGGGGTCGTCGGCGCCGGCATCCTCGGGGCGTTGTACGTGGGGATCGGCTCGGCGCTGCTGGTCGCGGACCGCGCGTTCTGGCGCGCCGCGTTCGAGGCATGGAGAGGGTCTGCGTTCGAGGACAGGGAGGCAGCATGAAGGTCGTCGGTGTGAATGGGTCGGCTCGCCGGCAAGGCAACACGGCGGCACTCATCGAGACCGTGTTCGAACCGCTGCGGGACGCGGGGCATGAGTGTGAACTCATCGAGCTCGCCGGGAAGGACATCCGCGGGTGCACCGCGTGTGGCGTGTGCAGGGAGAAGGCGGACCTGAGGTGCCACGGACGGCAAGACGATGGCAACGCGGTCATCGAAGCGCTCTTCGCTGCGGATGCCATACTTCTCGGGAGCCCCACGTACTTCGCGGACGTCACGGCTGAGATGAAGGCGCTCATAGACCGCGCCGGTTACGTCGCGCGCGGGAACGGTAACCCGCTCGCGCGCAAGCCGGCCGCCGCGGTCGTGGCGGTTCGCCGGGGAGGCGCGATCCACGCGTTCGACACGCTCAACCACTTCTTCCTGATCGGTGAGATGCTCGTCGTCGGTTCGAGCTACTGGAACATGGGTATCGGCGGGCCGAAGGGCGCGGTATCAGGCGATGAGGAGGGACTGGGGACGATGCGCCGTCTCGGCGAGAACCTGGCGTGGGTGCTCGAGAAGCTCGCGTGACGCCACTGCACGCCGACCGGGCGCTTGCTGAGCGCATCGAGACCCTTGCCGCCCGCGCGCTCCGGCGTCTAACAATGACCGCTCGCGCCGTCCTTCCAGAGTGCGAGGCGGCGTCCATCGAAGTGGGCGGCGGTGTCGCGGCCTTCGTGTCGCCCGGTTCTGCGGTCAACCAAGCTCTCGGGATCGGGTTCTCCTGCCAAGTGGAACCAGCAGACATCGAACGGGTCGAGCGGTTCTTCACTTCCAAAGGTGCACGGCCGCTGGTGAGTGTCTGCCCCCTTGCGGACCCTGCGGTCCATCTGGCCCTCGCGGCTCGCGGGTGGCTCCTCGGTGGGTTCGAGAACGTGCTCGTGCGTCGATACGCGGGCCAGGTGCGCTCCGGTCGCGCCGCTCCGGGCATCGAGATCGTCGAGGCCGTCAGCGAACAGGACCGTCACACGTGGGCGCTCGCCGCCACCACTGGTTTCTCGGACCCTCTGGAGCCGCTGCCCGCACAACTGCAGCTGGGAGCTGTCGTAGCCGCCGACCCGCACATCCGGCTGTTTCTCGCCGTGGTCGACGGCTGCGTGGCCGGGACAGGCGCGCTCACCGTCGATGATGGTGTCGCGTGGCTGTCTGCCGACGCCACGCTGCCACACTTCCGGCGCCGTGGCGTGCAGTCCGCGCTTCAGTGGCACCGATTGCGAGTCGGCGCTCAGGCGGGGTGCGACCTTGCGGTGAGCGAGGCGGCTCCGGGGTCCCAGTCGCAGCGCAACCAGGAGCGGGCGGGCTTCCAGGTGGCGTACACGAGGTGTGACCTGATCGCTCCGTCACGGGAGTGAACGGACTACTCCTCGATGCCGAGCAGCTCGCACAGACGGTCCGGCCGGAAGTCGACGCACGTGCCGGTCTCACACACGAAGGTCGGCGTGTGGAGCATGCCGCCGTTCAGTGATTCTGCGAGCGCTCTGGCCGTGGCGTCCTCGTCGACATCGATCTCGACGTAAGGCACACCCCGTTCGTCGAGCCAGGCTTTCGCGCGGCGGCAGTCGCCGCACCACGTACGGCAGTAGACGGTCAACTCCGGATATGTCACGACGCGCTCCCTGTCGTCTTCGAGCCATGCGGTGTCAGCGGACGCCGGGTCTACGCAGACGCCACGGTGTCCGCGGACACGCTCCTTGGCAGGGTTGTACCCCCCCGGCGCGGTAAGTGCGGTAGCATGGTCAGACGCGTGTGTCGCACTGATATGAGGGGGTCTTACAGATGCCTGACGACGCGCATTCGCTCGCCGTGTTCATCGACTTCGAGAACCTCGCTCTCGGACTGGGACCGCAGGGCGGCCGGAGCCGGTCGCGCTCGAAGTCGACTGGCACGCTCGACATGAAGCGCATCCTCGAACGTCTCGTCGAGAAGGGCAAGATCGTCGCCAAGCGCGCGTACTCGGACTGGAGCCGTTTCACTGACTACGTGACGCCGCTGCACGAGCTCGGGATCGAGCTCACGGAGATCCCCGAGCGAGGGATGACCGGCAAGAACTCGGCCGACATCCGTCTCGTCGTCGATGCGATGGAGCTCTCGTATGCCAAGGAGCATATCGATACCTTCGTCATCGTCTCGGGCGACTCCGACTTCACGCCGCTCGTGAACAAGCTCAAGGAGAACGGCAAGTCGGTCATCGGCGTCGGCCTCAAGGAGTCGACGAGCGACCTTCTGGCGAGCAACTGCGACGAGTTCATCTACTACGAGGACATCGGCGCCTCAGCCGGCGCCCCGGCGGTCGGTGAGGCGATTCCGCGCAAGAAGCGGCCTGCGTTCAAGCTGCTGTTCGAGACGATAGAGGCGCTCCAGCGCGAGAACGTCGAGGTCATGCACTCGTCACTCGTCAAGGACACCATCAAGCGCAAGCAGCCCTCGTTCGCCGAGTCCGCGTACGGCTACAAGTCGTTCACGCAGTTCCTCGAGGACGCGCAGTCGCTCGGCTTCATCACCTTGCGGCGCGACCCCAAGAGCGGGACGTATGTCGTGGAGGGCTTCGCGCACTAGCAGCGGTGCTATACTGGTCTGGCCGTTTCGTTGCAGTCTCGTCGTAGCAGGTGGTCATGTCACACCGCGGCACCCCGCATAGCGCGACCGCGCTTCGCACGCTCCTCGCCGGCATCGCGCTTCTCGCTTTCGCGTGCGCTTCGCCGCAGGCCGCGTCCGCCATCACCCGCGCCGAGGTGCTCGCCCGCGGCGAGCGCTGGATCGCCGCGGGCACCCCGTACAGCCAGTCGCGCTTCGCCGCCCTCGACGGTTCGCTCGTGGCGACGAGCGTCGCGAACCCTTCGCGCTACGGCTACCGGACGGACTGCTCGGGTTTCGTCTCGATGAGCCTTGGGTTGACCGACCGCGCTGGCCGGCCGCTGTCGCTTTCCACCGCGGCGCTCGATGACGTCATGCGGCGCATCTCCAAGAACGACCTGCTCCCCGGCGACGTGATCCTGCGTCCGAACGACCTTGTGATCGGCGGCAAGCGGGTGGCGTATGGTCACGCGGTCATCTTCGCGGGCTGGGTCGACGCCGAGCGGACCCGCTACGTGGCCTACCACCAATCCTCGAGCCAGCGGGGAGCCGTCCGTGCCGAGGTCGACTGGGGCGTGTCGGGCTTCTGGTCCGAGAAGGGCTTCGCGCCGTACCGGTGCATGCTCGTGAGGGAGCGAAGCAAGATCGGGACGGCGTCCGGCGAGTGAGCGGCCGAGACGGGCTCGATCCCACAGGGGCACGCGGCAGCTCCGCTCTGTCGTTCTTCGCGCCATGCGCGCGCGGCCTCGAACCGCTGCTCGCCGATGAGCTGAGGCGCTTGCGGCTGCGGGGCGTCAGACCGCAGCGCGCGGGCGTCCTGTTCAAGGGCGATGTCCGCGATGCCTACCGGGCGCTGCTATGGTCGCGCCTCGCTTCACGAGTGTTGCTGTCGCTCGGAGAGGTAGACGCCTCGTCGGCCGACGCGCTGTACGACGCGGTGCGGGACGTGGCGTGGGAGGACCACCTGAGCCCCGGCGGGACGATGGCTGTGGACGCCGTCGGCACGAACGCGGCGTTGCGGAACTCGCAGTACACCGCCGTGCGGGTCAAAGACGCCGTCGTCGACAGGCTCAGGGACCGCTTCGGGAGACGTCCGAGTGTCGACACGGCCGCTCCTGACGTGCGTGTCAACGTCGTGGTGGGCGGCGAGCGCGCGCGGCTCTCCATCGACTTGGCTGGTGAGCCTCTCCACCGGCGAGGGTATCGCGAGCCGGGGGTGCAGGCGGTCGCACCCATGAAGGAGACGCTTGCGGCTGCGCTGCTCGAGATCGCAGGCTGGCGTGAGATCGCGACGCGGGGCGGCGCGTTCGCGGACCCGCTGTGCGGGTCGGGCACGCTCGCGATCGAGGCGGCCTGGGTCGCCGGCGACGTCGCACCGGGCATCCTGCGTGCGCAGTGGGGGTTCGACGGGTGGCTCGGCCACGATGCGGATGCGTGGGCCTCGTTGCTCGATGAGGCTGACGCGCGAGCCGAAGCAGGGCGCGTATCGATACCGCTGATCGGCGCGTCCGACATCGATGCGCGTGCGGTCCACCTCGCGCAGGCCTGCGTGAGACGCGCGGGACTCGAGAAGGTGATCCTCGTCGACCAGCGGGCTCTTGCGGAAGCCACGCCGCCGGCGGGTGCGCCACCGGGTCTTGCCGCCTGCAATCCGCCCTACGGCGAGCGGCTAGGCCGGCGCGCGGAGCTGCCGGCGCTCTACACGGAGCTCGCGCGCGCCCTGCGCGAGCGCTTCCGCGGCTGGGGGCTCGCGGTCATCACGAGCGACGACGGTCTCGAACGGGGGCTCGGGGCACGAGCTGGTCTCGCTCACGAGCTCTACAAAGGCCGGATACCGGCGAAGGTATACGTGTTCGACGCCGGTGCGTTCGAGGCGTCTGCGGTGGAGCCCCGTGTGGTCGCCGGCGCTCGCGGGGTGTTCGGTGATCGCGGAGACGGACCCACCTTGAGCGCGGCGATCCCGCGTGACACCGCCGCAGACGCTTTTGCGAACCGCCTGCGCAAGATGGCCAAGCACGTAGGCACGTGGGCGCGACGGACCGGGGTCACCTGCTACCGTGTCTACGACGCCGACCTGCCAGACTACAACGTCGCGATCGACGTCTACCGGGGCGCAGGCCCGGACGAGGGCCGCACGTGGGTGCACATGGCCGAGTACGCGCCACCGCCGGGAGTCGACCATGCCAGGTCCGCAGAGCGGCTCAGGACGGCGGCCTCGGTCGCGGCCGAGGTGCTCGGGGTCGCAGCGGCAGACGTGTTCGTCAAACGGCGAGAGCGTCAGCGCGGCTCATCACAGTACGTCCGGTTGTCCGCTTCCGGCGTCACTGCCACGGTCGCCGAAGGAGGCCTGCTCTTCGAGGTCGACTTGGCCGACTATCTCGACACTGGGCTCTTCCTCGACCATCGTGAGACGCGGGCGTGGGTCCGCGAGCTCGCGGAAGGGGCACGGTTCTTGAACCTGTTCGCCTACACGGGAAGCGTGACGGTCTACGCGGCTGCCGGAGGCGCGCTGACCACGACGACGGTCGACCTGTCTCGGACCTACCTCGAGTGGGCGCGCCGCAACCTGGCGATGAACGGATTCGAAGGCGCCGGGCACACCCTCGTGCGTGCGGACGTTCTCGCTTGGTTGCAGGAGGCGCAGGGACGCGCCGATCGTTACGACCTCATCTTCTGCGACCCGCCGACGTTCTCGAACTCCAAGCGCATGGACGGGACGTGGGACGTGCAGCGCGATCACGTCGCTTTGCTCACCGGAGTCGCGGAGCTGCTCGCGGACGGAGGGACCCTCGTCTTCTCGTGCAACCGCCGCAGGTTCGAGCTCGACGAGGCGTCCCTCGTCGCGGCCGGGCTCACCGTGCGCGATGTGACGAGGCGCACCACGCCGAAGGACTTCGACCGCACTCCGCCTGCGCATCTGTGCTGGACCCTTCGACGCGCATGAGCTCTGCGGAGCACACGCTGCCTCCGCACACCGTGCGCGTGAGTGCGCGGGCCCGGCACGTGCGTCTCACGGTGACCGCGCGCGATGGGCTCGTGGTCGTCGTGCCGCGCGGCTGGCGAGGAGATCCGCAGGCTGTCGTCGCGGCCAAGCGCACGTGGGCTGAGCGGGCGCTCGCGCGTGTCGCTGAGGAGCGTGCGCTCCACGCCGCCGGGCCGGATGCCCTGCTGCCCGACACCGTCGACCTGCGGGCGTGCGGACGGCGGCTCGCGGTCCGCTACGTGCCGGGCGAGGGCACGCCCGTCGCCCGGGAGAGCGCCGGCGAGCTCATCGTTGCGGGCGACAGCGACGCATCGGCGCGTCTCAGCGCGCTTCGCCGCTGGCTCGACGGCGAGGCGCGACGCCTCATCGTACCGCGCGTGGTGACGCTTGCGGACGCGCACGGCTTCTCGCCTGCGAAGGTCCGGGTGATGCGGGCGAGGACCCGATGGGGGAGTTGTTCGGCGCGAGGCGTGATCGCGATTGCGCGTAACGCGCTCTTCCTGCCGTCAGAGGCGCTCGACGCGCTGGTGCTGCACGAGCTCGCTCACCTGCGCGTGCTCGACCACTCGCCGCGCTTCTGGGCGCAGCTGCTCGCGCTCGACCCCCGTGCGCACGAGCATCGCGCCCTCCTCCGGCGCGGTGCCGAGTTCGGTGCCGAGTTCGTGCCGCCCTGGGCTGATGAGTGACGAGGTCCGCGTGATGTCCCGCGTGATGTCCCGCGCGTGAGGCTCCCCCCGCCCCCGGGGCCGGGCGACGCACAAGGATCGCCCGCGTGATACGCGGCGCCCCGTACGGTATAATCGCCGTCCTGCTGCGTCCGTCCTGGCGTGGCCAGCGGCGCGCGAGGAGGCGATCGTTCCGGCCAGGTGAGGGTGCCGGCTCCGCTTCTCGCTTGGAGACACCGGGAGGTTCGAACGCGTGGAGACGACCAAGATCTGGGAGATGCCCGTCGAGAGCAAGCTCGGCGTCGCGAAGGTGAAGCTCGACGACACCACCCTTCGTGACGGCGAGCAGACGGCGGGAGTCGTCTTCAGCAATGCCGAGAAGGTCGCGATCGCCAAGATGCTCGACGAGATCGGCATCGACCAGATCGAAGCCGGCATCCCCGTCATGGGCGGCGACGAGCGTGACGTGATCGAAGAGATCGCGCATCTGGGCCTGAAGGCCAGCGTGCTCGGCTGGAACCGTGCGAACGTCGGCGACATCAAGACCTCGATCGACTGCGGTGTCGACGCGGTCGCCATCTCGCTCGCCACGAGCGACATCCACATCGAGACCAAGCTCATGAAGGACCGCGCGTGGGTCCTCAGCTCCATCCGCGAGGCCGTCGCGTTCGCGAAGAGCCACGGCGTGTACGTCTCCGTCAACGCTGAGGACGCCAGCCGCACCTCCTTCGACTTCCTTCTCGAGTACGCGGCCGCCGCGAAGGCGGAAGGCGCCGACCGTCTGCGCTTCTGCGACACGATCGGCATCATGGAGCCGTTCCGCACCTACAAGGTCATCAAGGAGCTCATCGAGCACACCGGCCTTGAGATAGAGATGCACACGCACAACGACTTCGGTATGGCGGTGGCTAACGCGATCGCGGGCATCCACGGCGGCGCGACCTGGGTCAACGTCACCGTGGGCGGTCTGGGCGAGCGCGCCGGCAACGCGGCCTACGAGGAGGTCGTGATGGCGCTGAAGTACCTCGAAGGCTTCGACTTGAACGTCGACACGACGCGCTTCACGGAGATCGTCGACTACGTGATGACCGCAGCAGGCCGCCAGATCCCGGCGTGGAAGCCGGTCGTCGGCAGCAACATGTTCGCTCATGAGAGCGGGATCCACGCCGACGGCGTCATCAAGAACCCTAAGACCTACGAGGTCTTCAGTCCTGACGAGGTGGGCGGGCAGCGTCAGATCGTCGTGGGTAAACACTCCGGCAGCCGCACACTCGAGATGAAGTTCGCAGAGTATGGCATCCCGCTGTCGCGCGAGCATGCCACGGCGCTGCTCCCGCACGTGAGAGCCAAGGCCATCGAGCTCAAGCGCCCGCTGTTCGACAAGGAGCTCGTGGAACTGTTCCGTGAGTTCGTCACCACGACGCACGGGGTGGACGCCGGCGAGTAGGAAGTGCGCACACTGCTGGACCGCCTCCGGGTCCGCCACGTATACGCAGTCGACGAAGAGGAGAGTGATTCCGCTGCCCGGTAAGACGATCGCCGAGAAGATCTTCAGCAAGCACTCCGGCACAGATGCGCGCGCCGGAGACATCGTCGTAGCCGACGTCGATTTCGTGATGGGCCAGGACGGCACGTCGCCGCTCGCCATCCGCGCCCTCGCTGACATGGGCGTGACCGAGGTGTTCGACCCGCAGAAGGTCGCCGTGGTCATGGACCATAGCGCACCGTCACCGCTCGAGGGCGTGAGCGCGCTGCACACGATGATGCGGGAGTTCGGGAAGCGCACCGGCTGCACCGTCTACGACGTGGGTGAGGGCGTGTGTCACCAGCTCATACCCGAGAAGGGCCACGTCGTGCCCGGCGACCTCATGGTCGGGTGCGACTCGCACACCTGCACGTACGGCGCGCTCAACGTGTTCTCGACCGGGGTCGGCTCGACCGACGGCGCCGCGGCGATGGCATCGGGCAAGTTGTGGTTCAAGGTGCCCGACACCATGAAGGTCACCTACGACGGCGAGTTGCAGCCGGGCGTCTTCAGCAAGGACCTCATCCTGTACCTCGCCGGGTGGATCGGCGTTGATGGCGCGACGTATGAGGCCATCGAGTTCCACGGCCAGGTCATCGATGCGCTCTCGGTAGAGGCGCGTATGACGATCTCGAACATGGCCATCGAAGTGGGTGCGAAGGCTGGGCTCATGAGGGCGGATGCGAAGACCCTCGCGTGGTTCGAGGGCCGCACCGGCAAGACGCCGGACCCGCAGGACCCCGATGCCGACGCGGTCTACGCTCAGGAGCTGACCTTCGACGCGAGCGCGATCGGGCCGCAGGTCGCCAAGCCGCATGCGGTCGACAACGTCTCGCCGGTCGAAGAGGTCGAAGGCACGCCGATCGCCGAGGGAGTGCTCGGGACCTGCACGAACGGCCGCCTCGAGGACCTCGCGATCGCGGCGAACATCCTCAAGGGCCGCCGTGTGCACCCCGACGTGCGCTTCATCGTCGCGCCGGCGTCGCGTCGCGTGTTGCTCGACGCCATCGAAGCGGGCTACATCTCCACGCTCGTGGAGGCGGGCGCGGCGCTCGTGACGCCGGGCTGTGGACCGTGCGTGGGAACGCACAACGGCGTGCCGTCGGACGGCGAGAACGTGATCTCGACGGCCAACCGCAACTTCAAGGGCCGCATGGGCAACAGCAACGCCTTCATATACCTGGGAAGCCCTGCAACGGTGGCGGCTTCGGTGATCGAGGCCAAGATCACCGACCCGCGCAAGTACGTCGCCGGCTGAGCTGGGTGCACCACAGGATGAGACGGCGCTCCGGCAGCGGCCGGGCGAGGAGACGACAGGGAGCAGAGGGCCAGATGGAACTCAGGGCGAAGGCCTTCAAGTACGGTGACGACATCAACACCGACTACATCATCAGCGGCAAGTACAAGTTCAAGTCCGCGGACATGGAGGCGATGGCGGTCCATGCGATGGAGGAGCTCGACCCTCACTACTACGAGAAGGTCAAACCCGAGGGCGGGTTCCTGGTCGCCGGCAAGAACTTCGGCATGGGGTCGAGCCGTGAGCAAGCGCCTCTCGTGCTGATCCACAGCAACACCAAGGCTGTGCTCGCCAAGAGCTTCGCCCGCATCTTCTACCGCAACGCCATCAACACGGGTCTGCCGGTCATCGAGTGCGATACCGACCTGATAGACGAGGGTGACGATCTCGCCATCGACCTCGAGGCGGGCGTCGTCCGCAACGTGTCGAAAGGTATCGAGATACCGTTCCCGCCGCTGCCGCCGGTGATGGCTCAGCTTCTGGCCGATGGCGGGCTTGTGGAACACTTCAAGAAGCACGGAGGCTTCAACCTGTAGCGCCGGGATGGCGCTTCGAGGCGTACGGAGCAGGCCTGCGGCGTGTCCGCTGGCTGCGAACCGGGGAGATGCGAGCTATGGCTGAAGAGATCCTCTTCACCGCCGACGACGACAAAGACGAGATCGCGGCGCGCGCGATCGGTGACGAGAGGCTGCTCGCCGCTGTCGTCGATGCGCTGGCCGGGGATTCGCGGCGGCTGCGGCAGTTCGCGGCGAGTGTGGTGCACGAGGTCTCGCTCCACGACCCGGCGCAGCTGAAGCGCTTCGCGGCCGAACTCGCCGACGCGCTTCATCGACCGGAGTCCCAGACCCGCTGGGAGATACTCGGCACGTTCGAGGTACTCGTCGGCGTCGATGCGCGGCTCGTCGACAAGGCGCTTCCCGGCGCCGAGACGGCGTTGCACGACGAGGAGTCCGGCGTGGTGCGTCTGGCGGCGTTCCGTCTGCTCGCCGCATACGGCGCGACGACCGCGCACCGCTCGGACCGCGTGTGGCCGCTCGTCGCCGAAGCGGTGCGTTGCTACCACGGCGACGACGAATTCCCCGCGATGCTCACGAGTCTCTACCGCCTGGTGAGCGGCAACGCCTCCGACGAGGTGAAGCGCGCCGCGGCCGACCTGATGGCGTTCGACGCTCAGAGCGGCAAGGGGCTGCTCAAGCAGCGCGCCGCCAAGATCGTCGCGTGCGCTCCGAAGACCCGGCGCCGCAAGAAGTAGGGGCGTGACCGAAGAAGCCGAACAGGTCGCTGCGCTCGCGTCAGACGACACGGCGTGGGACGGTGTCGAGCGCAGGGACGGACGCGAGCGCCGCAAACGGCGCGTCTACCGCTTCATCGACCGCCGGAGCGGGTTCGACCGGCGCAAGCGTTACCCGGTCCTCGGTACCATACGCGACCACCCGCGGATCCTCGTGCTCATCCTCGTCTCACTGAACGCGCTCTCGCTGCTCGACGGCGCCTTCACGGCCTTGGAGCTGTGGCTCGGCATCGCCGCTGAGGGCAATCCGGTCCTCGACGCTGCCGTGAAGCGCAGCCCGCTCCTTGCTGTCGCGGTCAAGATCGGTTCGATGGCGCTCGTGACTGCGAGCATCTGGCACGGGCGCCGGAACCGCGTCGTGCTCGCGCTGTCCATCGCGTCGCTCGCGCTGTTCACGGCGCTCGTCTCGTACCACTGGGGCTCGCTCATGGGCATGGGGGTCCTCTGAGGGCCGGCCGAGCGGCGCGGCGCGTCTCGAACCGGGACACCCGGCGCGGATGTTGCGATGACTGGCGCGGACGCTGTGGTGCCCGGCGCAGACGCTGTGGTGCCCGGCGCAGACGCTGTGGTGCCCGGCGCAGACGCTGCGACGTGTCGGCTTGCCGCCTGTGCTTGCTAGAAGTCGACGTAGATGAAGTCGCTCGCGCCGGATGCGAAGAGGGCGACTGCGGCGAGCAGCAGCGCCCAGCCGGCCCCCACGGCGATGTCGGTCAGTGTCCGGCGCACACGTCCGCGCATCTCACATCCCTCCGAACGTGAACCGTTGCAGCATGAGCCAGAACCGGTCGAGCGGCATCACGAACAGCCCCCACCCGAGTGTCACGAGCGAGAACGTCGCGAGGGTCCCGGCCACGCGGCCGACGATACCGGTCGCGGGCGCCTGCTTCCCCGCTTCGGGCTCACCTGCGGTGACGCCTGCCTCCTGACCGGCGCCTGCAGGCCTGGACCGGCTCTTCGCCAGCCGGGGCCGGAGCTCTCGTGTCCAGATGCGGTGTGCCGCCACGAGCGCGCCGTGGTACAGGCCCCAGGCCACGAAGTGCCACTCGGCGCCGTGCCACAGCCCTGAGACGGCGAAGGCCGCGAGCAGGTTGAACGCCTGACGCCACGTTGGGCAGCGGCTGCCACCGAGCGGGATGTAGACGTAGTCGCGGATCCACCGCATGAGCGAGATGTGCCACCGTCGCCAGAACTCGGCGATGCTGCCGGCCAGGTACGGCCACGCGAAGTTCTCCGGAACGCGGATGCCGAACAGGCGCGCCGAGCCGATCGCGATGTCGCTGTAGCCCGAGAAGTCGAAGTAGATGCGCAGCGAGTACGCGAGAAGCGCTACGGCGATCTCGCCCCGCGTCGCGTAGCCGACGGCATCGTCGGAGGCGAGCAGCCCGGCCCACAGCGAGAGGGTGTCCGCGAGGACGGTCTTCTTCACCAGCCCGACGAGGACGCGGGTGATGCCTGCGCTCACATCGGTGGCGGTCGCCCGGGCCTCACGCGCCTGCTCCGCGAAGCCTCCGAAGCGCTTGATGGGCCCGGCCACGAGTGTCGGCGCGAAGAACGCGAAGCCGAGGAAGTCGCCCACCCCATGACGCGGGAGGGTGCAACGGCGCGACTCGACGAGGTAGTGGACGAACTCGAACGTGAAGAACGAGATGGCGAGCGGGACGCGCGCATCCTCGACTCCCGGCAGCGTAGAGGTGGCGAGGGTGGCGCCGGTGCGTCCCGCGGTCGAAAGCCCGGCGGCTGGCGGGTTCGCCGTTCCGATGAGTCCCGCGGCCGTGGAGACGATGAGCTCGCCGTACTTGTAGACCGCGAGCAGGCCGATCGTGAGCGCGAGCCCGAGCCCGAGAGTCGCGCCGCGCGTCAACGGCCGGGAGCGTGGAGCGCCCGCGCAGCGCGCGAGCACGTAGACGAACGCGACCTCCGCGCCCAGGATGCCAGCGAACGACGGTGAGAAGTACCAGTAGAAGAGCAGGCCCGTAGCGAAGAGCCACCACGGTTTCGCACGCACAGGCAGGAAGCGGAACGCGATCGCGGCCACCGCGACACCGGCGAAGTAGGCGGGCTCGCTGAAGATCACGGCGCACCGCCGATCGTCGCGGACGTCTCCGCCCACAGTGCGCGTGCGGCGGCGAGGGTGCCTTTTGCGGTCGTGTGGCTGATGTCGATGAAGTCGCCGGTGCGCCACGGGCGGGCGCGGTTGAGGTCGATGAAGCGCACCCCGTGGCGCTCGACCGTACGGCGCATCGCTGCGACGTTGCGGTCGAAGCCCGCGCGATCCAGGTAGCCGAACGGCTCGAGCGCAGTGGTGTTGACCGGTGCGAGATAGACGACGACGGTCGCATCACTCGAGGCGAGGTCGGCCGCGAGGGCATCGAGCGCCGCGAGTTCGCTGTCGCCGGGCCCGAGCTCGAATTCGGCGTCTGCCGCCCACTCCTCGGCGAGCAGCGTCTGCTCGTCGGGCGGCAGGTCGTCGAAGCTGCCTTTGGACGGCACCTCGCCGTCTTCGTCCATGGGCGGGAGCGTGAGGTCCTCCCACGCACGGTGGAGTCGCTCGTCGGGGGTCGAGCCGAGCCACCGTGCGGCGAGCGTGTCGCGCAGGTCGTAGAGGCGCCAGATGCGACGCAGGGCCCGGTCCGCCGCTCCTGTGACGTCGGGGTCCGGGGTGCGCCGTGTGCGCGTCGCGGCGGCTTCTCGGCGGCCGACCGGCTCACCCAGCAGTCGCGGCAGTTCAGGGAAGCGCCGCGTCGCGCCTTGACGCGAGGCGGGGCTGAACGTGCGGTAGGTGACCTGGACGAAGACGACGTCAGCGCGGCGCGCTGCGGCACGGGCGATCGTGCCGGTATCGGCCATGAGCTGGCCGTTGAAGGCGAGGTTCACGACGCGGGGGAGGCCGGCGGCGTCGCCAGCCCTCGCGGTCCCGGTGCCTTCGCTGGTTCGCGCGAGGCGGGCCCACTCGGCGGGCAGCGTCTGCGCGCCGTCAGCGAGCCCGTCGCCCCAGGTGGGGGAGGCGCCGGTGAATGCCACGAGGGGACCGGTCGGCGCGGTGTTCCGGTCGAGTGCTCGCAGAGCGGCCGGGAGTGCGGCGGAGGGCAGGTTTGCGGGCGCTCTCCAGTCTGGATCGACGTCCGGTGCGGGTCCCGCGGCACGCACGGCGAGCGTGTCGATGAGGGCGAGAGTCACGAGACAGGCCAGTACGCGGACAAGCATGCGGCTCGGCGTGAGGTCCGCCACCTCGCGCGGCACATCGCTCCCGATCACACAGCCCCCGTCTTCGCGACCAGTGCATCTGCTGACGCTTCGCCGGGTATCCTATCATCGCAGCAGCGGGCGCCGTTATCGAGGGGCCGCTCCACCGGACAAGGGATGCATATGACTCGCACACGGATCCTCGCATCAGGTATCGCCGCACTCGTGCTCGTGGCCGCGACGGTTGCGACCGCGTCGGCCGCGGTCAGGATCTACGAGGGCAAAGGCGTGGCCGCGGCCCGCCTCGGCATGCGGGATTCGACCGCAGCCTCCAAGATCGGCAAGGTGACGAAGTCATTCCGCGACACCAGCTACGCTGGAAGGGTCGTCTACAAGTACTGCTTCGGCCGCAAGATGAGCTCTGGCCGCTACCCGCTCGAGATGTACAGCGACAAGGCGCGCAAGGTCTTCCAGTTCACCGCCTACTCGGGCTCGTACGTGACTGCCAAGGGCATCAAGGTGGGGTCGACGAGGGACGCGCTCAAGGAGGCCTACGGCGACGCGCTCGTGGAGCACGAGGGCTCCGTCTACAAGCGCTACACGCTGGGTCGCGCGCCCGCTACCGACTTCTACGTGAAGTCCGGCAAGGTCACTTCCATCGTCGTGAGGGCGCGGTGAGTCTTCGCCTGCACTCAGTCGCCGGCGCGTCGCGCCGCAGGTTCGTCGCCTGTGGCGTCGCTGCAGTCGCGGTGTCCGCGGGGCTCGCCGTGTTGTCCTCTCCAGCGGCGGCGTTTCCGCTGGATGGGGCGCCGTCGCGGGCCTCTCTCGCGACGGCCTCTGCGCTCGCGCCAGCGCCGCATGTGAGCATAGCGAGCGGCCGGGTCGTATCGGGGAGCCTGTCGTTCGAGGTCAGCGCCTCCGAGCCCGCCTCCTCGGTGGCCATCTCCACCGGTGGCGAGCGGCCTGTTCGCACGATCGAGCTCTCTGACGAGACCACGTGGTCCGTCGTCGTCGACTCGATCGACCTGCCGTACGGGCCTCTGTGGCTCACCGTGAGAACCCGCGACGCGTCGGGCACGTCGGCGCCGTGCCGCGTGCGCCTCTACAACGTGGGCACAGTCGCCGACATCCCCGTGTCCGGGCGCCGGGTGCTCGTCGACAAGCGGGCGATGCGCGCCTACCACGTGCTGAACCGCCGCGTGCTGCGCTCGTGGCCTGTCGCGACCGGCATGCCGTCGGCCCCGACACCGAAGGGGCTCTTCCGTCTTGGCGCACCACAGCCGTCGGGGGGTCCGTGGGGGGTGCTGCGCAGGCCGCTTCAGAGGCGCAGCGGGTCGCGGTGGGTCCGCACGAGCTACTACATCCACGGGACGAACGAGCCGTGGAGCATCGGCATGATGGCGAGTCACGGGTGCGTGCGCATGTTCAACTCGCACGTCCGCGAGTTCGCGCGCACCGTCCCAACCGGGGTGCTCGTGCGGATCCGGTAGGCGTGCCCGCGCCAGGGACGTGCGCGCATGCCGGGACGTGTGCGCATTCTGGGACGTGTGCGCATGCCGCGTCACCTCCTCACGCTGGGGCGCGCCCGTGAGCTGGGGTACAATCGCTGTCGCCCCAGGCTGCGGCCGGTCTTTCCGGCCCCGGCGGGCAGACATCCACAAGGCGGCTCATCTCCGAGAAAGGCGTGGCGCCGCATGGCGAAAGACA
>FWPV01008521.1_pt1 | contig 17881 bp, 16 predicted proteins | sample 2228371 | NCBI WGS metagenome assembly FWPV01 (sample SAMEA103939776, study PRJEB20133) | metagenome | reverse complement strand
AGGTCGAGTTGCCGTCGCAAACCCCGGCGCAGCCCGAAAATTGATCCTTGTATCGTTGCCGAAGTGGTGGCATTGGCAGACACGCTATCTTGAGGGGGTAGTGCCTAACAGGCGTGCGGGTTCAAATCCCGCCTTCGGCACCAAGTAAAAGTGATGAAAGGAGAGTGTGAATGAAGCTGAACAGCCCGACCGCTGTTGTTGCCGTGTTGATCCTGGCGTTCGCCGTTGGATTGGCTGCACAGACTACGGAGCAGCGCAAGGCCGAATACGACGCCAAAGTTCAGCAGCTTAAAGAGCTGAACGTCAAGATGGGCGCCCAGGGCATCACTCCCGATGAATACGCCAAGCTCAAAGCGCAATATGATGCATTACAGGGCGAAATCAGCAAGCTGATGGAGCTTCTGAACGCGGATAAAGAGTTCGTCGAGCGAATGAACGCGGCGAAGAAGGCCTATAACGAAGGCAACACCAAATACAAACAAGGTCAGTACGAAGCCGCGGTTCAGTCCTACGACAAAGCTCTGGAGCTCGATCCCAAGAATGCCGATTACTATTACGGCAAAGGACTGGCGCAGGCAAAGCTTCGCAAAACCAATGAAGCGCTGGATGCCTATAAAAAGGCGGTCGAGATAGAACCCACCAACCCAGCCGTGTGGGCGGCCATTGGAAAGATATATTACGATCAAAATAACTACAAGGAAGCCATTGCGGCCTACAGTAGAGCTGTAGAGATTGCCCCGCAAAGAGAAGCATATGTATACATGCTGGGCAACAGCTACAGCAGCGCCAATGATTCGAAGAACGCCATCAAGTATTACACCATGGCGACTCAGATCAAACAGGATTACTATCAGGCCTACAATGCCTTGGGCGAAGAATATGTCAAGGAAGGTAAATTCGATCAGGCCATTCAGGCCTTCGAAATGGCGCTGCAGTTCAAGGAAGATTATGAGGAAGCCTGGTGGCGACTCGCCGCTGCCCATAACAAAGCCGGCAACTACCAGGAAGCCCTCAAAGCGGCGCAGGAGTGTTTAAAGATCGGCAAAAAATTCAAGGGTGCCGGCAACTTTGAGGCGGGATATGCCGCCAAAAAACTCGGCAGAACGGACGAGGCGCTGAAATACTTTGAGGCCGCCGCCACTGATCGCAATTGGCGCAACAACGCTCAGTACGAGATCGATTTGCTGAAAAAAGGACAATAAAATTAATCAGCCTCCTATGTAAAAGCCCGCCCCATTCGAGGCGGGCTTTTCTGTTCCGCCGGATATCGTTCTGAATCGTTCAAGCAGAACGGTTCGAGCTCGGCCGCAGAGAAACCGTAAGGTTTACGAACTCCGATCAGCGTGACGAACACGGCCTTAAGGATCTTAATGACCTCATCGGCGTTATGCATATCGAGTTCCGGCCGAAAACCAAAGCGACGGTCTTCCACAACAAACGGATTCATTCCTTCTTTTTAATGAAAATTACGAAATAACTTAAGCCGAGGGCCATATGAGCAAACGACTGACGAGAAGAGACTTTCTGCGCTGTTCCGCTTTGGGGACGGCGGCTGTTTGGGCGGGTGCGGATCGCCTGATTGCGGAGCCCCAGGCTCCGCTCGTTGCCGTGGTAAAAAACGGCTCGCCCGCCGATCTGGTGACCAAAGCCCTTGAGGCGCTCGGCGGTATAGAGCGTTTTGTCTCTGCCGGGCAAACGGTTCTCATCAAACCCAATATCGGTTGGGATCGCTCTCCGGAGCAGGCGGCCAACACCAATCCCGAGGCCGTGGCTCAGCTCGTGCGTCTCTGTCTCAAAGCCGGTGCCAAGCGCGTTCGCGTGCTCGACCGCACCTGCAATCAACCGCTGCGCTGCTACCGGAACAGCGGCATCGAAGAAGCCGCCAAAGCCGCGGGCGCTCAAGTGCTGCACGTCAATGACGCCATGTTGAAGAGCTATCCTGTCACGAACGGCGTTGCCCTTAAAGAATGCCGGCTCTATCGCGACGCCATGGAAAACGATGTGTTCATCAATTTCCCCATTGCCAAGCATCACAGCATGGCCACCGTTACGCTGGGCATGAAGAACCTGATGGGCATCCTCGGCGGCAATCGCGGCGCATTTCATTCACGCTTCGAGGACAAAATCGTCGATTTGACCTCGCTCGTTCGCCCGACGTTGACCTTGATCGACGGCTATCGCGTGTTGCTGCGCAACGGCCCGACCGGCGGAAACTTGGCGGACACTGCCGAGCGTCGTACGCTCATCGCCTCGACGGATATTGTGGCTGCCGATGCCTTGGCAACTGAACTTCTCGGTGTAAAAGCCGCGGATATTCCTTACATTCGCAACGCATTCGAACGCGGTCTGGGCGAAATCCGCCGCGAGAAAATGATCATCAAGGAGATCAATTTGGGATGATGCGCATAAAAGCGGCAACCGACAAGCTTCGCGTCCGTCAGGCGTACAAAAGGCTGCGGTATTGGCGTCGGGCCTCTCAGATTTTGTTTTTCCTGCTCTTCCTGCTTCTCTTTTTCAGTCTGCGCGACCCCTATGAGCCGCTGCTGCCGGCCGATGCTTTTCTGCAGGTGAGCCCTCTTGTGACTTTGACCACGTTACTGACGGCTCACCGAGCAACCGCTTATGCCTTCGGCGCGCTGCTTCTCCTTCTGCTTTCGATTCTCTTCGGGCGTTTTTTCTGCGGCTGGATTTGCCCGATGGGAACCGCCATCGATGCGGCGGATTCGATTTCCAGAAGCAAGCGCCGGCGACCTCTCTCCGCTCCCCGTTCACTGGCGTCGTTAAAGTATCTGCTTCTCCTCGCGCTTTTGGCGGCGGCGGCCTTTTCCTTTCAGTGGGCCGGGCTTTTCGATCCGTTGGTCCTGTTGACCCGGTCGATGACTGCGGCCGTCTTCCCCTTGATCGCTCACTTCATTTTCGCCGCCGTCGGTTTCCTTTACAAGATCGGCTTGGCTTCCACCGCTGATATCCTTCATTCAGCGGCACAAAAGGCCTTTTTACCGCCGGAACCGCCGGTCATCTTGCACGGACTTTTGATTGCCGTTATCTTTGTAGCCGTCCTTGCGCTCGGCTATTTCCACCGCCGTTTTTGGTGCCGTTATCTCTGCCCGCTGGGGGCCCTCTTCGGACTTTTTGCACGCTTGCGGCGCGTCGATCGCCATGTCGACGAAACCTGTACCGAGTGCGGCCTGTGCGCCCGTCGTTGCCGTATGAATGCCGTGGACGGCGAAACGTTCGCCTCCAACAGCGCTGAATGCATCGTTTGCGGCGACTGCGCCGCGGACTGCGCCTCGGGGTCCATCCGTTACCGCTGGGGCAACGTGGGCTACGGGACCGTGGATCTGTCGCGCCGCCGCGCGGCCGCCGCGCTGTTAACGGGTGTTTTCGGCGCCGGACTCATTCGGTTCAGCCGCGTGAACGCTGAGCCTGCCAAGGCCCTCAGACCTCCCGGCGTCGAGGATGAAGAGGACTTTATGCGGAAGTGTGTCCGCTGCCAGGCCTGCGTGCAGATTTGTTCGTCCTCCGGCGGCTGCCTGCAGCCGTCCCTCCTCGAATCCGGCGTCGAAGGCTTTTGGACGCCCGTTTCCGTTCCACGGCTGGGCTACTGTGAATACAACTGTTCTTTGTGCGGCCATGTGTGCCCGACCGGCGCCATCCCAAAACTTCCTCTGGAAGAAAAACAAAAGGCCAAGATCGGCACCGCCGCGTTTGACCGCAACGTTTGCATCCCGTGGCGCCGCCATACCGACTGTCTCGTCTGCGAAGAACACTGTCCTCTGCCAGAAAAAGCCATCCGATTCCAAGAAACAACGGTGCTGGTCGACGGCTCCGAGCGGGTGGTCAAATTGCCCTTCGTGGTGGAAGAGCTGTGCATAGGCTGCGGCATCTGCGAGAATAAATGTCCGGTCAACGGCCCGGCCGGCATTCGCGTGCTGCCCCGGCAGAACACAAGCGATGCCTGATCCGCATGAGCGTCATTGAAAAAATCCTGCACAAGGCCGGCGGGCTGGTGAGGGAAGTCGTTCGGCGCCGGTCTCTTCGTCATCAACGGTCTGTTTATGAACGACGGCCGTGGACGGCCCAATACGACGACGGCGTTCCTGCCGAGTTGGAGATCCCGCCGATTTCTTTGTATGACGCTTTCGAGAATGCCTGCCGCTCGTTTCCGCAAAGCACGGCGATTCTTTGGTTCGGCAGGGGCATTTCCTATGCACATTTGCTCAAGTTGGTCGAATCCTTCTCCGAAGGCTTGTCGATGCAGGGTGTCAAGCGCGGCGACCGCGTGGCGCTGATCCTGCCGAACGTTCCCCATTTCATCGTTGCTTGGTGGGCTGTTTTGCGTCTCGGCGCCGTAGCCGTTCCTTTGAACCCCCTCTGCTCTCCCACCGAGATTCGAAAACAACTCTCCATCTGCAGACCGCGGGCGGTAATTACCGGCCGGTTGTTCTGCAAACGGCTGCACAGCGTTCTGAGGGGGGACTATGTCGTGGTGCTGGCGTCGATGAGTGCTTTCCTGCCGCCGGTTGCGAAAGTGTTCTACTTTTTGCGCGACGGCATGAGGCGGCAAGTTCCCGCGGATTTGAAAGCCTTGCCGTTCGGTCGCCTGATGCTGAAGCATGGCGGCCCCAAAGCGTACGTTTCGCCCGATGACGGAGCCGTGATGTTGTTCACCGGCGGCGTGACCGGAAGCCCCAAAGCCGTACTGCTCACCCATCGAAATCTGGTCGCCAATACCCTGCAGACTCTGGCCTGGTTAGGCATGGGAGAACGTCGCGTCATCATGGGGGTGCTGCCCTTCTTCCACAGCTACGGCATGACCGCCTGCCACCATCTGGCCTTGACCGGCGGATCGACGCTCATTTTGGAGCCGAGGTTCAAAGCCGGTCGAGCGGTGCAGTTGTTAAGCAAATACCGCCCCGACGTTTTCGCGGGCGTGCCGACGATGTATCGCGCCGTGTTGAATGTGCTGAGGCAAAAGCGCCGTCATCTGGAACTCAAGACCGTATGCGTCAGCGGCGGCGCGCCTCTGTCGGTCGAGCTCAAGTGTGAATTCGAGGAAGAAACCGGCATGCGGCTGATCGAAGGGTACGGTCTCACCGAGGCGGCGCCGATCACCCACTGCAATCCCGTGCTCAAGTCCGATCGGCCTGGAAGCATCGGTCTGCCTTTCCCGGGCACCGAAGCGCGGATCGTCGATCTGGAGACCCGGCTGCCTGCGGAGCCCGGTGCTGTAGGCGAGCTTGAGGTGCGCGGTCCGCAGGTGATGCGCGGCTATTTCGGCAACGCGTCGGAAACCCGCATGGTGCTGAGCGAGGACGGCTGGCTGAGCACCGGCGACCTTGCTCGAATGGATGAAGAAGGCTTTTTTTACATTGTGGACCGCAAAAAGGACTTGATTCTGCGCGGCGGCTTGAACATTTATCCCTCCGAGATCGAGGCGGTCGTCAATCGACATCCGGCGGTGGAAGAGAGCGCCGTCGTCGGCGTTCAGGATGACTACTATGGGGAGGTCATCGAGGCTTATGTAAAATGCAGGCCGGGTGCTCAGTGCAGCCGCAAAAGTTTGTTGGAATTTTGTCGTCAGCACTTGGCGGAATACAAGCTCCCCGGCCGCATCGAGTTCGTCGATGTGCTTCCGAAAAATTTTATCGGCAAAATTGTGCGGAGAAAGCTATTGGACAAATCGACGCCGGAGCAAGGTGTAACGGGCGATAAGAAAAAGTCGGCATAAACGGCCGAAAAAAGCGTTTATGACAAACAAAACAGCGGAAAAATCGATGCTTCAAACGCTCAAGGTGGAAAAGAGCTCTCAGGCAACGGTCACCGTGATTCCCCTTCGCCAAAAGGACGACGAATTGTTGTATCGAGAGTTTTTGAACACGTTTGCCCAATATGAAAAAGCGGCCGGCCGACGGATGGTGGTCGATCTGCACCAGATGCGGCGCTTATCCCCCGATTTCATCGCCCTGCTCGTGGAGCTCGCCGGACGAAGCCGCCGACGGGGCTCGGAATTCAAAGTGGTAAGAGTGCAGCCGACGGCTTTGGAAGACCTGCTTACCTTCAACAGTAAGGCCTATATGGGCGCCGAGATTTTGGGTGCGGCGGCTGAGAATGAAACGGTCGGCGGCACCGTTGCGGCGCCGGGAACAGGCCGCAGCAAAGGCCTTGATCGTATCGAACTTCCATACGAGGAAGAGGCGATCTATTTGGCCACCGATCGGGTTTCGCGTCAAGCGGAGATGATGGGCTTCAGCGCAAGCGAAATCAGCCGGATGAAGATCGCCGTCTACGAAGCCTGCCTCAACGCCATTCAGCACACCCGTACCGCGCGGGCGCAGGGAAAGATCATCGTCGAAGTCGAGTCCGTCGAAGACGCCCTGGAAGTGCGCGTGATCGATTTCGGCCGCGGTTTCGACGTGAAGGAAACGAAAGAGTTCGACCCCGAAGAGGCCGCGAAAAAGGGCCGCATCGGCGGCATGGGGCTTCATATTATCCGCCGCGCCATGGATGTGGTGGACTATCAGAAAGACTCTGTAAATGGAAATACCTTGAGAATGATCAAGTATCGCGACAGCAAAACGCGCTGAACAAGTGAACCCGAAATGCGAGCCTTTACATGAGCGAACCCAAGAAAAGCCGAAGCATACTGTGGTTCTTTGAGCTGCTGTTTCTTATCCTCGCCTTTATTTTTGTGTATCGAAGGTACAGCGGAGAACCGTCGGCGGTGAGGAGCGAAAAAAAGACGACGGCCGCCGTGGAATCGTTGCGCCAAAACGAATCGGAGCCGCCGAATTATTATCTTCAGACCGCCGTGGTGTGCATCGACATCGACGAGGAGGCACTGAAGCCGCTCCTCGCCAAAGGGGTTTTCAGCAAGTACATGGACTACCTTTACTGTTTCGCCGAATTTACACCGCCCGCGCCCAAAGAGGTGGTTTTTTACTGGAAGTACCGCGGCGTTACATTGGCGCAGCAGAAGGCGAAAGTGCAATCGCGGAAGCCGGTCGCCTGGTCGCGGATGAACATGTCCGAGGATCGCACCGGCATATGGCAAGTCGATATACGCACCGCGGACGGTTACTATCTGGGGTCGGCCGAATTCGTACTGAGGTAAACCGAACGATGAGAAGACGAAAGACGTTGCGCGACGAGATACGCTCATTCCGCAAAACCAAAGTGCTGGCGGCACCGCCGCTCATTGCCGCAGGTCTTGTCGGGTTGGTGTTGCCCGTGCTGCCGGGTTGGCCGTTGCTGGCGACGGCGTTTTCACTGGTTGTGCCTCAAAAGCTTCCCTTAGCAAAAAAAGATGTGGCAGGAAAGGCGGAAACTTTTCAGCCTTTTGCAGCATCTTATGAACGTCAACAAAAGGAGGAAGGTTAGATGTTTTTGCCGATGGACGTAACAATGATTCTTTTGATACCGGCTTTTATTCTGAGCCTTTATGCCCAGTTTGCCATTCGCAGCGCCTATGCCAAATGGAGCCGTGTTCCTTCGTCGACCGGAATGACCGGCGCTCAAGCGGCCAAGTCGCTGCTGCTTAAAAACGGCATCACCGACGTGGAGGTAGAGCCGGTTGCCGGCACCTTGACCGATCACTATGATTCGCGGGCCAAGAAACTGCGGCTTTCAACCGATAACTATCACGGCACCTCTTTGGCTTCCATCGCCGTGGCTGCTCACGAAACCGGCCATGCCATTCAGCATGCGGTATCCTATGCACCGCTCGGCATTCGCCAGGCCATCTTTCCCGTGGCCAGTTTCGGCTCGACCTGGGGGATTTGGCTCTTTTTCATCGGCCTTATCTTCGGCGGTTTTCGTTTCTTAATGGACATCGGCATTCTTTTGTTTGCCGGTGCGGTGCTTTTTCAGGTGGTCACCCTGCCGGTAGAGTTCAACGCCAGCCGAAGGGCTTTGCTGCAGCTGGAGAACGGCGGCTATTTGCGGCCCCATGAAATAGATGGTGCTCGGAAAGTGCTGAATGCCGCCGCGCTGACCTATGTGGCGGCAGCGGCAATGGCCATTCTCCAGCTTATCAGGCTGCTGCTCATTCGCGGCCGAAACGATTGAACGAATGAGTAGGGCGTCTGAATTTTCAGACGCCTTTTTTATTCCTTCCGCGGCTGCTTCTTGCTTAAAGTCTGCCATCATGACAGAGGAAGACGGTGAGTCGATATCCAAGGGATGCTCTGTTAACGCATGAGAAAATAAGCATCTAGTTCGTTGTTGTCGTGCTGGCATATTGGTTGCAAAAAGCAGCAAGGATTAATAGGTTGCAAAGAGAGAGGCATCATGACTGAAGAAAAAGACTTTTCACAACAAACATTGACGGAAGAGAAAGCGGCCGAAGCGGCTGATGAAAAACGGCAGGCCATGGATCAACGACAGGAGGAAGCGCAGACCGACGATTATTATGATCTGTGGCTTCGCAGTCAAGCGGAGCTCATCAACTATAAGCGGCGCACCGAGCAGCGGATGGAAGAGCGACGCGAGGAGGCGACGCGCGACCTCCTGAAAAAGTTGCTGCCGGTTATTGACGATTTTGATATTTTTTTCGCTCACCATTCCGACGAAGGCGATAAAGTGGTTGCCGGCGTGCGGATGATCTACTCCAAGCTGATGGCCGTGCTGAAAGAAATGGGCTTGGAGGAACTGAATCCCCACGGCGATCCCTTCGACCCGCGGCTTCATGATGCCGTGATGATGGAAGAGACGTCGGAAGCGAAGGAGGGCCATATTGTACGCGTGTGGCAAAAGGGTTATTTTTATCGCGACAGCTTGCTTCGGCCGGCGAAGGTAATTACGGCGAAAGCAAAAGCTGACGAGGAAAAGGATGTCGGTTAAGAACTATTATGACATACTGGGGGTGCCGGAAAACGCCGACGAGCAGACGATCAAAAAGGCTTATCGGGAGCTGGCTAAAAAGTATCATCCCGATAGGCACAAGGGCGACAAAGCGGCGGAGGAAAAGTTCAAGGAGATATCTGAAGCTTACGGGGTTCTCAGCGATCCGCAGAAAAGGGCCCAATACGATCAAATGCGTCGATTCGGCGGCGGCACTTTTCACAACATTCATTTCGAGGACTTGAGCTCGATCTTCGGTCGTGCTGCAGGGGGGAGGAGAAGCGCCGGCTTTGGAGGCTTGGGCGATCTTTTCAGCGAATTTTTCGGACACACGGGCTTTCATGCGCCGGCCGACGGCGAGGATATCGAGACCGAAATTACTGTGCCTTTCGATACTGCCGCCCGCGGCAGTACGCAAATCATCTTTGTCGACGGAAAACAGATCGCCGTCAAGATCCCGCCGCTGTTTGAGGACGGGAAAAAGATCAGGCTGCGCGGTCAGGGCCGACGCGGTTTCCGCGGCGTCGGTGATCTGCTGGTCACCGTTCATGTGGCGCCGCATCCGCAGTTTAAGCGCGTCGGCGCCGACTTGTTCAGTTCCGTAACCATCGATATGGTGACTGCTGCGCTGGGCGGAAAGGTGCGGGTGTCCACTTACGACCGCGGAGAAGTCGAACTCAAGATTCCGGCAGGAACGCAGCCCGGCAAACAGTTCAAACTTAAAGGAATGGGCTTGGAGAAGGAGGGCGTGCGCGGCGACCACTATGTTACGGTAAACGTCGCGATCCCGCAGCACCTCAGCGCCAAGGCCAAAATGTTGCTCCAGCAGCTTGCAGAGGAGCTTCGTACGTCCAATTATTGAGAAACCGCTTTCGAATTTCGGCGTTTACAGCGGCAGAATTGACACAAACAAGAGAGGGTCGGCTATGAAAATCAACAAAACGGCTTTATGGGCAGTGTTTGCCGTATTTATCGGTGTCATTGCCGGTTTGATTCTGGCATCCAATTTCGATTTGACCAAGCACACCTGGGCGGCAAACGAGACTCAAAGTTCCTCCGACACCGAATCGACTGTACTTGAACCGGAGGTGGTCTCGCTGCAGAATATGAGCAAGGGTTTTGCGGCCGTTGCTCGAAAGGTAAAGCCTTCCGTGGTTACTATAAAGAGCTCAAAGACGGTGCGGACCGAGATTCCGGAGTTCTGGAGGCAGTTTTTCAATGTTCCCGATGAACAGATCCGTCAGGGATTGGGCTCGGGCGTCATCGTGAGCCATGACGGCTATATCCTCACCAACAACCATGTGGTGGCGGACAGCGACGAACTCCAGGTGACGATCGGCAGTACAGTTTACGACGCCAAAATTGTGGGCCGAGATCCACAGAGCGACCTGGCCGTCATCAAGATCGACGCTAAAAATCTCGCCGCCATTCGTCTGGGTGATTCCGACGAGCTGGAGGTGGGTGAGTGGGTGCTCGCAGTGGGCAATCCCTTCAGCGAACTGTTGGACCAAACGGTCACGGCCGGCATCGTCAGCGCCAAAGGCCGCAGCGGTCTTACGCAGGGAGAGATCAGCTTTGAGGATTTCATCCAGACGGATGCCGCCATCAATCCCGGCAACAGCGGCGGCGCTTTGGTGAACTTGCGCGGCGAGCTGGTCGGCATCAACACCATGATTTACTCCAATTCGGGCGGCAGCGTGGGAATCGGCTTTGCCATTCCCGTCAATCTTGCCAAGAACGTCATGAAGCAGTTGATCGAATCCGGCAAGGTCAGCCGCGGCTGGTTGGGCGTTTACATCGGCAATGTGAGCGAAGAGGCGGCTGAAGCGTTCGGCATGCCGAAAGCTTACGGGGCACTGGTCAACCAGGTGACCGAAAAGAGCCCGGCCGAGGAAGCCGGCATTAAAAGCGGCGACGTCATCATCAAGGTCAACGACAAGGAAATTAAAGATACTTCCATGCTGATGAACACCATCGCCGCCATGGCGCCCGGGACTCGCGTCAACGTCACCATCTGGCGTGACGGGAAAGAAAAAGTGGTTTCCGTCAAATTGGGAGAGCGCCCGGATACTTTGGCTGCGGAAAGCGGACCGGCGACCGTCAGCAATAACTTGGGCCTCGAGGTCGGCAATATTACTTCTGAAAACCGGCGCCGTTTCAATCTTCAGGATGATGAGGGTGTTGTCGTGCTGAGCGTCAAAGAAGGATCGCCGGCGGCGCGGCAAGGCATTCGACCGGGCGATATGATCAAAGAGGTCAATCGCAAAAAGGTGACGACGGCCGGCGAATTCAACGCCGTCATTCGCGACGTCAAACCGGGCGAAGTGGTGCTCTTTCGCATGAAACGAGGCAACAACAGCTTTTTTGCTGCCGTTCGGATGCCGAAGGCCAAGTAATCGCTATTTACCAAAGATGAGGTTTTTATTCTATGCCGACGTATGATTATCGATGCCGAGCCTGCGGGCATCAGTTCGAAGCGTTTCAATCCATTAAAGCCGAACCGCTGCGCGAGTGCCCTGTTTGCGGCGGACCAGTGGAACGCCTGATCGGTTTGGGAAACGGCCTGATTTTCAAGGGATCCGGATTCTATATCACCGATTACAAAAAGAACAACGGCGGTTCCAAAGAAAAAAAGACGGCTGACAAGGTGACAGAAAGTAAGGCCGAATGACGGGAAGCAGGCAGAGAAGCCGTCATTAGAACGATTGAGGCGCATAATCACGACTAGGTTATGCGCCTGTTTTTTTGTGAGATGAAAGGCCGTCAAAAATGAAGAGGCCGCCGGCATTCTGATTGCTCAAACAAGGGCAAAAAACAAACAGAACGTTAAGAAAGTGAGGATGTAAATGGGAAAAATCATCGGAATAGACTTGGGAACGACCAACTCCTGCGTTGCCGTTATGGAAGGCGGTGAGCCGGTCGTTATTCCCAACAGCGAAGGCGGCCGCACGACGCCGTCGGTTGTGGCGTTCAGCAAAACCGGCGAGCGGCTGGTGGGGCAAGTGGCGAAGCGCCAGGCGATCACCAACCCGCAGAAGACTATCTATTCGATCAAGCGCTTCATGGGACGTCGTTACAGCGAGGTACAGCGCGAGATCGAGGAGGTTCCCTACAAAGTCGTGGCCGGGCCGAATGATGTGGTACGTGTACGCATCGATGACAAGGAGTACACGCCGCAGGAAATCAGCGCCATGATTCTGCAGAAAATGAAGCAGACGGCGGAGGATTATTTGGGCGAGAAGGTGACCGATGCGGTCATTACGGTTCCCGCCTATTTCAACGACAGCCAGCGGCAGGCGACCAAAGAGGCCGGAGAGATTGCCGGTCTGAATGTGCGCCGCATCATCAACGAGCCGACGGCGGCGTCGCTGGCGTACGGCCTGGATAAAAAGAAGAATGAAAAGATCGCCGTTTATGACCTCGGGGGCGGAACGTTCGACATTTCGATTCTCGAGATCGGCGACGGCGTGTTCGAAGTCAAATCCACCAACGGCGACACACATTTGGGCGGCGACGACTTTGATCAGCGGATCATCGACTGGATGGTCGATGAGTTTATCAAGCTGGAAGGAGTGGATTTGTCGCGCGACCCGATGGCGCTGCAGCGGCTGAAAGAGGCGGCGGAAAAGGCCAAGATCGAGTTGTCCTCGACCACGCAGACCGAGATCAATCTGCCTTTCATTACCGCCACCGACACCGGCCCGAAACACCTGAACATGACGCTGACGCGCGCCAAGTTCGAGCAGTTGTGCGACGACCTCTTTCAACGCACGCTCGAACCCTGCCGCATCGCCTTGAAGGACGCCGGTTTATCCCCGTCCGACATTGACGAGGTGGTGCTGGTCGGCGGTTCCACGCGGATGCCGAAGGTGCAGCAGTTGGTCAAAGAGCTGTTCGGCAAAGAGCCGCACAAAGGGGTGAACCCCGACGAGGTGGTGGCGGTCGGTGCCGCCATTCAGGGCGGTGTTTTGGCCGGCGAAGTTTCGGACGTCCTGCTGCTGGATGTGACGCCGTTGTCGCTGGGCATCGAAACGCTGGGCGGCGTGACCACCAAGCTGATCGAAAAGAACACCACCATTCCGACCCGCAAGTCGGAAATCTTTTCGACCGCTGCCGATAATCAGACTTCGGTTGAAATTCACGTGGTACAGGGAGAGCGCGAGATGGCGGCGGACAACCGAACGCTCGGCCGTTTCCATCTCGACGGTATTCCGCCTGCTCCGCGCGGCGTGCCGCAGATCGAGGTCACCTTCGACATCGATGCGAACGGCATTCTCAAGGTGACCGCCAAGGACAAGGCGACCGGCAAGGAGCAGTCGATTCGAATCGAGGCCTCCACCGGTTTGAGTAAAGAAGAGATCGAGCGCATGGTCAACGAAGCCAAGGCGCATGCCGCCGAGGACAAGCGGCGCCGTGAGCAGATTGACACGCGAAACCGCGCCGATCAGCTGGCCTATGAGACGGAAAAGTTCCTCAAGGAGAACGGCGACAAGCTTGCCCCGGGCACCAAAGCCAAGGTGGAAGCCGCCGTGGGCCGCCTGAAAGAGGCGATTAAGGGCACGAACATCGATGAGATCAAGTCTTCGATGGAGGCCCTCAATCAGGTGATGAGCGAAGCGGCGCAACAGATGTATGCCGCCGCCGGCGCCGGCCAAAGCGCGGGCGCTTCCGCTCAATCTTCCGGCGGAAAAACCGAGGCTGAAGAGGCCGATTTCGAGGTCGTGGACGACCAAAAGTAACCCGGAAACACAACGACGCTGCCGGTGCGGTTCATACCCGCCGGCAGATTCCAATCATTGTCCAAGGCGAGTTTAAAGCTCGCCTTTTTCACAGATAGATAAAGGAGAATCCTATGGTATCATTTGATAAACTGACGATTAAAATGCAGGAGGCTCTGCAGCGGGCGCAGCAGACGGCGTCGGATGCCGGGCAGACGCAGATCGAGCCGCTGCATCTTTTGGCGGCCGTGCTGGAGCCGAAAGAGGGCATCGGAAGATCGATTTTGAAAAAGATCGGCATGGATGACGAGTTGATGCTCAATCGCGTCCGCCAGGCGATCGAGCGCTTGCCTCGCGTCAGCGGCGGAGTGGGGCAGATCTATGTCTCGCCCGAAACCGGCAAGCTGTTCGAGGCGGCCTTGCGCGAGGCAAATCAACTGCGCGACGAGTTCATCAGCATCGAGCACATTCTGCTGGCGATGTGTGAAGATCGAACCGCTGCCGGGGAGCTTTTGCGGCAGAACGGCCTCAATCGCGACGTTCTGCTGCGGGTGATGAAGGAACTGCGCGGCTCGCAGCGGGTGACCGATCAGAATCCCGAAGAAAAGTATCAGGCGCTGAAGCGCTACGCGCGCGACCTGAATGACTTGGCGCGACGCAACAAACTTGATCCCGTCGTCGGCCGCGATGAGGAGATTCGTCGCGTGCTTCAGGTGTTGTCACGACGGACGAAGAACAATCCGGTGCTCATCGGCGAGCCGGGCGTCGGGAAAACCGCCATTGCCGAAGGGCTTGCGTTCCGCATCATTCAGGGCGATGTGCCGGAGAATCTGAAATCCAAGCGCATTATGGCGCTCGATATGGGGGCGTTGATTGCCGGCGCCAAGTTCCGCGGCGAGTTCGAGGAGCGCTTGAAAGCGGTGCTTCGCGAGATCACCGAGGCGGAAGGTCAGATCATCCTGTTCATCGACGAAATTCATACGCTCGTCGGTGCCGGTTCCGCCGAGGGCGCCATCGATGCTTCCAACATGCTCAAACCGGCGTTGGCGCGCGGCGAACTGCGCTGCATCGGCGCCACGACGCTGGACGAGTACCGCAAGTACATCGAAAAGGACGCCGCGTTGGAGAGGCGCTTCCAACCGATTCTGGTGCAGGAGCCCAGCGTTCAGGACACTATTTCCATCCTGCGCGGCCTAAAGGAGCGCTATGAGGTGCATCACGGCGTGCGCATACAGGACAGCGCCATCATTGCCGCCGCTACGCTTTCCGATCGCTACATCACCGACCGTTTCCTGCCGGACAAGGCGATCGATCTGATCGACGAGGCGGCTTCGCGGCTGCGCATGGAGATCGACAGCATGCCCGCCGAACTTGACGAGGTGGAACGCAAGTATCGGCAGTTGGAGATCGAACGCGAGGCGTTGAAAAAGGAAAAGGACGACGCTTCCAAGAAACGTTTGGAAGAATTGGGCCGCGAGCTGGCGGAACTCGAGGAAAAGCGGAACGAACTGCGCGCCCATTGGGAGCTTGAGCGGGCGACGATTTCCGAAATTCGGTCGCTAAAGGAACAGATCGAAACGACCCGCGCCGAAACCTCCAAGGCCGAGCGCGAAGGCGACTTGACGCGCGCGGCCGAGCTGAAGTACGGCCGCTTGGTCGAATTGGAGAAAAAACTGCGCGAGGCCAACGAGAAGCTGGCGGCGGTGCAGAAGGACCGCAAGATGCTCAAGGAAGAGGTCGATGAGGAAGACATCGCCGAGGTCGTGACCAAGTGGACCGGCATTCCCGTGAGCCGCATTTTGGAGGGCGAACGCGAAAAGCTGGTCAAACTCGAAGAGCGCATCCATCAGCGCATGGTCAATCAGGACGAGGCGGTTTCGGCGGTGGCCGACGCCGTGCGTCGATCCCGCGCCGGACTTCAGGACAGCCGGCGTCCCATCGGATCCTTCATTTTTCTCGGTTCCACCGGCGTCGGCAAAACCGAGCTGGCGCGCTCGCTGGCCGAGGTTCTTTTCGACGACGAGCACGCCATGGTGCGCATCGACATGTCGGAGTACATGGAGCGGCACTCGGTGTCTCGTCTGATCGGCGCGCCGCCGGGCTATGTCGGCTATGAAGAAGGCGGACAGCTTACCGAAGCCGTGCGCAGGCGACCCTATTCGGTGATTCTGCTCGACGAAATCGAAAAGGCTCACCCCGAAGTGTTCAACGTGCTGCTGCAGGTGTTGGACGACGGCCGCCTGACCGACAACAAAGGCCGAACCGTCAGCTTTAAGAACACCATCATCATCATGACCTCGAACATCGGCGCGCAGTACATCATGGAGCGCACGCAGCAGATGAACGAGGCAAACCGCGAGCGTCTGCACGAAGAGATTACGCGCGAGGTATACGCCATGCTGCGGCAAACGCTGCGGCCCGAGTTCCTCAACCGCATCGACGACATCATCGTCTTTCATGCGCTGGGCAAAGAGGAAATTCGGCAGATCGTCAAACTGCAGCTTCGCCAGGTCGAGCAGCTTCTCGAGCAGAAACAACTGCGACTGGAGGTTGCGCTCGAGGCCGAGGAGTATCTCATCGACAACGGCTTCGACCCCGCGTTCGGCGCCCGTCCTTTGAAGCGGCTCATTCAGAAAGCCGTCATCAATCCCTTGGCGCTGACGCTGCTCGAAGGCCGCTACAAGCCGGGTGATACCGTGCGCGTCGTTCGGAGGGATAATTCCCTTGCTTTTGAGTGAAAAAACGGATACATTTTTCGACCATTTTGGGAACCTGGACGGGGGGTGCTCGTTAAAGCGGCGTTGAACTAATGCATGGAGGAAACGGTCTATGAAGAAAGCCTTCGCCTTACTCGGTCTGGTGCTGGTTTCGGCAACCGTGATGTTGACAAATTGCGGACAAAAGGTAAAGGTATCCGAAGAGCAGCTCTACGCGAAGGTTTTGGACTATCAGAACAAGCAGCAGTGGCCCAAGGTCGCGGCCGCTTACGACACGCTCATCAACGCCTTTCCCAAGTCCCCCAAGGCCGATGAGTATCTCTACAACCTCGGCATGATCTACGCGAACAATCTCAAGGAACATCGCAAGGCGGTCGATGTCTGGCGGCGGTTGGTCAAGCAGCACCCCGACAGCCGTTTGGTCATCAACACCAAATTTATGATCGGCTACTGCTTGGCGAACGATATCAAGGACCTCGGCAAAGCCAAAAAAGCTTACGAGGAGTTTTTGAAAGAATACCCCGATCATGAACTGGCTCCGTCGGTCAAATGGGAGCTGGAGCATTTGGGGCAGGACATCAGCCAGATCGATCTGAAACTGGGCGAAGAAGAGATCGCGAAAACGAATTGATGCCGCAAGGACCGTCGCGGAACGAGCCGTTCGATGAGGCTCGTTCCGCGGGCGTAACCGGAAGCCGAACCGCAGAGAGACTCGGCAGAGTTCAATAGGATGACCATGACGAGGCAGATCAGGGTTCTTGGGTGCACGGCGGCGGTCGGGGTTCTGCTCTTCTTTTCAGCGGTGAAGGCGCAAGACCCGGCGCGGCCGGTTCGTCTGGATGCTTTTCTCCGCAGCGAACGAATTCCTCAAAACCGAACCGTTGAACTGGTGCTGCGATTCTCCTGGAGGGGGGACGGCAGCCGTTTTATCATTCCTCCTTTCGAGCATCCCCGTGCGAGTAATGCCGAGCTGGTTTCTTTGGGCACTTTAGCAGGAACGGACGGCGGCGAACACTTTATCCGAGAATACACCTATCTTCTGCGGCCGCTTTCTGCGGGAAGCGTCGAAATCGAGCCGGTTACCGTGACCGTTATGGACGCCGAGAGCAAGGAAGAGTTTGTTCTGACCGGCAACGCCCTCTCGCTCAAAGTAACCAAAGCGGTCAACTATCGAGCGCTGCTTTATCTGCTTTTCGGCGCGATTGCCGTCGCCGCCGTATTGCTCGCCTTACGGTTTCGAAAGCGCACAGCGGCGGAGCGCGGCGCCGCGGTCGTTGCCGAGCAGCCGCTCGAAGAGCGGTATTTGGCCGAGTTGAAGGAGCTGATTCGGCGCAGCGGCTCGTCAACGGACGGTAGGCCGTTGTTGGAAAAAACGGCCGGGCTTCTACGGAGATTTTTGTCTGAAAGGTTTTCTGCACCGGGTCCGCAGGCAACCGACCAAGAGCTTTTGCAGTTTCTCGAGGTTTCCTTTGAAGAGCCCGTGGTGAGAGACGTGAGGCGGATTTTGGAAGCTGCTCAAACCGTCAAGTTCTCCGGAAGCAGCGTGCACATCAACGAGGCGCTTTGGGCGGCCTCGCGTGCGGAATCGATTCTCCTCGGCAGCCT
>FWPV01008520.1_pt1 | contig 17882 bp, 15 predicted proteins | sample 2228371 | NCBI WGS metagenome assembly FWPV01 (sample SAMEA103939776, study PRJEB20133) | metagenome | reverse complement strand
GATAATGGAGGAGGTGGGAGGGATAAATACTCCGGCACTTGCAGTGAGGGAGAAGTTTACGGGGAAGGAATGGGATACCGAGGGCGGAACCGATGAACAACCGGGCATAAATGCCTATTACTTCGGGGATCGTTTTTACGACCCGGAAATTGGCATGTGGATGACCCCGGATCAAGCCGCGCAGTTCTGGAACCGTTACGGCTATAGCACCAATCCGGTCATAATGGTCGATGCCGATGGTAACATCTTCTTCCTTGTACCCATTCTCGTCGGCGCTGCAATCGGGGCAACTACCGGCGGCATTATTGCGCACAATCAGGGTGAAGACTGGTGGAAGGGTGCTATCGTTGGCGGTTTTATCGGAGCTGCGGCAGGTGCCTTCGTCGCCCCGGCTCTTGGTGCTACAGGAATAACAACGGCCGCAGGGTCGGCTACGCAAGCCTGGGGGATAACTACCGGGATAATCAATAGCGCAAATGTAAATATACTTCTAAGCGCGGCACAAGGCCAGGGGCTTGAAGGCGCCTGGAAGAGCGGACTTGTTGGCGCTGCTTCAGGAGGATTTACCGCGACAGGCGGCTTTGGTCTGGCGAAGGCTGGATTGGCCGGTAAGCTTGCATTTCAAGGAATCGGCACAGCAGGGCGTTCGATTGGTGGCAACTGGGCGGCAGGCCGCGATCCCCTTTCGCGAGTGACACTTGGCGTTGGCCCGGTCAATCTTACTCTCGGCAAGGGGCAGCGGTTGTTGCAATGGCAGAACAATATCGGGAATATCGCTACCAATGCACTTGGCTTGGGCAACATGCTAACCGGCGGCAAAATGGGTTTTGACTGGAAGAATTTGACAACCACATATAGCGGCGGCTTAATGGGCAAAGCGTATGACTTGGCTGGAACGGCAGCGACAGGAGCACATTCGGTGCTGGGTATTGATCCCCGCTATGTAAGTGCTTCAATGGGACATGAGGCACACCATATTTGGCAATCGCGAGCATTTGGCGATGTTTTTATGCTGAACTATGGCATGCAGATGCTGAATGCTTTAACAATGGGTGAAGATCCTTTTCAAAGCGCCAATTATTTTGAAGCGCAGGCATATGGGAATGCATGGAACTACTGATGAAAATTAAGCAATTGTTTGTTCTTGTATTAATGCTTTGTATGTGTGACCCCAAAGTTGATCTATTACTTAACGGCAATTTGATACAAAAGCAAATTGAATTTGCCTGTGGGACAGCGGGTTTCTCAATTTCTTCAATGGGAGGGCATTTATTCTATTTCGATCAGAGCTATAATTTAACCAATGAAGTCAGCATATACCATGATTCCCTAAAGGTTATTTACGGAAGCGAACTAGTAACGACTAAGCTATTTGATGAGAATGGTAAAGACGTAAAGTCTTCACCCTTTACTTTCAATGGAAAACGAAAGATCATGATAAGTTTCGAAATACGAACTGGAGTTTCAAAAGGCGATACAATTACCGTCCTGCCTTCCGGCTATCTCTACTGCTTATCTGAACGAATACAAATTGACACGATCAATGTTATAATCAACCGGGATTTTTGATCACTATCTTCTGAGTCCTCCCTTTTTGATTACAGTAGTCGCCGCCGTTCCAGGCAGCGCAATTTCATCTGATCCGCTCCCGAGCCGCTGGGCATATAGTGTAGCCGCACATCGCACAAGTGGCAAAGGGCGTCCGCTCTCGCAACTACCTCCCAAAACCTCGGTACTTCGCCCCTTCGCGCACTTGTTCGGTATCCGTTCACTGAACCCATCTTGATTTATCTGTTTTCCCAATTGATTTTCTACTTGACAGAAGTGAGTTAAAAAATTGTATTGGCCGGATACGAGGGGCTTTTAAGCAATAAGGGATTTTACAATTTTTTACGAATCTCTTCATAAAATTAAAATCAAGCTTTCGTTTTTTTTTACGCGATCCTCGCGAGGTATACGGTAATTCTTTTCTTCTCGTTAATCGGGTTATACTGGAATCTTAGGAACTACGGGAAAGTGCTTTCTGAGCATATTGATCTACCAGTGTACGAATCATTCTTTGGTATTTATAGCCTTTTTTCCGACAATATCGTTTGAAAAGCTCTACGCTCCTTCTGCTCAGTACAAGAGTAACTTTTACATTGTCTTCTTTGAATACCAGTTCATCCGGACTAGGGAGAAAATCATCGATAACTTCGCTTCCTTCGATTGCTTCCTTAACATCCGGCGGTGTTTCAGTGTATTTTATTTTTTTCATAATACATTCTCCTTCCTTCACGCCAATATCCTGCGCCAAATAGTCTGATTTTCCCGTTTCTCCACGTGAATCTTACCGTAACAATATTATTATCAACCTTTCCGTAACAAAAATATCGTTTTTCTTTTTTAGTACTATGCTTTCTGTCTAATGCGATAATCCTCCGCGGATCTTTGAATGGGTATTGTGCAACATAGAACGATATACCGTGTTTCTCGACGTTTTCAATATTTTTATTTGAATCCCATTCGAAATCGGCTTTTTTCTTACCCATAAATTAAAAATATAATCAATCAATATAAATTACCATATAATATACCATATCAAAATAATTTGTCTTGCTGTTTTCATTTTTTATTATTTCAACAAATATCCATCCCTCGACAGGCTCGGGAACCGTCCCTCGATCCCTCGATAAACTCGGGAACCGCAGGCTCGGTGCGTCGCCTGCATCACGGTTCGATGAAGCTCACCGCAACGCCTCTCCCGAAGAGAGAGGGAAATCTGACTATTACTTTATGGATTCACTGAACGTATACGATTAACTAACCCTTGCGACGAATTCGTCGGTAGTTGTGTCGATTTTTATTCTGTCGCCTACAACGCAATAGAGCGGTACCTTTACTTCGAAGCCGGTATCGAGAGTGGCGCTTTTTAGTACTTTGCCTGAAGTATCACCTTTTACTGCAGGCTCCGTATAAGCTATTACCCTTTCCACCTGAGGGGGCAATTCGACTCCCACAGCTTTTTCGCCGAAAAGAATAACATCTATTACCATGTCTTCCATAAGATAATTCAGCGCTTCTCCGAGAGTCTCCTTAGTAAGATCTATCTGCTCGTAAGTCTCGTTGTCCATAAAGGTGTAGAATCCGTTGTTACGGCATAGGAACTGCATTTTTCTACGGTCAAGGATGACATTCTCAAATTTATCGGTAGCCCTGTAAACCGTCTCAGACACACTACCGGTCGAAAGGTTTTTCATTTTCATTCTTACCGTAGACGCTCCACGGGAGCCTTTGTTGTATATTGCCTTCAGAATAATAAAAAGGTCGGTGCCTATTTTTACCGTATTTCCTGCCCTTAGTTCTTGTGCTTCCTTCAACATTGAAACTTCTCCTTAATATTTATTGTTTATTAATGAATAATTATTGTCGATTTAATTACCACCAAAGATACTTTATATGTATAAATAATAAAATTATTTACGCCGCTTATTCAAGCAGGAGGGCCAAGATACCGGATGGTAATATGTTTTTTTGATACAATAAAACTATTGCTCTGGAATGGATTCATGGAGGAATTTGTTTAAATTCGCTATCAGATTACAATCTTTTTTTATAAAATAACACATTTTCGAGGTTGCGTGCTCAATTTTTTGTAGATCATTAAAGAAATGTTTGTAATCTTCTTTTGTATTCTGAAGCGGCGTCTCCGTTGCAGCATCATTGTATTTCAAAAGAAGATCGCGGTATGATGCGAATACGACGTTGTCTTCAAAAAAAGGCCGTATTGCATTACAGAAAGCTTCAACCTTGACAAGCTGATATTTTTCATTCTGTATATAGGCATTCCAGACGAATGGTTTGGATGAGGCCAGAGCCTGGACAAGGGAATCTTCGCCGCGGACAAGATTGAAATTGGTGCAGCACAAAAGGGTATCGTATTCGTGCTGTGGTATAAAAGGCAGAAAGGCTATTTCGATATCAGAATATCTTGCATATCTTTCTTCAGGTTTAAAAACAGCGCCCAACCGCGACAAAGTACATTGCATTCCTTTATGACTCTTACTACCGAAACACAGAAGTAAAGTTTTACGACCGGTTTTCTTTAAGTCTGTAAGTAAAGTGTCGAAACCCCTTTCGTATGTGAATACAGTACCTGTAAACTTATCTTCCGTAACGTTTGCTCGGATTCCGAATCTTTGTAATATAGAATTTATAATATTCAGTCTTCCTTCGACTATATCTTTTTTACGACTCTGCACGCGGGAATTGAAAATTACTCCCCCTGTAGCCTTTGTAAAACCCTGCATGAAAAAGTATTTCTTTGCCTTTCCTTTTGGCAGAAACGATTCCTTTAAATGACAGTCTTCGACCCATTTTTCGGCGGAGAGGTATTCCAGGTTTATTATCAGAGGACAGGAAAAAAGCGCCCTTTCAAGATAAGATTCCGGCGTATAACAGCCCAATGCCTCTATAAGCACATCCGCACACCCCTCGGTCGAAACCCAATTACTGTCGACTATAGACGAATCGATGAATAGTATGTCTTCATGCCTCTGTACATAACCGCCGCTGTCAATAGCAGGATTTACAGCAGAGATAGCTTCCGGATCGTCTATAAAAACTCTTATTCTACACTGCGGATTGACCAATTTCATTTCTTTTGCTAAACGGTAAGCAAACCCTGCATCGCCGAAGTTGTCTACTACATGACAGAAGATGTCGATACTTCGAAATATCATTTCCTGTTTTATTCGCTCCCTGCACCGGTTTAAATCAGGATAAATGTTTTAATATTTCTTCCTTCATCAATGCAACTGTATTCTTCCATGTATATCTGACAGATGCTTTTTTATACGCTCTCTCCCCCATCTTCCGGCATAGTTCCGGATTACTTAAAAGGCGAAAGATTGCATTTGCAAACCCATCCACGTCGTCGGGATTAACAAGGAAGCCTACGTCGTTATTCTGTATAAGATCAGGCAGAGCTCCGATATTTGACGCCACAATAGGTACTTTGTACATCATCGATTCCAGAAATACGATCCCGAAAGGCTCGTTTCTTGTAGGCAGGCAGAAAATAGTGGTTCTTTTGAAATATTCGGGTATCTGATCCTTCGAAACCTCACCCTTTACAATACAACCCTCCAGCTCCGTTTCGGAGTGGTAACGCCGTAGTATCTTTCTATTACATCCTACAATTGTAAGCGTAGCATCCGGAATCTGCTTTCTAACCTTTCTGAATGCCTTTAATAAAACCGGCCCTCCTTTTCGTTCCCATTCTATAAGTCCGATAAACAGGATATTTCTAGATGAATAATCTTTTATCTCTACAGGCTCTGTTTTAATATTGGATCCCGCAAACACGCATTTTACTTTTTCCGGCGGGATGTTATAATCGTCTATCATCGAACGAAGCTGATTAGACGAGAAAGTAAAATTGAATGAGGCGTTTTTATAAATATCAGGTTCCATCTTCAGCCACTTTGCAGCATACGGAAGATTCTGCAAGGTTACATCAGGATAACTAAGGGTAGCTAGTACAGTACTGTCGGTGTAAACAAAGTGAGGAACTATTCCGGTACTTGCATCAAAAAGCGACTGGGTCTGGAAGGTAAAAGCATATTCTCCGGCTTTTACTATCTTCTTTACTTTCTTTTTGATAAGACCGAAGGTTACGGGATTACATAATTCCCATTGCTTATACTGACCAATCGATTTCTTTAAAGTCAAAAAGTCCTTCCCATAATAAAAAATCATGCCGAGAAGCGGTTTAAGTCTGATACGAAGAAGCCTGAAAGAGGTCAATAAATCCAGAACATCTAAAACTTCAATCGAATACTGGGAAAACTGTTTTCTGAATTCAGACAACAGGCTGCTGTTTATATGGGAAAATTTTCCGATTTTAACAAAAAGTATCTTTTTCATCCGACAATTGTTTATTATAAAAATTAAATAAAAAATACAACAAGGAAGGCAGGCGCTTCATTAAGTTATAATATGTTTACATTACGGACATTATTATCGTTAAGTAGTGTTGATTTACTATTCCGGAAGCGGCCCTGCCTTTATATTCAGCATTACCACCATTTCGCCAATCGGCGGGTGTTGGGCGAAATGTGCTAGAAGCGTTTTCGGCGTCCCCCGAAGGAACTCTTCATGCAACTTTGTCAGTTCACGTCCTATTACCACGGCAATGTCGCCCAGAGTCGCGTCGAGTTCCTCGAGCACCTTGACAATACGGTGGGGTGTTTCATAAAATATTACGGTTCGACGCTCGTTACGCAGTTCTTCGAAAAGTCTTACTCTCTTGCCGCTTTTTTTGGGAAGAAAGTTTTCGAAAACAAACCTGTCGGTAGGCAAACCGCTTGCGACAAGTGCGGCAATAAAGGCACAGGGGCCGGGTATCGTAACAACCGGCAGATTATTACGTATTGCCTCGCGAACCAGATTGAAAGCCGGATCAGCAATGCCTGGTGTGCCTGCATCGCTTATAAGTGCCAGTTTCTCGTTATTCAGGAGTCTTTCCAGTAAAAGCGGAGCGATTCTTTCTTTATTGAAATCGTGGTATGCCGTCATAGGCTTGCTGATCCCGTAGCGGTCGAGAAGCTTTTTGGAAACCCGGGTGTCTTCGGCTAGAATGAGATCCGCTTCTTTCAGCACTTCTATTGCCCTGAATGTAATATCAGAGAGATTACCGATGGGTGTCGCGACTATAAAAAGCGGCATTTTTAAAAACCTTCCAGTTTTGCGATGCGGATTATTTTATATACTTTTTTACGGTCGTTTTTAGCAATAAGCTTTGCATAATAAGTACCGTTTGCAATGCGGAACCCCTCGAAGTCCCGGCCGTCCCACTCGATCTGCCGGTAGCCTATAACATCGGAAAGTGACCAGGTTTTTATCTTCTTACCGCTTACTGTGTAAACAGACAATGTGACTGTAGACGCTACGTCGGTCAGAAGAAAAGCAAACCTTATTAGGGAGATAGTACCGTCACCGTGCTTTTTTGCCGTAAAAGGATTGGGATGACACGAAAAGGAACGTATCGAAAGGTCGCTGCCTGGCAAATAGACAAATGAGCGTTTTGCCGGGTTGCCGGCAAGATCGCTGCAATGTATGATAAGGGAGTCAACACGTCCCTGAGCTTCAGGATAGATTGTAAGTGTTATGCTTCTAAGATCGCCATTAAAAGGAATTGATGATTGAGCCGACGAAGGAATAGGACGGTTATTGCAGAAAAGCTCTACTGAATAGGGAAGGATTCCCGACGGGTCGGATAGAAAAACGGTAAAGGGACGGTTCTGTGCGGTATAATCGGGCTTATCGAGCGTCTTTCCGTATACCGAAACCATTATTTCAGGAGGAGTAGCATCGGCAATTGATGCAAGAGAGAAAGTCCCTGTTAGTGCGGATGTCATAGATATAAATGCCGGATGGCTTGATGAAGAAATATTTTCTATGCCTCCGATATAGCGCCATTGCCCTATAAGCGTATCGTAAAGCATAAATCCGACTTTCCGGTATAGAGAATCGCCCGAAATAGCCTTTTTATCATTTCGGATATTATACAGCCAGATTATGGAATCCCCGGCTCCCGGCGCGGGTCTGCTTGTCAGATACCATTTAAGAGTAAGGTTATTGCGGATTGCGATCCATCGCGATTGCGTCGGAAGCGGATGATCGGCGCCGACAGTATCTTCGAAAAGGAACAGACGTCTTTTTTCACCGAAAGAACCGCGCGGGAATATTAAAAGCCGGCGGTCGTCGGTCGATAGAGTGTCGGATACCGACGACATGTCGCAATAAAATATACGCCCGGATCCTTCTATGCGGTTGTTTGCGGATTCAATTTCCGGAATCTTGTCTGAAGGTATGATCAGACCGCAGAAAGAAAGGCTGCCCTGGGTGTCGGGAATTGCCGTCGAAAAGGTTCGCCGGTTGCCGGGCGGCAGAGAATCCGAGCCCAAAAAGGCGAAAGTGTCGGAGGGACCGTCCGGTCGTGTCCACAAGAATGCAACTTTAAAGGGCGGCGAGACTGCATTACCTTTGTTTATTACTTGCGCAGTAGTTCGCAGTGAGTCTTTGACCCATCCTATTCGAAGCGAGTTATCGATAAAAGCCAGATCCGATTTTCCGCTTATCGAAAAAGTAAAGAGCCCTGTCTGCAACGCGCCCTGCGATGCGGCTACTCTGAAACGAAGCAGCAGATTTTCGTTTATCGATCCTTTAAAATGAAGCGGTATTTTCCCCACAGTAAACCATCTTCCGTTGTTTCCTGCAACCATTGCTATACTGCCAAATGATAGCTGCCGGTCTTTCTCGGCGGCCTGTGCAAAGAGACACAGAAGTTCGGGCCGCGTTTGGGAAGCCGGGACCGAAAGCTCGCATGAAACCGAAACGCTGTCGCCGAAATACGGATGCGGCGGATCGAGGCGGACGTCATATACAAACAGGGTATCCTTTACAAATGCTTTCCATCCGCGCACCTCGGAACCGTCGTTCCATGCATATGCCCGAATTGTCGCAACCGCTGATTTCATTGCTTCTTTGAGACGGAAAGCGACGGAAAAATTACCGTCAACCACTCTCGCTATCGTCCTGTCGAATATTATGGCGTCGTCGGATTCGAGAGAGACTCTAACCTCCCCTCTTTGAACTGGTAGGCAGGTTCCCGATATCTCGAGCAATTGTTTCGACGAATCGGTAAGAGAAAAGTCCAAAGCAAGAGTGTCGGGAGTAAGCACCAATGGAAGAGCAGGGTCTCCGAGAAGATTGTATTGATTTACAAGGGAAAGGTATTGAGTGTAGTAACGCACGAGCATGCTTATCTCACAATAAGAAATCAGATCACCCAGTCTATCCCATTTGCCCGTAAGCGCTTCGTCCAGAAGAAGCTTGTTCATTATCAGGTTTCCGCTGCGTGAGGTGTAGGACGAAGCGCCGTAAAAGGCTACCGCACCGTTGTCGCCGGATCGCAAAAACTCTTCGCCGAGCGACCTGTATTCACTGCTCTCGAAGAATCCGGTAAGACAGGTGAAACTAAAGACAATCGGTAGTCTTCCTCCACCGCCCCATTCGCCGTTATGAAGAAGGTAAAGATCATTGTAGCCAAAAAAATTGTTATCCGACCATATATTTCCGCCGCCGTGTCCATTGAAATTGACAATAAACGCACCGGTGTTGAGATAGTCGGCAATAAGTTGCGGAGCAACGAAACCGTCCTTATAAAAACGCGAAGCTGGATCCGCATCCATACGTATGATATGCATCCTTTTGCCTATTATCTCCGAGGTCGCTTCATCGTTGAAACGGGTAAAAACATTTTCTCCGCCGCCAAGCAACAGCAGATTGTCTCGCCAGTAGCCCCGATGAGGGTTACGTATGTAACGAACCGTTCTGTCGACAAGACGCCGCATTTCAGACCGGTTTTGTGCAGGAAAACGGCCAACGGCAAGATCCGGAAACTGGTCGCCTTCATTTACTATTGCAAAATATCCGTCATCTGCGCCCGGCCCCCAACCGGGGATGCGCGAAAGATGGGTAGGAACGATATTCCGGCGCCGGTTTTTTTTGTCTAAATCGTGAGTCGTATCGCCGGCAAGAAGAAGGTAGCGGGGCAGACGGCCTCCGAATCGGCTTAGAATATACCTAAGAAAAAGCCGGATACTTTCCGGGTTACGGATACCCCAAGAAAACCGGTTGTATATGTCGGAAATATTTACAAATGCAGTACGAAGTCCGCTTTCCTTATGGGCATCGAGAAGCGGCGCAATCTCACTTTTAAACGAATCAGGCCCTACCGCAATATAATCAACCCCACCTATGTTTTCCCAAATGTCTCGTATTGTGTCTATGCCGACTATTCCGGGAGACAGTCTTTTATCCGTTGTCTGCGCCAGATACGTTGCCGGCGTCGAAATGCTGTCCTGAAAAACAAGTGTGTAACTTCTGCGTCCCTTTCCCGTCACGGGTTCTATTATTGTATTGATAAAAAAGCGGTTACGCGTAATGTCCCACAACTCTATACGATCTGATCCGAAACCGCTCAAAGTATATTCGACAATTGTTCCCGCGGCCCTCGAATCACTTTTGAAAAGAATCTTATCGTCGAGAGATTCGTATCCTCTCGGGTATATTACTTCAATCCAGTTCAGTGCGCTGCGGTCTGCAACAAGCTGCCTGCACCTGAATGTCAGACGGTTTTCGCCGTGGGTAAGGTAACCTGCTGGGAAAGTGTCGCTTTCAAATACAAATTCACGTTGTCCGTCCCATACCGCCCGGTTGCGTATACTGCACGGCCTGTCGTTTATAAAGATTTCCAGATCATGATCGTCCGGTAGGCTGTCGATACTGCTTAGCCCCATAAGAGAAGCCCTTATTCCGGCATTTCCTATCACCGACGGTGATTGAAGGTTAAAGTTAAATGAAGTAAGAGCGGTCGCTCCGATAATGCCCCAATACCAATTGTCAATGTCGTCGCCGCTTGCGCCTGTTTGGCCGGTAATTTCATCAGGGGGTCTGTCTGCAATATTTCCAAGCCATACTATCGAATTGTCCTCTTCGATATGAATAGTGTCGTAATAATTCCGGGCGGATAGAATACGCGTCGAAGCATAAACGGTAGGATCGGCACGTCTGCCGCCCGATACAACGGCAACGCGGCTTCCGGGCTTTGTGCCGTCCCATGTCAGCCAGTATACGTTTGTAAATGAAAACTGTTCAAACTGCCGAGCGGACGCCCTAAGACTGTGTCCGTAAAAAAGGAGACGGTCGTCCGCGGAAAGTTTCTCTCGTTGAGGATTGGTTATGTAAAGAGGAACTTCGCGATCCTTTTCGAACAGCCGGTAGTAACGGGATTCAATCCGCTCTATGGGTACTCCTGCAGATTTCAGGTCGGAGGCCGTGATTTCGTAAATACCATCCTTGTCGACTTCGATCTTAAGACCGTAAGTAAACGGAAACGGCGTAAGTTCGCTTTGCGTCTTTTTTAGAGGATGCACTGCAACCGGCACCCGAAGGATTCCGTTTTTAAAAGAGACTTTGTCTTGGGAAACACCGCGGTAAAGCGGCTCGCCGAATCCGATGTCTATTACTCCCTTTTGTATAGAATCGGAATACGGAATATCACTGCATATTATTTTAAACCACTGGAGGAAGTAATCTCCGGCCCATCCCGCCTCGAGGGGTGAAACGACGCCCTTGACCCCATTTGCAAATACGCACGAAAGCGTATAACTTTTCTGCGGGATGGTCGAGAAGGCAAGCAAACATTCTTCACGCCGTTTTTTTTCTGCCGGCCGAAGTTCAAAGCCGATCCGTGCGCCGTAGTCGGAAACGGAGACAAGGAAAAATTTGCCCGAAGAACTGAATGCGGAAACAGTACATATACTTGCAACCAACAAGGTGTTTAATGTCATATAGTAAGAAACCATCAAACGCAAAAAACATAAAGGATTTTTAATAAAAACGTTTTTTCTTATTATAAAAGAATAAGCTGCAGCAGTATACCTTTTCACATGCTTCATGTTATTTGACATCGACATATCCGATTTTAAGCGAGTATGAGTCGTTTGCCTTTACAAAAAGTCCGTAATACCACCTTCCTGCAGCAGGAGGTTTCATCGAGTCGGGGAAACATGAGGAAAACAGTGCAGGTTCGTCAGTTTGAGGGAACAATACGGCAGGTTCTGAAGTCCATTCCAATAATTTGTTTTCGTGTCGCACCGCACACCATGAAAAAACACCGCCTCTGATCCACGATTCCCACTTAAAGCAGTATCTATCGGCATCATAACCCAACAGTCTGGGCTGAGGCGCAAGAATCACCTTGCATATATCGGAAGTATCGCCGTTCAGGCCCGATTTGTCGACCGCATATATACGATAAAAAACGGAATCAAAACCGACAAACGGAAATGTATGTCCGTCGAGTATATCGCAAAACCGGCACGTATCGCCGGGTATCAAACGTGAACCGCCGAAAACTTCGAACAACGAATCGGATGAGAATTTACGTATAAGAGTAAACGAACGTATATTCTCATTTTCTGTACCTGGCATCGTCCACCTGAGGCATATTGCTTCACGGTAACCTTCGAGAGGGTCAGGGACAAAGGCCATTTCCGCAAAAAAAAGGGATGGTTTCGGAAGTTTTTGAATCGGTATTGGGGTATAAGGCAGACAAGTCAGAATGTGGATCAACAAAAGCAAGACTAAATGATATCGGTATTTTAAACACATCCGTTTTCTCTGATATACTGGTCCAGTATAAGGCATGCGGCAAGCCGGTCCACCGAGCTCTTATCGCGTCTTGACTTTTTCCTCCTGTAAAGTAAAAGCCCCTGTGCTTTTTTCGATGTAAGGCTTTCGTCGATGAAAGAGACCTCTACACCGGTTCGCTGCCCGACTCTTCTGGCAAAAGCCCTTATTTCCTTAGACATTACAGTTTCATCATCATTACTGTCAAGGGGAAGTCCGAAGACAAGCCGTGCAGGCTTTTCCTTTTCTATTAAAAGGCAAAGAGTTTCAAAAAATGCGGGATCCGTCTTTCTGTCGATGGATGGGAGTCCGCGCACTACAGAGCCTTCTTCAGTACACACAGATAATCCGATACGCCGACGACCGTAATCAATGCCTATGAGCTTCATCTACCGTTTTCGCCCATTCCATAAGCACTTCGAGTGTCGACAGATTGACGTTGCTCTCTTTGGGTTTTTTGTCGAGTACAAAACGGAATTTTCCTATTTTGAGATCCAGCACTTTGAAGATGGCTTCACGTCCGATAATTTTATCCGCGGTCGCGGCAAAGATTATTCTCCCGTTTTTAAAGCAAATGATGGCAAACGGATGGCTTGTTTCCACCAGAAGACATCCTGTTTTACTGCCGATTTCAATGAATTGAAGAACTTCCAGAAGATTGCCTGCGGCTATATCTCCGGCAAGAGCCGATGATTGCACGCTTTTCTGGATTGAATCGCCGTCTGTCGGACGTATCATAGGAGTTACCAGCTTAAAAAGATCGCGATCCGAAAAGGTAATGCCCAGGAAAGCCGTTTTCGGCATAGCCGGAGGAGGATTCATTGCCGAAGTATCAGGTACGTTGTAAATAATAAACAGTATTGAAGAAGCAAAGCCGAGCGGCACGCATATACTTTCCAACGAAGAAAGAATGTTTTTCTCGATGTGGTAATCTACAAGAATCACTTCAGGCGTTATTTGTCTCTGGAGATACATCTTCAACGAAGGCAGATCTCGCAGAAAGGTGGTTGAAAAACCTACTTCTCTGAAACACTTCTCAAGTGTGGTCGTACCGTTGGTAAGAGTATACTGTATAATTTTTGTCGATTCGGCTACTATAACTACATGGCGAGTAGAAACGGAGGAGACTTCGGTCGGGGTCTTCTTTTTTCGTATCCTTAAAATAATAAAAATAAAAAGGCCTATTGCAATCGATATAACAACTATTCCCCCGGCAATCAACCCTATTTTGACGTAATCTAAAACAAACGTTATATCGGGGTCGATTATTCTTCCGTGCCTTTTTTCAATCCATCCCACGGTATCGGCAAATGCAACACGGCACCACGCATCCCCTTCACTTATAAGAAGAAGCATTTCTCCTCTCTTGGCCATGCCGAGTATCGGAGCCTCCGGATTCAGAAATTCACGTACAGGTGACGGATATTGAACATGGAAATATCGCATCGAAACCGTCTGAGAGTCTTGAGGAATAAGAGTAGGCGGAAGCTGCGGAAGGTTCTGCTGTGTAAACCAACTTCGCAGCTTTGACTCTTTTTTTTCTACGCTCCTAGGTTCCTGCGGAGCCGTCGGTCGCCGTTGGGGAACTGTGCGGTTTTGAAAGGCTGTAGGTGGTGTTCCCACTGAAGGCGCCTGTTGATAGGCTGCAGAAATACGCTGGGTATCGACTGGAGTGACCTGAAAGCCGGTTTTAGCCGCCCGTTTATCTTCTACCTGTAATGAAGTTTCCGACTGCTCGGTTTCGTGCTTCGCAGTAGTATTAGCTTCTACCTGGGCAACAGCCCTGTCTCTCTCTTCGGTTGCCTCTGCATAAGGGTCGATTACCCTTACCTGAGACGCCTCAATCCATCCGTTTGCATTTTTAAAGCGGATATGATACCAGTTTCCACGCACACCCAGAACGGGGTATCGCTCTCCCTTTTGACTTAGTCCGATAAAATTCGCATTTGTACTTGGGGCGACGTATACTTTCGCATAAAAACTAATAATCTCTATCTCTTTCTCTGCGGCGGAGGTTACCGCAAATAATAAAAGAAAGAGAAAGAAGCCTACATTGATTTTCAGGAAGAATTTACGCCCGAAAAAAAAATTAAAATTCATCCACCTTTGCCATCGCCGGGGCACGGCTTTTCTGAATATAATATATCGATCCGCCAACGGCGCCTCCCGCGATGATCAGAAATAAGAGAATCGCCGCAATCGAAACTCCTTCCCGCCGGTCTACAATTTTACCGGCCCTGCGTTCAATCCATCCCTCCTGACCGTCAATCATCACCTTGTTCCATGAGGTTCCATCATAGATCAAGTCAAGATATTCGCCTTTCTTAACCTGTTTTATAAGAGGAGATTTCGGGTCGAGATCCTTGTAAACTTTTGCAAGCTGTTCTTCAACCAGAAAATATTTTGCCGCCCATACGGGTAAGGATACAAAAAGCACCGCAAAAAGGGTAAGGATTCCGCTCTTTTTAACATATTTCATAAAATTATACCTCCTTTAATTGGTTTATTCTACTATTTTATCTTTAATATAATGCATAAATCGGTTTAATGATTCATTATCGTAAAACTGCAATCCCATTTTAACATACCATGTTTTTTCGGTATCAACCTCCCTTATGTCCCTTAACCGAACCGCATCTTTTTCAGTCGTAACGACTCCATTTGAATATAATTCACGCAAAGTATAAAAATCATATTTCTTATAATAATGATGATCCGGAAAAACGATTTTCCTTAAAGGGGTTATTCCATAAGAGGTTATTGTTTCGAAAAACCTTTCTGGCCTGGCTATGCCGCAAAGGGCAACCGGAGTTTTGAAAGGCGGCAGATCGGCTTTTTCACCGCTCTTAAGATTTACCCATGATACTTTTTTATAAAGCAGCTTAAATTGTTCTGTTGCGGGGAATCGGTTCTTGAGACGTTCGCCAAGCTCTCCGATTCTTTCGATATTATATTCAGAAGCAATTAAGAAAAACATATGCGCACGGGACAATTCCTCAATGGGTTCACGCAGAAAACCCTGAGGAAGCATGCGGTCCGAAAATATCGATTCATGAATACAAACAATATCTAGATCACGATGCAATCTACGATGCTGAAAACCGTCATCGAGCAGAAACACCGACTTTGAGCTCATTTTTTGCTGAATGATTTTTGCGTTCAAAATTCTGTCGGCTCCTATCCCAAGCCATACGAAGGGACAATTGTTACGGATCATTGCCGGTTCGTCGCCTATAAGTTTCCATTCTGGATGTTCATTCGGGGCAAGTTGAACGGGAAAGCGTACGGATCTTTTATAACCGCGGGAAAGCACCGCCACCTCGTAACCCAAACTTTGCAAAATCCCGGAAATCAGAATTACAGAAGGCGTTTTTCCGCTCCCTCCTGCCCTGATACCGCCTACGCTTATAACAGGATATTTGACATTAGGCAACAGGCTGCGTCGATCATAGTATCTGTTGCGGTAAGTTACTATCGATCCGTAAATAGCAGCCGCGGCGGCGGCTATAGGAGTTTTTGCAATAAACCGCGGCAGCGGCGAATCGAACGGTAATGAATGATAATCCGTCAGCAATCCATCCGCCCTTCTTTTTGGACAATTACCACGCGCGGATTGCCTGCCAGATCGCGACGGCATCGGAAGGCTTTCCACGGTTTTCCCGAAAAGACAGTCTTTACCGCATCTTCCTGATTATAACTTATCTCACAGTAAAGCCTGCCGTCTGATTTGAGATAAGCAGGAGCATTGATTGCTATCCTTCTATAAAAGTCGAGCCCGTCCGCTCCGCCATAGAGCGCCGCAAGCGGCTCGAATCTTCTTACCGATTCATCCAGATTTGCAATCTCCGAAGCGCTTATGTAAGGAGGATTGGAAACAATAAAATCAAACGTTTCTTCTCCGGAAAATGCTGAAAGTAAATCTGCGCAAACGAGCCGTACACGACTATTCCGCAAATTACGCCTTGCTACCGACAATGCTTTCTCCGAAATATCAACCCCTATGCCCACCCAGTGTTTACGTTGTTCGGTAAGAATGCAGGCAATGATTCCGGAACCTGTACCTAAATCCAGAAAAAAACGTTCACCGTCGTCTTCCGTATTAAGAACCACCTCTATAAGGGTTTCGGTATCGGGTCTCGGAATAAGCACATCCGGATTTACATTAAATTCCCTGTTGAAAAAATAGGATTCGCCTAAAATATAGTCGAGCGGCTCATGTTCAAGGCAGCGACTTACAATAGAAGATAGTCGCCCTTTGACAAAAGAATCGATTTTTCTGTTGCCGTAAAGATAGAGTTCGGTACGGCTGCAGCCGAGAAGATGCTGAAAAATACGCTCTGTATACGGAAGCGCGTAGTCTCCTAGCACTTCGAAAAGTATGCGGGTCGTAAGCCGGATCAGATCGTTTGCGCCGTCAATAGCATCGAAATAGGTCATAGATAAAGTCTTTATGATTTCTGTTGATATTTCAAGAAATTAATTTCTGTCGCGTTTCATGCTTAATCTTTTTTTTTAAAATAAAACAACATTTGTCAAACTGATACGCCCGATGTCGCAACATAGTCTTTACTAAAACCCAAAAGGCATGATTTTATTAACAGACTATCCGATAGAAAAATTATTTTATTAATTTCAATCGAAAGTAATATTATTATCGAGTCGGATCTTCAGTAGGAAAAAAGATTAATTTCAATAATGGAGGTTTTATGTTTCAGAAAAAATTATTATTTCTTGCAATAATATTGTTGACGTCAGGCGATATTATTTTTGCTTCAGAACGTCTTCTTCAGCTTAAGATCGGTCCTGCATGGGTAAAGGAACTCCAATGGTCGGAAAATCCGACTTCCTGGGACGCCTCGATACAGAGCGGTCTTATATTCGACAAGAAGCTCTCTTTCGGCGGGGAACTGGATTTCCTATGGAATATCAATAAAAAGGCTACGAACATTCGCAATAATACCTACCGTCTCGAAAAAATAGAACGTACGTTCATGTTCCCGGTCAGCGGCTTCTTTGCTCTCGATCCGATTCCCGATTTCAGGGTTCATCCCTGCGCATCTATACAGATGGGGCTTAACACAATGTACTATTCCCATAAAGAAAAAGAAAACTCCCGGGTAGAAGATATTCCCGATAATACGCTGATTGACGAAAACGGCTGGTATATGGGTTTTTACCTTAAAATTGCGGTCGACGCCGCGTTCAACCTTGGTGAACAGTCGGCTCTTTTCGCAGGCTTGGATTACCGGTGGTCAAAACCAAACAAACTAGGCGTAAAAAGCGGCGAAATCTTTACACAGAGAAATATGTCCGGCGTAGGCATAAAAATGGGATTCAGGGTAATATACTGAGAGAAGTAAGTAAGATACAAAGAATTATACGTTAAATGAACTTACAAAGTAATAGTCAGATACTCCTTTCTTTTCGTGAGAAACATCGCAGTGAGCCTCGTCGAACCGGAATGTAGATGGTGACGTTGAAAAGACACCATCAGGCAAGCCGGCCAGTTTATATCTTTTTCTTTTACTGCAGAGGTTGTCTCTGAAGTTAAGAAAAGAATATTTTCACCACGAAGATCACGAAGGGCACGAAGATAAGAGTATAACTGGATATTATTTGTCAACATTCATATTTTATTATTT
>FWPV01008517.1_pt1 | contig 17885 bp, 17 predicted proteins | sample 2228371 | NCBI WGS metagenome assembly FWPV01 (sample SAMEA103939776, study PRJEB20133) | metagenome | reverse complement strand
ATGAGGGCCTCGTGGTGGCGGCGCAGGTACGCGCGAAGGGTGCCTTGCTCTTCGGATGTCATGCGGTGGCCTCCCGATCTGCAGGGTTGGCATGGACTGGTGCGCAGAGTGTAACATGCGGATGCTGCGGTGTCAAGAGCGTCAAGATGAACAGATTGTCATCCGCGGGGGTTTGCGTTTTCATCGTTTTTTCATCTTGAGGTGCTATAGTGATCATGAGGGGAGAAAAGGGCTGAGGGAGGCCTTTCGCACGTCGCGATGGAGAGCAAGACGCCACGCTGCCGCCGACTGAATCCCCACGCGCGGTTGTTCTGAGCGCATTGGCACGGGGCTTGCATGGGGCGCATTGCCACCACGAACGCTCGGCCAGGCGCTGCGAGCGGAGGAAGCGAAGATGAGCGTTGAACCGGCTGTGGATACGGCGGCCCTGGAGGCCAGCCTGAAGCAGGTGAAAGGGGTGTACGCCTGTCGGGTGGTCATGGAGACGCCCAATGAGGTGGGCGAGATTCACGTCGTGGGCGCGCCCGACCGCAAGCCTAAGCAGATCGTGCGAGACATAGAGTCCCTGCTGTTCGCCAAGTTCGGCCTGCGGGTGAACTACCGCAAGATCAGCCTGGCGCAGATGCAGGAGGAGAAAGCCTTCGCGGCGCTGGGGTCGCGTCCGCGGCTTCTGGCGGCCGAATGCGCAACCGAAGGCGAGGACGACCTGGTGCGCGTGCGGCTGGCCGACAACGGCAACGTCTTTGAGGGAGAGACCCGCCACCCGAAGGGCAACGAGAACGCAGGCCGGGCCGCTTGCCTGGCGACGCTGGACGCGCTCAACCGGATGGTGGGCAAGAGTGGGCAGTTCACCCTGGATGCGCTGGAGGTCATGCCCGTCGCAGACCGCGAAATCGTGATCGTGGTGGTAACGTTCGCATTTGCCGCGGGCGAGGAGCACCTCATCGGCACCAGTTTCTACCGTGGGGACATCGTGGAGTCCGCCGTGCGGGCGACGCTGGACAGCGTCAACCGGCGGCTTTCACTCATTCGGTCGCTCTAGGGCTGGGCGTTACGACGCCGGCCCGAGCACAACGGAAGAGGTGGGAGGCGGCATCTGGCTGAAGAAGCCTGAAGCGGAGCGAAGGGGAATCGGAAGAAACCTCAACCAATTTTCGGCCGAAAGGCTAGACTAGCGAAGGAGGAGATTCCCCATGAAGTGGAGAGTTCTGTACGCGTTGATGATCGTCGCCAGCATTGTTGCCGCAGCCGGCGCCACCGCCAAGTGGCACTAGACTAGAATGAACTCGCCCGCCGCCTCCCGTCTCTTTCCATCCGAAGTTCGCCGCGCCAGAGTTGCGAAATTGGAGGAGTTTGTTAAACTTTGTGCCGCCGCGAGCGGCCTTGGGCCCTACGCGGCGGAACATCGCGGCCCGCGGGCCGGAGCCTTGCCGCCGGTCGGAGCGGGTTGGGGAGGATATCCCTGTGAGGACACTGCCCAGGCGGGCGCAAATCTACATCATCTTTCTCGCGTTGGCGGCCCTGCTTGGGGCTGTGGCCGTACTGCCGACGCTGATGGCCCAGCCTACGCTGTGGTCCATCGTCCTGCTCTTCGCGGGCCTGATCTGTCTGTCTGACCTGTTCCCCATCGTGATGCCGTTCCCTGGCGACGCCGAGATGACCGTATCGGGCGCGGTCCAGGCGGCTGTGGCCATTCTGTTCGGCCCGGCCGCGGCGATCTGGGCCGCTCTCCTGGGCACGCTCGTTGCCGAGGCCATCTTGCGACGGGCTCCCCACAAGGCCACCTTCAACATCTCCCAGATGGTGATCACCTTCGGGGCCATGGGTTCCCTCTACCGCATGCTCTCCGACGGGAGCCCCAATCCCCTCAATTCCGCGCAGAACGCGGCGGCCTTGGCGCTCCTTGCCCTGTTCTACTATGTGGTCAACACGGGAATGGTGGCGCTCATCATCGCTTTCGTGAACAAGATTTCGGCGTCCTACGTCTGGAAGGTGAGTTTTCGCAACATCGCATGGCACGAACTTACGATGGTTCCGCTGGGGGCGATGATCGCGATCTTGTGGGAGTCCAGCCCGTGGGCCATCGTGCTGATGATCCTGCCGCTGGCGGTGGTGCGCACGTCGCTGCTGCAATCCAGCACGCTGCAACTGCAGACGATGGAGACGCTCACGGCGCTGGCGGATACCATTGACCAGCGCGACCCGACGACCTACGAGCATTCCCAGCGCGTGGCCATGTTCGCCGAGATGATCGCCAAGGAGATGGGACTGCCCCAGGATCAGGTGGAACTCATCTCCATGTCGGCGCGCTTGCACGATGTGGGCAAGATCGGCATGAGCAATGCGCTCCTCTACAAGCCGCAGCAGTTCTCGCTGGAGGAGTGGCATGAGTTCCGCCGCCATCCCACCATCGGCGCGAGCATGGTGGAAAACTTCCCACTGTTCCGCAAGGGGCGGGATTTGATCCTACATCATCACGAGCGGTGGGATGGACAGGGGTATCCGGATCGCTTGGCGGGCGAGGAGATTCCACTCGGCGCGCGCATCATTGCCGCCGCCGACGCCCTGGAAGCGATGACCGCCGAGCGCGTGTACCGCGACGCGCTGACCCTGAACGAGGCCATAGACGAGTTTCGGCGGGAGCGGGGCCGCCAGTTTGACCCCAAAGTAGCTGACGCCCTTATCGCCATCCTGGAACGATGTCGCCAGGAGGGGCCCGAGTGGGAACGCAAAACCTTCCAGAAACGGGTGCACGGCTACCCCATTATCCAGCCCCTATCCACTCGGGTGGGGAGTTGACATGATTCTGCTCCTCTTCGCCCTGCTGGCGTTGCTCATCGCCGTGGCCCGCGGCGGCGACATCATGGCGCTGGCGCGGGTGCCGTTCCGCCTGGGGTGGCTCGCGATACTTGCCGTCGGCCTCCAGATTCTCATCTTCTCGCAGTGGTGGGCGCGTTCGGCGCTGGCCGGTTGGACGCCGATCCTGTACGTCGCATCCCTGGTGCTGCTCCTCGGGCTGGTGGCGGCAAACTGGCGGCTGCCCGGGCTGCCGATGGTGGGGCTGGGGTTGGTGAGCAACGCTGTCGCCATCGCGCTGAACGGTGGTCGGATGCCCGCGTCGCTCGCCGCCCTGCGTACCGCCGGCCTGGAATTTGTGATTCTCAAGGCTGGCACTCTTGGCTCTTCGGCCAACACGGTGCTCCTGGGGCCGGAGACGAAAGTCCCCTTCCTGTGCGACATCTTCGCGCTCCCGTCGTGGTTCCCCTTGGCGACGGTTTTCTCCATAGGCGACGTTCTCATCGCGCTGGGCGCGGCCTGGTTCTTCTTGGCTGTGGTTCGGCCCAAGAGTGCGTCCGGCAACCGTGGGTAGCGTGCGGCTTTCGCCCCGCGCGGCGGCGGGGCCGCGCCGCCCCGTTTTTGCCGCGCCGCGTTGTTGGACGTACAATCCCCTCTGCGTCCCCGGCGTCCTGTCCGGATGCGCGCAATTCACCCGAGAGGTGCTGCCGTGAACATCCGCCGCTACGATCCGACCAAAGACCGCGATGCCCTGCTCCGCATCTGGTGGGAGACCGGCTGGCTCAAGGAGGGCAAGGAGCAGGCCATGGACGTCATTCTCCTGGCCGGCCAGACCCTTGTCTCCGACGTGCACGGCAGCGCCGAATGCGCCGTCGCCACCGTGCCGGGCTCCATGCGATATCTGGACGAGGAACTGCCCTTCGCGGGTGTGGCCGCCGTCGCCACCAGTTACGTGGCGCGCAAGCAGGGCCTGGCCCGCCGCGTTACCGCGCAGTCCGTGGCCCAGGCCGCCGCCGACGGCGCGCTTGTCGCAGGCTTGGGCATGTTTGACCAGGGGTTCTACGACGCGGTTGGCTTCGGCACGGGCGTTTACGAGCACGTCATCCGCTTCAACCCCGCCGACCTGAAGGTGGGCGTGCGGCCCCGCGTCCCGCGCCGCCTGGGGCTGGACGATGCCGCCGCCATTCATGCGTCGCGGCTGGCGCGCCGCCGCGGGCACGGGAGTGTCAACTTCCCCTCGCTTGCCATGAGCCTCGGGGAGATGATAGACCACGGCGGGTTTGGCCTGGGCTATGCCGACGGGCCCGACGGCTCCCTGACCCATCACCTCTGGTGCGAGCCGATCAAGCGCGAGGGCGGCCCCTACCGCATCCTGTGGCTGGCCTACCAGACCCATGCCCAGTTCCTGGAACTCATGGCGCTCGTCCGAAGTTGGGGCGATCAGGTGCTTGCGGTGCAACTGCGCGAACCGCCCCAAATCCAATTCCAGGATTTGCTGGAGCATCCGTTCCGGAGCCGAAGGGCCACGCGCGGTGGGGAGATGGAGAACTGGGCGATGGCGACCGCCTACTGGCAGATGCGCATCTGCGACCTGCCGGCCTGCCTGGAGCGCACTCATCTGCCGTGGGGAGAGGTTCGGTTCAATCTGCGCCTGTCGGATCCCATTGAGCGGTACCTGGGGGAGAAGGCGGGCTGGCGCGGCGTCGGCGGCGAGTACGTGGTAACGCTCGGTCCGTCGTCGGGTGCGGAGCGCGGGACGGATGCCTCGCTCCCTACGCTGACGGCGACGGTCAACGCCTTCACGCGCATGTGGCTGGGCGTGCGGCCTGCCGGCGGGTTGGCCGTTACCGACGCCCTGTCGGCGCCTGAGGGCCTCCTGCGGGATCTGGACGCCGTCCTGCGCCTGCCCGAGCCGAGGCCGGACTGGGATTTCTAACCCCGCCGTTTGGCGTATGCGCGGCGGGCCGTTTGGCGCTTTCCCCCGTGGCTTCACCGTGGTACACTGTACCGCGCATAGACCTTCCTCCCTCTACCTCCGAGGCCCTCCCCTCGGAGGTAGAGCCTTGTAAAGCACAACATATAGGAGCATGACATGGCTGCTAGTTTTCTGATTGCATTTCGCGAAGTTCTTGAGGCCGCGCTGGTGGTGGGAATCGTGCTGGGCTACCTGGCCCGCATTCGCCTGACGCGGCACAACCGCGTCGTGTACGCCGGAGTCGCGGCGGGCATTGCGGCCAGCGGTTTGGGCGCGGTGTTGTTCATCACGCTGGCGGGCGGGTTTGAGGGGCGCGCCGAGCAACTGTTTGAGGGCATCACCATGCTGGTTGGGGCGGCGCTTCTCACCACGATGATCCTTTGGATGATGCGCCAGCGGCACATCGCCGCCGAATTGGAGGCAAAAGTGGCCGCAAGCCTGCGGGGGCCCAGCCGCATCGGGCTGTTCGCGCTGGTGTTCGTCGCCATTCTGCGCGAGGGGATAGAGACCGTCCTGTTTCTCAGTGCCGCAAGTCTGGCGTCGCCCGACAACAACCTGATCGGCGCGCTCCTGGGCCTGGTGGCCGCCATCGCGCTGGGCTATGCCCTGTTTGTGGGGTCGCGGAAGATCAGCCTGAGGTCGTTCTTTGTGGTTACGAACATCCTGCTTATCCTGTTCGCCGCCGGGTTGGTTGGCATGGCCGTGCATGAATTCCAGGAAGCGGGCGTTTTGCCCGTGATCGTGGAACACGTGTGGAACATCAACCCGCCCGCGCCCGACGGAGGGCCGTATCCCGCCCTGCACGAGAAGGGAGCCATAGGGAGCATCGCGCGGGGGTTGTTCGGGTACAACGGCGATCCGTCGCTGTTGGAAGTCGTCGCCTACGGAGCATACCTGGCGGTCGTTGCGGCACTGTGGCGGCGCAGGGATGCGCGGCCCGCCGCTCGCGTGGGGACAGCCGAAGCGTAGCGATCACCCGGCGTCGGGCGCGTCCAGGTTCAGCGCCGCATGGAGCCGCGCGCGAACGTCGGGGGGGAGGTCGTCGGGCACACAGCGGCGGTACAGCGACACGGTCTTGCGCAGGCTATCCAGCAGGGCGCGGCAGTCGGGGCACTCGGTCAGGTGCGCTTCCAGTTGGGCGCACATGCCCGCGTCCAGTTCGCCGTCCATGTACTCGCAGATGCGTTCCAGCAGTTGCTGGCAGTGGGCGTCGGGACTCATCTTGTCTCCTTGCCGGCGGCCAGGTATGGGTAGAGGCGGTCGCGCAGGAACATCCGCGCGCGGTGAAGCCGAGATTTCACCGCCGCGACGGTGAGTCCCAGCGCCTCGGCCACTTGGGCCGCCGGCATGTCTTCCACGTCGCGCATCAGGAACACGATGCGCAGGGCCTCGGGCAGTGCGGCAATGGCCTGGGCCATCGCCTGGCGCACCTCGGCGCTCAGGGCCGCCTCCTCGGGATCCCAGAACCAGAACCCGCCCGACGGCGCGGCCTTGGGCTCCGCGCCGCCCTCCGCCATCTCGTCCAACGAGGCCGTGTCCTTGCGGCGGCGCAGGCGCATCAGGCTCGCGTTGGCCGCGATGCGGTAAATCCACGTCCCCAGGCCGGAATCGCCGCGAAACGCGCCGATGTTGCGGTACACGCTCAGGAAGGTCTCCTGAAGGGCGTCCTCGGCCTCGGCGGGGTCGCCCAGCATTCCCAGGGCCAAACGGTACACGCGGGGCGAGTAGGCGTCCACCAGTTGGCGGTACGCTTCGGTGTCGCCCTGCCGCAGTCGCTGCAAGAGGGCCGCTTCGTCGGGCACAGGTTTTCACTCCTTTGGATGCGCCACGGGGCGAAAGGATGCGCCCATAGGATACCACAGAACGGCGAAAGGTCAACCCCGCGGGCAAGGGGAACCTTTCGGGCGGCGAGGGCGTCTAGCACATAGCCGCCGCGTCTCCGTGCGGCACGTGAGGGTTGACATGAGGAGGAAGGCAATGAGATTCCAGTGGGTTCACGTGGTCTTAGCGATGGTCCTGGTGGGGCTGACGGCATGTGGGCCGGACAAACCCGCGCAGGCCCAGGTCGCCCAGTCCGACAAGCCGCGCGTCCAATCGCCCAGTGTGGCATCATCGGACTTGGCGGAACTGGTCGCGGGCAACAGTGCCTTCGCCTTTGACCTGTACCAGGCCATCCGAAAGCAGTCGGGCAATCTGTTCTACTCGCCCTACAGCATCTCCGCAGCGCTGGCCATGACCTACGCGGGCGCGCGCGGCACGACCGAACACCAGATGGCCGACGTGCTCCACTTCGCCTTGCCCCAGGATCGCCTGCATCCGGCGTTCAACGCGCTGGACCAGGCCCTGGCCAGCCGCGGCGCGGGGGCCAAGTCCAAGGACGGCAAGCCGTTCCGCCTGCGCATCGCCAATTCGCTGTGGGGCCAGGCGGGGTACAAGTTCCTGCCGGCGTTCCTGGACACCCTGGCCGAAAACTACGGCGCGGGCCTGCGGCTCGTGGACTTCCAGAAAGTTCCCGAAGCCGCTCGCAAGACGATCAACGATTGGGTCAGCGACCAGACCGAGGGCAAGATTCGGGACTTGATCCCCCAGGGTGCGATTGACAGGCTCACGCGCCTGGTGCTCGCCAACGCCATCTATTTCAACGCCGCATGGATGTACCCGTTTGAGAAAGAGGCCACCCAAGACGGGCCGTTCTACCTGCTGGACGGCTCCCAGGTTACCGTGCCCATGATGCGCCAGAGCAAGCACTTCCGCTACTTCGCGGGCGATGGGGTTCAGGCGGTGGAACTGCCCTACGACGGCGGCGAGGTGTCCATGGTGCTCCTCGTGCCCGACAGGGGCCAATTCCCCGCCTTTGAGGAGACGCTGACCGCCGAAACAGTGGCCGATATCCTGGCGAACATGGAGAGCGCCAACATCGATCTCACCATGCCCAAGTTCCAGTACGATGCCACGTTGAGCCTGGCCGACACGCTGAAGGCCATGGGCATGCCCGACGCCTTCAGCACCAATGCGGACTTCTCGGGCATGGACGGCACCCGCAACCTGGCCATCACCGACGTGTTCCACAAGGCCTTCGTGGCGGTGGACGAGGCGGGAACGGAAGCCGCCGCCGCGACCGCGGTCGTCATCGGCCTCACGGCAATGCCTGTCTCGCCGATTGATCTGACGGTGGACCGCCCGTTCGTCTTCCTCATCCGCGACATGCAGACGGGAGCCATCCTGTTCGTGGGGCGGGTACTGAACCCGAAATCGTAGCCTCATCCCGCATTTGTGGCCGGTGGGAACGGGGTCAGGCGCATACCTGACCCCGTCTGTGCTGGATGGATATGATGCCGGCCGAACGCGGGCCCACATCGGCAGGGCGATGTTCGCCCGGCTGCGTGCAATGAGCGCTGCCTAGTACCTTGTTCCTATTGCGGGTGCAAAGAACTCCTCGTATAATGACAGCAGATTATCGGAGTATCCACTCTATTAGTTTGAAAGGAGACGTTACCATGTTCTACTTGCCGCGGGAGAAAGGCCAGGGGTTGGTTGAGTACGCTCTGATCCTCGTGCTGGTCGCTGTGGTTGTGATCGCTGTGCTGTTGCTGCTTGGCCCGGCGGTCGGCAACGTGTTCAGCCAGATCATCTCCAACCTGTAGGTCGCAACACTCGGAAACCCACCTCTACAACTGAATAGCAGGAGGCCCCGCTGCAAGGCGGGGCTTTCTTTTGTGGCCGGGCGGCGGCACCAGGCGCGCCTAGCCGCGCGGGCGGCGCACAACCCTGCGGCCCTTCCAGTCCGCACCGCCGCGGTGGGCCAACGCCAGCGAGCGGAGGGCGATGGCAAACGCCAGCGCGATGGACACCGGATAGAAAAGGGCGAGGTACAGCGGGAACTTGAAACGCGCACAGGCGATGGCCCAGAGGGCGAGCATCTCGGCGACGGCGACCGCTGCAGGGCCTACCGCAAATATCGGCGGCAGAACCCCAAGCCCTGCCGCCCCCAGCGCAAGGATTGGCTCCCACGCGACCACCAGCAGGTACGTCCACACGAACAAAAGCAGGGCCGCGTTGTAGTCAAATGCGGCGTGCAGATTCTTGCTGAAGCCGTTCCACGCCTCGCGGAAACCGCGGTACATCCGACACCGGACGCGATGGGTGCCGTCGGCCAGGCGCAGGCGCAGTCCTGCCGCCTTGATGCGCTTGGCAAGCGCCACGTCGTCCACCACGATGTCGCGGATGGCCGCGTGTCCGCCGATGGCCTCGTAGGCGGCGCGGGTGAACAGCATGTACTGGCCGATGGCCACCGATAGCCCGGGCGCGCGCGGGCTGTGCGCCAAGGGCACGGAGAGGAACGAGTGAATGCTCCAGTACATCACGGGCACGACCAGCCGCTCGCCCCACGTAATGACCTCTTCCTGCGGAAAAATCGTCAGCATGTCCGCGCCGGTGCTGATCAGCGTGGCTACCGCCTCGCGCAGGGCCTGCGGATGGTGGCGCGTGTCGGCATCGGCGAAGAGCAGGAGCGCGCCGTCGGCCGCCCGCGCCAACTGCGCGCAGGCCCAGTGCTTGCCGATCCAGCCTTCGGGGCGGGGTTCACCCCTCCGGATGCGGAGCCGAGGCGATTCCGCCGCCAGCGTTTGGAGGCAGGCCCACGTCCCATCGGTGGACTCGTCGTCCAGGACCAGCACCTCAAAATCGGGGTAGTCCTGCGCCAGAAGGGACTGAACGCAGGGGGCGATGTTGTGCTCCTCGTTGCGGGCGGGAACGAGCACCGAGACGCGGGGCAGGACTGCACGGGGCGAACGTTGCCCGCCGATCTTGCGCAGCGTCCAGACGTTGGCCAGCGCGTTGACCAGGATGGCGCCGAGGAAGACCGCCAGACTGAACTGATGCTGAACCCAAAACCCGCTCACCGAGATCCTCCCACCCATCTCTGCAGCCAGGGGCGAAAGCGCAAAGGCCGGCGAAGATCCGCGCGGTGCTTCCACGCGAGGATGAGCATGTTGCCCGCCCACACGGACTGCAGTACAGGCGCGTGCCCGCGGAGTAGGAGGTGAGCCAGCACACCGGTCATGCCCAGCATGACCGACCAGGAGTCCGCGGCGAGGGTGAAGAAGAACAAGCCGAGCAGCACGCCGAGAAGGATGGGCACTTCGCCCAGGGTAAGGCCCGTCCAGATGCCGAAGGTTACGGCGACGGCCTTCCCGCCGCGAAACCGCAGAAACGGCGAGAACGCGTGTCCCAGTACGGGGGCCAGCGCGACCGCGACCAGCGCCGGCCCAGACCCGCCCAGGCCGAAGTGGAATACGCCCACAGGAACCGCGCCCTTCAGGTAGTCCAGCAGGCCGGCGAGGATGCCCAGGGGCCAGCCGCCTGCGCGCACGACGTTGGCCGCGCCTGGGTTGCCGTCGCCGTACCGGCGGATGTCCGCGCCCAGCGCCAGCCGCCCCAGCCACACGGAGAACGGGATGGAGCCGACCACAAACCCAACAAGCGTGAAGATGAGGGTGTCCATTGCGGCCTCGCCGGAAATGATTCCCCTACTCCTCCTCCATATCCTCGTCCGTATCTTCTTCGGTACCATACAATTCGGGATACAGTTTGCGCGCGCAACTGGGGCAAATGGAATGGCTGAAATCCACATCGGCATGCGTGTGGATGTATTCTTCTACCTCGTGCCAGTAGCCCTGGTCATCGCGGATTTTCTTACACGAGGCGCAGATGGGCAACAGCCCGCTCAACGTCTTGACCTGCTCTAGCGCCCTTTGCAGTTCGGCGATGAGACGCTCGCGCTCTTGTTCCGCCTTCTTGCGTTCGGTGATGTCGCGGAAAACGGCGGCGAACTGACCTGGTTGTGTGGAGAAGGCGCTGATCTCGAAGTACTTTCCCAAAGGCTCTACGTATTGCTCCAAGACTATGGCCTGTCCTGTGAGCGCGACCCGTCCGTAGATTTCTATCAAGGGGGTCTGGTCTATTCCGGGCACGACTTCCGTCGCGCGGCGGCCGATGATGTCCTGCGGCCTGATTCCCGCGTGGCGCTCAAAAGCCGGGTTGGCCTCCAGAAAGACGTAGTCCACAGGAACGCCGTTGGCGTCGGTAATGATCTCGTGAAGTGCCGCGCCATCCAGCAAGTGATCAAAGAGGCTACGGAAACGCGCTTGGCTTTCGCGCAACTGGGCCTGGGCTCGGCTCAGGCGGGCATAGGCTTCCACGCGGGCCAGGAGTTCGCGGTTCCCAATGGGGCGCACGATGTAGCCGTCGGCGCCGCTTTCCAGACCGAATACCTGGCTTTCCGGCGACACCCGCATTCCCGATAGCAAGATGACCAGAACGCCGACCGCTTCGGGGTCTGCCTTCATGCGGCGGCAGAGTTCTACTCCGTCCGCGTCCGGCAGCACCACATCCATGATGACCAGTTGGGGCCGTTCGCGTTTGAAAATCGCCCATGCCTCCTCGCCTGTCCGCGCCTGCATGGTTTGGTAGCCCGCCGCAGATAGCACGCGCACCACAGCCTCCAACATGGGAACATTGTCGTCCACAACAAGGATGCGAAAGTCCTCGTGCATGGCTTTTGCTCATGCCCTCCTTGACATAATTTGCTCAAAGGCGTTCTTCAAACTCGCCCAGTCCGGCGGTTTGGGTAGGTACATGTCCACGGCGGGGTGCGCCGATGGGGTTCCTTCCTCGGATGTCAGCAGAATGATGGGGACGTGCGCCTGGCCTTGGCGCTCGCGTATTCTATCGGCGACTTCAGGGCTGGACATGTCGAGCAGTTCCGCGTCCAGAAGAACTGCATCAAAGTGGTCCCGTTCCAACGCAGCCAGGGCCTCCCCCCCATGGGCCACCCCAATGACCGTGTGCCCCATGTTCTCCAACAGGCGAACCGCCAGGCGCCGATTCACCGCGTCGCCAGCGACCACAAGCAAGCGGAGCGCCTTGCCATCCGTTTGGGCGCGATTCTGTCTAGCCTCGCGGCCCGGATCGGGTTCTCTCCAGCGGGTGATGTCATCTGCGAGGGCCGCGTCCGGCGACGCTGGCAAGGCCACATAGAACGTTGTGCCGACCCCCACCTGGCTTGTTACCCATATCTTGCCGCGGTGGCCTTCCACGATCTTGCGCGCGATGGCCAGCCCTAAGCCGGTGCTCTTCTCGCCTGCCGTGCTCTTTACGCTCGTTGTCTGGAATGGCTTGAAAAGCCGATCTATTTCCTGAGGCGGAATCCCGGGCCCCTGGTCGCGCACCCACAGGATGACTCCATTCGGCGCCGGTGCCAAACCCACCTCCACGGCGGAGCCGGGTTTTGAGAATTTAACCGCGTTGCCGATAAGGTTGTTGAGCACCTGTTCCATTCGCCCCTTGTCCAGCCAAACCGGTGGGAGCCTCTCCTCGCATTTCAGCGTCAGGCGAATGTTCTTCCGCTCTGCTAGGACGCGGTTCAGGGCAAGGTTTCGCCGGGCTACCTCCGCAAAGTCCTCCGGCTGGAGTTCTAATTCCAGTTTGCCCGACTCAATCTGGGCGATGTCCAGCAGGTCTTCCACGAGGTGCAGCATGAACTCGCTGGAGGATCGGATGATGGAAAGAAACTCGCGTTGCTCCTCGCTCAAGACGTCCCACGCCTCGTCCACGAGAAATTGGCTGTAGGCGACGATGACGCCCAGGGGCGAGCGCAAATCGTGTGCGGCCATGCCGAGAAATTGGTTCTTCAAATCGTTCAGCCGCTCAAGTTCGGCATTCTTCCGCACCAATTCGCGCTGAAGGGCAACCAGTTCATTGTTCAGGCGAGAAAGTTCATCGTAGAGGTCAGCCTGACGCTCGGCGGCTTCCGATACTGCTAGCGCTTGCTCTTTGAGGGCGGCCCGCAAGATGTTGGACTGCTCGTTCACGATGGCGGTCATTTCCTGATAAAGGCGGCTCGCCCCGTTGCGGGACTTCGCAACTGCGATGAGAACCCGATCGCCCATCTTGCCACCCGCGAAGTGCATGCTGGTCAACTCCTCGTCGGTGCGGACGTTCATCTCCCAGTCAAAGGCGGCGCCGTTGTCGAGGACAGTCTTCAAGAACGCCTGTCCCTTGCTCACACTGCCCGCATCCAGCAAGAAAAGGAATGACCGCCCAGGCACGGCTCTGCGCGTGATTCCCACCTCATCTCGCAGAACTTGGACGATCTGTCCAACCTCGTCGCACAGGAGGGCGAATCCCACAGAAGACGTTTCAGCCCTAGACATCGCTCATGCCACCAAGCGTTCGGCGACCCATACCGCCTCTTGGGCGTTGGGTGCCGTGCCGTCGGCCCCGACGCTTTTGTAGAGGCCGGGAGCGACGTTGAATGGATAGCCGCCCACCAGGATTTTGACCGAGCCGCCGCGGGAAGATGCCCGAACATCGGCGATGAGTGCGGCGACAGCGCTCACGTGGTAGGTGATGGTCGCCGAAACCGCGAGAACATCGGCCTGCCTTTCCTCCAGTGTGCGGACAATGCTGGGAGTCGGCGTGTTGGCTCCCAGGTAGAACGTGTCCCATCCTTCCATCTCAAAGAAGTCGGCCACCATGCGCGCGCCGATTTCATGAAGTTCTCCGCCCACACAGGTGGCGACAAGCGTGCGACCTTTTCGCTCGGTGGCGAAGATGCGCGGGTACAACTGGGACATGATCATCTGGGTGGCCGCTGTGCAGAAGTGCTCCTGCGCCACGCTGATGCGGTTCAACTGCCACAGCCTGCCGATTTCGTGCTGTACAGGCTGGAAGACATGCAGGTACACGTCTTTGACGGGCGTGCCCTGATCCACGGCGTCCAGCACAAGGCGGCTGGCCTCACGTCGGTCGCCGCGCAACAGGGCGGCCAGGTAACTCTGAGCGAGGGCCGAAAGGGGCGCGTGCTCGTCTAGGAACGTCGGGGGTATCCCGGTGGGTTGTCCAAGCCGAAGCAGGGCCGAATTCAGAAAGGTCTGGACAACCGCGTTCATCGCCGGCGGCAGGCGCTCGGCCAGCACTTCACGGGTGCATTCCAGGGTGATCTTCAGCGTGTCCGGGCGGAAGCCGAGACCCGTGAATAACGCCTGCGCCCACAGCGCGTAATCTTCAAACAACGAGGGCTGGTTGGCAGCGATGGCTTCCGACAGGTAGGCCAAGTGGTAGCCTGCGTCGCGCACGCTCTTTGCCCATCCGGGTTTCCCGAAAGGTTCCCAAACTCCCGATTGACGCGCGTAGTGTCGTGCAGCGATTTCTTCGGCCAGGGTCTCACGCTCGGAGTCTAGGGCAGTGCTCACCATGCGCTCCAAATCTCCCATGGGATCTTCCTCCTCTGCTCGTGAAAATGGCGTTGGCGTTCCCCAATGGGCCCGCACGTTTGCGAAAACGGGTACCGATGGGGCAGCGCCCTCATTATAGCAGTCGCCTTGTGCGGCGCAACTCAAGAATCCGTGCAGGCCGCGTGAAGTTCTCGTGAATCCCGCCGTTGACGCCGCCGAACCCTGGTTGTACAATGCCCGGCGGCGCAGTCCCATCGCTGCCGACACAACCTTCTGCAGGAGGTGCGACATGCTCAAGGAATTCCGTCAGTTTGCCATGCGCGGCAACGTGGTGGACATGGCCGTGGGCATCATCATCGGCGCGGCGTTCGGGAAGATCGTTACGTCGCTGGTGAACGACATCCTCATGCCGCCCATCGGCCTGCTCCTGGGCGGGGTGGACTTCTCCAACCTGTACATCAACCTGTCGGGCGGATCGTATCCTTCGCTGGCGGCGGCCAAGGAAGCAGGCGCCGCGACGCTGAACTACGGCGTGTTCCTCAACACGGTGCTGGACTTCATCATTGTGGCCTTCGCCATCTTCTTGCTGGTGCGCGCCGTGAACCGGATGACAGCGCCCAAGCCCGCGCCCGCGGAGCCAACCACGAAGGACTGCCCGTTCTGCCTGTCCAAGATACCCATCAAGGCCACCCGCTGTCCGTTCTGCACATCTGAACTGGGGCGTGAGGGCGCATGAGGCGAATGCGAGCCGCCTGGCGCGATCTCCAAGTCGTCGCCAGAGCCGTGTCGGGCAATCTGGCGCTATTTGTGGGCCTGATTATCGGGGCGGCGCTCCTGATGCGCCTGGTCGGAGCCTACCCGCACGAGACGCTGTTGGAGCTCATCGTGCGCGCGTTCCACATGGCCTACCTTGAGGCTGCGGTGGAGCCTGGGGATGGTTGGATTCCCGAGGTGCTGACTTTCGTGGTACCGGCCCTGGGTTTTCTGATCCTGGGCGAAGGCGCGCTGCGCGTGGTTGCGGTGTACCTCCGGCGCGATGAACACCGAGAGGAGTGGGATCGGTTGGTGGCGAAGACGTTTTCCAAGCACACGGTCATCTGCGGCATGGGCGAATTGGGGCGGGCCATGTGCCGAAGACTGCTGGCCGTGAACCCGGAGGCATCCATCGTGCTGGTGGATATCAAGCACGACGTGCTGTCCGAACTGGGCGTTAAGGGCTCGAACGTGTGTCATCTTCAAGCGGACATGACCTCGCAGGCCACGTTGGAAGCGGCCAACTGCCGGGAGGCGGCGCTGGTCATCCTGGCGTCGGGCAACGACGCGCTGAACTTGGAGGCCGGTTACAAGGCGCACAATCTGAACCCGCGTGCCGAAATCTGGATACGCCTGTATCGCAGCGAATTGGCCTCGCTCATGGACTTGGCGACGAAGCCCACAATCCACTTTTTTAGTCCCTATGAAGAAGCGGCGGATGCCCTGGTGGAGCATCTGTGCGGTAGGTCTGGCGCTCGGGGATAGCCCCTCGGCGTCGTGGTTGGGCCGCCGCCGCGAAGGGACGCGGCGGATTTTGCTTGTCCGCGCCTTCTGTGCTACTGTTATGCCCCGCGGTGGCGCGTCCCGGACCGCCATCGCGCTCAATGCTCACAAAGGAGTGAACCCATGGAGGCCATGCGAACCGAGGATTACATCGCCCTGGAAGACCGCTACAACGCCCGCAACTACAAGCCGCTGGACGTGGTGATTGCGCGCGCGGAGGGCGCTTGGGTTTGGGATGTGGAGGGGCGCAAGTACCTGGACTTCCTGTCGGCGTACTCCGCCGTCAATCAGGGCCACTGCCACCCGCGTATCGTGCGGGCGCTGGTGGAACAGGCCCAGCGCGTTACGCTCACGTCCCGCGCATTCCGCAACGACCAACTGCCCCTGTTCGCCAAGGAACTGTGCGAACTCCTCGGCTATGAGATGATGCTCCCGATGAACACGGGCGTGGAAGCGGTGGAGACGGCCATCAAGGCGGCGCGCAAGTGGGCCTACAAGGTCAAGGGCGTCCCCGACGAGCAGGCCGAAATCATCGCGTGCGCGGGCAACTTCCACGGGCGCACCACCACGGTGATCAGTTTCTCCAGCGAGGAGCAGTACCGCGACGGCTTCGGCCCCTACACGCCGGGCTTCAAACTCATCGCCTTTGGCGACGCCGACGAACTGGAGCGGGCCATCACGCCGCGCACGGCGGCCTTCCTGTTTGAGCCGATTCAGGGTGAGGCGGGCGTCGTGGTGCCGCCCGTCGGGTATCTGCGCGCGGTGCGGGAAGTCTGCACCCGCCATCGGGTGCTCATGATCGCCGACGAGATTCAGACCGGCATGGGGCGCACGGGCAAGATGATGGCCTGCGACCACGAGGGCGTGAAGCCCGACATGGTTACCATCGGCAAGGCGCTGTCGGGCGGGCTGTATCCGGTGTCGGCTGTGCTGGCCTCGCGCGAGGTGCTGGGCGTCTTCGCGCCGGGCGACCACGGCTCCACCTTCGGCGGCAACCCGCTGGCGTGCGCCGTGGCGCGGGAGGCGCTGCGCGTCCTCGTGGACGAGCGTCTGCCCGAACGCGCGGCGGCGCTGGGCGAACGCATGATGGCCCGTCTGCGGCGGATTCAAAGCCCCCACGTAGAGCAGGTGCGCGGCAAGGGCCTGCTGGTGGGCGTCGTGCTGAATCGCCAGGCGGGGGGCGCGCGCCGCTTCTGCGAGGCGCTGAAGGAGCGCGGCGTGCTGGCAAAGGAGACCCACGAGCACGTCATTCGCCTGGCCCCGCCGCTGGTCATCTCCGAGGCCGACCTGGACTGGGCCCTGGATCGGGTGGAAGACGTCCTGCACATGGCGTAGCGGGCACTGCGGAGGAAGGCGTGGGGCACCAGGCGGGCAGAAGGTCTCCCGGCGCGGTCGGGCCGGTTGCCGCGGCCCTGGCCGTGTACCTCGTCTTCCTGGCGCTTGTCCTCGCTCCATACGACTTCAATCCGGCGGCGCTCATCGGCCTGGGGACGGCGAATCCGCTGAACGATCCTGCTTTGCTCCCCGCCGGCCTCATCGTGTTCCAGGGCGACGGCTACGACGGCCAGCACTTCTATCACATCGCGCGGAGCCTGGCGCGCGGCGAACGGCCTGCCGTCGCCCCCGTCCGCGTCCAGCGCATCGGGTATCCGCTGGCCGCGGCGGTGCTCTCGCTGGGGCGCGAGGCGGCGATTCCCTACACGCTTGTCGCGGTCAACCTGCTGGCTGTGGCGGTGGGGACGGCGCTGTTCGTTCGCCTGCTGGCCCTCCGCAACCTCAACCCATGGTGGAGCCTGCTGTTCGCGCTGAACTCCGGCCAGATTCTGGCGGTGCAGATGGATTTGGCCCTGCCGCTGGTGATGGCGTTCACGGCAGGCGCGTATCTGTGCTGGGAGAGGCGCCGCCTGTGGGGAGCCGGCGCGCTGTTGGCCGCGGTGCTCCTCACCCGCGAGAGCGCCGTGCTGTTCGTCATCCCTCTCGTTGTGGCCGAACTGCTGGGCAAACGCTGGCGCGACGCGGCAATCCTGTGCCTGTCGGTCGTTCCGTTCTTCGCGTGGCAGGCGGCCCTGCATGTGTGGCTGGGCGCGGGCGGCATGGCGGTTTCGGCGGGGCAGATCGTCGCGCCGGGGGTGGGGATGGCGGCGGCCCTGCGGAGCGCGGCGGCCAGCGTGGGCCAGGGGCTTGCGCCGATGGCGCGGCAGGGGAGCGTCGTGGCGGTCATGGCGCTGATTCTGGGCGCGCTTGTCGGGGCGGCGCGGCAGGTGCGGCGCGGGTACGATGCCTACACGGGCGGCGTGCTTGTCCATGCGCTGTTCGCCGTGTGCGCCAGTTACGACATCTGG
>FWPV01008516.1_pt1 | contig 17888 bp, 15 predicted proteins | sample 2228371 | NCBI WGS metagenome assembly FWPV01 (sample SAMEA103939776, study PRJEB20133) | metagenome | reverse complement strand
GGGGATCCCCTGTACGGGCGGGGGGAGGGACCGCTGATGTTGCACGCCTGGCGGCTGGGGTTTACCCACCCCGTGAGCCGGAGGTGGGTGGAGGTGGAGGCCCCGCCTCCTCCGGAATTCGCGGCCTGGCTTGGCGAGCAAGGTAATAGACCCCGGCCATGACTTGGGCGGCGGCCGCGGCCCAAAGCGCCGGAGCAGCGAAGGGCGTGAGGATGAGCAAACCAGCAGCCAGGGCGGTCAGCCCAGCCGCGACCTTGCCCGGCCACCGGGCAGCAAACTGTTCCCTTCGGTTCCACAGCACCACGGTCCCCACCGCCAGGCCGGCTTGGGGCAACGCAAACAGACCCAATGCCCAGGGGGATCCGCGGCCCAGGGCCACCAGCGTGGAAAACAAGGCGAGGTAATAAACTTTATCCACGGTGGGGTCGAGGAGCTGCCCGAGCAAGGTGACCTGGCGCGCCCGGCGGGCAATCCACCCGTCCAAAACGTCGCTCGACAAGGCTAAGAGAAAAAGGCCGATGGCCCACCCCGTTTGCTCGTATACCAACGCCGCCAACGTAGGCCCCAACAAAGCCGCCCGCAGGAGCGTCAGGATGTTGGGGAGCGTCATCCCAATAATCGTACTGCAAAGGGGTGGGGCGGCCAACATTCCGGGGCTTGGCTATACTTGCGCACTCCACAACGAGGTGATCGTATGCGCAAATGCAAGGTCATCATCATGGGCGCTGCTGGACGCGACTTTCACAACTTCAATGTGGTCTTTCGCGACAACGACGCGTACGAAGTGGTGGCGTTCACGGCCACACAAATTCCAGGGATTGAAGGCCGGCGCTACCCCCCCGAGCTGGCCGGCCCCCTCTACCCCAAGGGCATCCCCATCGAACCCGAGGAGAACCTCGAGGAACTGGTGCGGCGCTACAACGTGGACCGGGTCGTGTTCGCCTATTCGGACGTGTCGCACCAGCACGTGATGGACCGGGGGGCGCGGGCCATGGCCGCGGGCGCAGACTTCTGGCTTTTGGGCCCCCAGTCCACCCAACTGAAGTCCCGCAAGCCTGTGCTCGCCGTGTGTGCTGTGCGCACAGGCTCAGGCAAATCTCAGACCACGCGCCGCGTGGCCCGCATCCTCAAAGGGCGGGGCTTGCGCGTCGTGGTCATTCGCCACCCCATGCCCTACGGTGACCTCACCAAGCAGGTCGTGCAGCGGTTTGCCCAGCTGGAGGACCTCGACGCCCACGAGTGCACCATTGAAGAACGCGAGGAGTACGAACCCCACATCCGCGAGGGCACCGTGGTGTACAGCGGTGTGGACACGGAAAGGATCCTGCGCGAGGCGGAGAAGGAGGCGGATGTTATTGTGTGGGACGGGGGCAACAACGACTTCCCCTTTGTTCGCCCGGAATTGCTGATTGTGGTGGCCGATCCGTTGCGCGCCGGGCACGAGTCCACCTATTGGCCGGGTTCGGTCACCGTCCGCCAAGCGGACATCGTGGTGATCAACAAGGTGGACACGGCGGGGATGGGGCCGGTGGAGAGGCTGCGGGCGTCCCTGGCCCAGCTCAACCCCCAGGCCCACGTGGTGGAGGCCGCTTCGCCCATCGCTGTGGAGGACCCCCGCGTGCTCGCCGGGCGCAAGGTGTTGGCCATCGAGGATGGTCCCACGGTGACCCATGGGGAGATGCCCTTTGGGGCGGGAGCGGTGGCGGCGCGCAAGCTGGGGGCGGAATTGGTGGACCCCCGGCCCTACGCTGTGGGCTCGATCGCCGACACGTACAAGGCTTATCCCCACCTGGGGCCCGTGCTTCCGGCCATGGGGTACGGTAAGGAGCAAATTCGGGATTTGGCGGCCACGATTCGGCGCGTGCCCTGTGAGGCCATCGTGCTGGCCACCCCGGTGGACCTGCGCCGGCTCATCGCCTTGGACAAGCCGGCCACCCGTGTCACCTACGAGCTTCAGGAGATCGGCTTCCCCACCCTGGAAGACCTGCTGCGCACCTTTCCGTAGGACAGCTGTCTAGGGTGGCCCGGACGAAGGGGGCTGGGCCACCCCCCTCGGGTCCTTTGTTCTCCCCGCTTAAACGCTACCTTCTGGCCGAGGTGGTTTGCATGGCACGACGCCTGTGGCTGATTCCTTGCCTGGTGGCTTTGGGCACGGCGGCTTGGGCCCAGGGGCCGGCGGGCTTTCTGGGCTTTGAGCTCATCTTCACGCCGCTGGCTCCCACGACCCTGACCACAGCGGTCAACGTGGGGCTCTTCTGCGGCCCCGCGCAAATCCAAAGCCGTACACTGTTCCCCATTTTGCCCGTCTTCGGCCCCCTTTCCGAAACCCTCACCCTCCAAGTGGATTTCACCTCGGTGTTGGTGCGCACAGGGTTGCGCTTTGACCCGTGCTTTTCCCGCTACTTTTTGGAGCTCCGCGGTGGGTGCTGCCCCCTCGAGCTCGGCGGCCTTTTCCTGGTGGAGAACTTGGCGCCCGCTTGCCAGACCCCCAACTGGACGATTGGACTGGTGTTGGACCTGGCCCTCCGCTTGGACTGCTGCTTCACCCTGCGCAGCCTGACCGGTTTTGGCGTCCAAGGGCTCTACTACCTGATCGACGACAACCCCTACACCGACCTCATCGCCGTGCCCGGGTGGTTCTGGGAAGAAGAGCTGATCTACGTGGGGTTTGTGAACCCCGCGTTCTTGCTGGAGTCGTTGTTCTTGTTCACGCCGTGGGGGTTCAACTGGTGGGAATTTGGGGGTGCTTACCGGTTTGCCGATCCGTGGGCCGAGCTGGGCCTCCGCTGGCGGGTGGGGCTGTTCACGCTACAGTGGGTCAAGCTGATTTTGGGCGTGCGGGTCGATCCCGTGCTGGTTCGTCTCACCACGACGTTCAACTTGATGGGATTCGTGGCCCAGGAAGTGTGGGTGGAGATCGCGTTTTCTTGGGTGCGGCTTTATTCGGGCACGGAGTTTGACTTCAGCGGGCTGATCCGCCAGGTCGTGGGGTTCGAGTTCCGCTTCTAAAGAAAAAGGCCGGCGGGCCATCCCGCCGGCCTTCCCTAAGGGCGCTATTCGAACTTGGCTGGCCAAAGCAACGTGTCGCCGTAGCGCAACGACCACTGCACCAGACCCCCGACCATGCCCTTGGCCTTGAACCCCAGCGCCAGGAGGTACTGGGCGGCTTGCATGGCCACCGTGCCGTCTTCGTCCACACACCAGAAGGTCACAAATTCCTTGGCCCCAGGGGCCAGAGAAGTGACAAACTGGGCCAATTCCCCAATGTCCAACCGGATGGAACCTGGGAGGGCCTTCGCTTCATAGGCCTCCTTGCTCCGGAAGTCCAAGACCACGATGTAGGCGGTGATGACCCGCGATGGGGGGAACGAGAAAGCGCCGGCCACGGGGGTGCCTTGGAAGGCTTGGGGTGTGGCCCCCTCCGCCCACACAAACAGCAGCCCCTGGAGTTCAGTCCACCACCGCACCAGCCCACCCGCCACGGCGTAGGCCGCAAGAAAACCCTTTTGCCGCAGGCTCTGCACGGCCTGGTTGGCTAAAGTTCCATCCTCATCGTACGAGTAGATCACGTAGTCCTTGGGCAAGCGGGGCATCCACGCGTCCAGCTCGGCGAAGGGGATGTTGATAGCGCCCAACAGATGCCCCTGGGCAAATTCCTGGGGGCTGCGCAGGTCCACCACCAAGGCGAACGAGCCGGCCAGTTGGGAGGCCGAACCCTCATGAGGAAGCGCAGCCCGGACCGTGCCCTTGAGCGTCAACATCAGGCGGGGTCTGACCGGATCGTTGGACTCCACATAAACCCGCTTGGTGACGCTGTATCCTCCGAACCCTGTGGAGTCGAACCTCACGACAAGACCGATGGATTGCCCAGGGTTGAGGAGGAGGGTCGGCAATCCCGCGGTCGTGCACCCGCAGTCCGTGTAGGGCTGCCGCGTGAAGGTGAGGGAAGTGGTCCCCTCGTTGCGCAGGATAAAGGTGTGAACTACAAGCCAGCCCTCGGGGATCTCCCCGAAGTCGAGCACCATGGGGTCCGCCACCAACTTGGGTTGAGCAGAAGCGCACAGGACCAACACGCCCAACGCTAGAACCGTCAAGGCTGTTCGCATAAGCCCTCCTTTAGCTTCGTCCGAGTATACCCCTGAAGGGGCTTTGCGGTTTCATCCACCCCAGCCCGGCTATAATGCCCGCACGCGAAAGGAGGCCCGATGGAAGGCCGTCTTGCTCCAACGTTTGTGCTGAAGGATGCCCAGGGCCGGGATGTGTCCAGCTCCAGCTTTTTCGGCACCTACACGGTCCTGTACTTCTATCCCAAGGCGGGCACCCCCGGCTGCACGCGCGAGGCCCAGGGCTTTCAGGAACTGCTTGAGCAGTTCCGGGCGTTGGACGCCCAGGTCTTCGGGATCTCCCCGGACCGGGAAGAAGCGCTGGCGCGGTTCGCTCAAAATCAAGGTTTGGATTTTCCCCTTCTGGCCGATCCGAACCGCGAGGTGGCGCGCCTGTTTGGCGTTCTGAACCAGGGCAAGCTGCAGAGGTCCACGTTTTTGCTCGACCGGGCCAGCATCATTCGCCGGGTGTGGCGCGGGGTGAGGGTTGAAGGCCATGCCCAGGAGGTTTTGCAGGCGCTGCACGAGGTTCGGGCGCTGGATCAGGCCGTCAACCCCTTGATCGCCGTGCGGCGGGCCAAGCGGGCCCTGCGCGAAGATTCCCTGCCCCGCGAGGACCTGCAGCGCCTCATCGAAGCTGCGCACCTCGCCCCGTCGTGCTTCAACAACCAACCCTGGCGGTTTGTGGTCGTGACCGGAGAGAAGCTGGGCAAGGTCAAGGAGGCCCTGCCTGGCGGCAATTACTGGGCGTTAGTGGCCCCGGCGATCATCGCCGTTGCTGCCCACCGCGACTTGGACTGCAAGTTGTCGGACAACCGCGACTACTTTTTGTTCGATTGCGGGATGGCCGTGGGGTTCCTCATGATCCAGGCCACGCAGATGGGCTTGGTGGCCCACCCCATCGCCGGCTACGACCCCATCGCCGTCAAGCAGGCGCTCCACATCCCTGAAGACTATGTGCTGATCACCTTGGTGGTGGTGGGCAAGCCAGGGGATCCCGCCCGCTTGAGCGAAAAGCACCGGGCGATTGAGCTGGGTCCCCGAGAACGCAAGCCCTTGGACCAGGTGCTGTGTTGGGAAACCATGCCGAAAATGGAGGTCCGATGAAGGAAAACGAGCTGTTGCGGGTGATCCGTGGGCGGAGGAGCGTCCTCCGGTTCGAGCCCGATCCCATCCCGGATGAGGATCTACAGGCCATTTTGGAGGCGGGGCGCTGGGCGCCCTCGTTTGCCAATTCCCAGCCATGGGCGTTTGTGGTGGTGCGCGACGCGGAGAAAAAGCAGCAGCTGGGTGACCTGGTGGAGCGGGTGGCCTTTTCCCACCGTGGGCAGCCCGCTCTGAGCGGCAAAGGGGTGGGGAACGCGCCGGTGGTCATCGCCGTAGGCGTGGATCCGGTCAAGGATCCCCACCATCACCTCGAGGCCGGGGCTGTGGCGGCGCAGAACATGGCCCTCATGGCCCACAGCTTGGGTTACGCCTCGTTCTGGGCCGGGGTGGCCCGCCGGGGGCCCGAGGCCGAGGTGCGCAAGATCTTGGGCCTGCCCCGCGGCTGGCGGGTCGTGGCCTTACTGCCCATCGGCAAACCGGCCTACACCCCCCGGGATGCGCAGCGCGTCCCCTTAACAGAAATCGTGCGCTACGACAGCTTCTAAGCCGTTTTAAGGCCGGATCCGGTGAGGGGCACCACCACCCGCTCCCCGGGGCGAATGACCCCTTGGCGCACAAGCTCCGGGAGCGCCGCGAGGGCCACAGCTGACGTGGGTTCCACAAACAGCCCCTCGCCCTCGGCCAACTGAGCCTGGGCGGTGAGGATGGCCTCGTCGGGGACGGCCAGAGCGCTTCCCCCGTTTTCGCGCAACGCGCGCAGGATTTCCCGGCCCCGCGGGGGCTGCGCCACGCGGAGGCCTTCGGCCACCGTGGCTTGTGGCTCCACCGCGCTGGGCTGCGGGCTCTTCTTCAGCCAAGCGTCCACAATCGGCGCACACGCCTGGGCCTGAACGGCGTGCATCTTGGGCACGCGCTCCGTCCGCCCCAAACGGCGCAAGACCTGAAAACCGTACCACAAGCCGAGGAACAGTCCTCCGCCGCCCACGGGCACCACCACGTGGTCGGGCGCCCCCATGTCCTCCCAGATTTCGTAGGCCAGGGGGGTCAGGCCGGCCAAAAAGTAGGGCGAGGCGTTGTGCGAGGCGTACACCAGTTGAGGATCCTGAGCGCAGGCCCGTTGCAGGGCTAGGGTGGCTTGGGACCGGGGGCCGGGAACGGTCACCAAGTGTGCGCCGTAGGCCCGAATTTGGGCCAGCTTGCGCGGCGAGGCGTTTTCAGGGACGAACAGCACGGCAGGAAGGCCGGCTCGGGCCGCGTACGCGGCCAAGGCCGCACCCGCGTTGCCCGAGGAATCATCCGCCAATTTGCGCGCGCCCAGGGCCTTCAACACGGCCACCAGCACCGCCGCTCCCCGGTCTTTGAACGACCCCGTGGGATTGGCCCCTTCCAGTTTGAACCACAACTCCACGCCCAGGGCCGGGCCCACGCGGACCGACGGCACGCACGGCGTTCCCCCTTCACCAAGGCTGATCGGCTCGACCTCGGGCAAGAGCGCGCTGTACCGCCACAGGCCGCGGCCTGCCCATGCAACATCGGGGCTGAGCACGGGAAAGAACGTGGGCGGCACGCCGCAGTGCGGACAAGGCGCAGGCCCAGGGGCCCATGGTTGGGGCTGGGTGCACAGCGGGCAGCGCAGCTCCCCCCGCATGGCTCAGAGGGTGTTCTGCTCCCAAGGGCGCAGGGTATCGAGCATTTCGTAGGCGGTCAGGTCGAGGTGAAGCGGTGTGAGCGAGGCGTAGCCGGAAAGCACAGCCCACACGTCGGTGTCGTCTTCCCCAGGCGGCGGCGTCTTGGCCATTTCCCCCGACAGCCAGTAAAAGTCACGGCCCCGGGGATCTTTGCCTTGCACAAGGTCTTCCGACCAAATCTTCCCGCCAAGCCGCGTGACCTTCAGTCCCTTGGGATGGCCGCGGGGCACGTTGAGGTTGAGCAATACATGGGAAAACTGTGCGGGATTTTGCAAAAGCTTGCGGGCGAGCTGAGCGGCCAATGAAGCGGCCGTCTCATACTCGCTGAGTTCTTCCACGAAGTCGGTGGACACGGCCAAGGCGGGGATGCCTGCCGATGCCCCCTCCATCGCTGCGGCCACCGTGCCGGAATAGGTCACATCCCGCCCCACGTTGAGCCCTTGGTTGATCCCGGCCACCACCAGCTGCGGCCGCCGCGGCGCCAGGCCCAAAAGCGCCAACAACACGCAGTCCGAGGGCGAGCCGTTCGTGACGCGGACCACTGTGCCGTCCGCCATCCGCGCCGTGGACACCCGCAACGGCTTGTGGAAGACCCGCGTGCGCGAGGCCGCCGACCAGTTACGGTCCGGTGCCAACACCCAAGGTTCCCCAACTTCTTCCAGGGCCGTGCGCAGGGCTAGAAGCCCCGGCGACAGGTACCCATCGTCGTTGGTGATCAAAATCAGGGGCTTCACGGTCGACCCCCTTGTTGGGGCGCAGTGTAGCCGCCCGCCTCGCCAGCCGCAAATCGGTAAAAAGAGAGCTTGGTCTCGCCGTAAACCCTTTCCCGCTCAAGCACCAAAACACCATACCTCGGCTCGAGCGTCTCCTTGTGAAACGACTCCACAACGACGAGGGCTGCCGGGGCAAGGGGAGCATGGGTGCCCAAGGCTTGGGCCGCTTTTTGCGCCAGACCCGTCTGGTACGGGGCACCGACGAACACAAGGTGGAACCGCTGGCCTTGGCGGGCCAGCTGCTCCACGGCGCGGACCGCGTCGGCCCGCAACACGGTGACCCGCGCCTCGTAGCCCAACCGGCGCACGTTTTCCCGGATCAAGCGCACAGCTTGGGGCGCCTGCTCCACCAAGGTAGCGTAGGCGGCCCCGCGGGAAAGGGCTTCTAAGCCCACGGCCCCGGTGCCGGCGAACAGGTCCAAAAAATGGGCCCCGGGAAGCCGCGGGGCCAAAATGTCGAAGAGCGCCAACCGCACCCGGTTGCGCAGGGGCCGCAACGCCCGGCCCTGCGGCCCTTGCAGCCTGCGCCCGCGATGCTCGCCTCCACCAATGCGCAACTTGACCCCCTGGAGAATACGGTTACGATGGCCCGCGGTCTGAGCATACTGAAAATCCGAGGGTGGGCGATGTTCGACGTAGCCATTGTGGGTGCGGGTCCAGCAGGACTGTTTGCGGCCTTGGAGCTTGTGGGCTCCGGCTTGCGGACCGTGGTGGTGGAAAAAGGGCGTTGCCCCAGAACGCGGCAAAGCCTCACCTGTGGCGTGGGTGGCGCCGGTGCCTACTCCGATGGCAAACTCAACCTCACACCGTACATCGGTGGGGATCCCGCGGCCATCCACTGCACCATCCCCGAGCTGGAGGCCCTCATCGCTCGGGTGGACGAGGTGTTCACGCGCTACGGCGCGCCGCCGCAGTACTCGGGCGAAGACCAGCGGGCACTGCAAACGCTCAAACAGGCGGCAGCCCAAGCTGGGGTGGAGTTCGTCCCCGCGCGCCAGCGCCACATCGGCACCGGCCGCATCCGCGAGGTCATCGACGCCATGTACCAAGACCTCCTCGCCCATGGCATCCTCTTCCGCTTGGAATCCCAGGTGCAACGGGTGGTGCGGGAAGAGCAAGGGTTTGTGTTGGACCTCGGTCAAGAGCAGATCGTTGCCCGGCGGGTGATTGCCGGGCCCGGCCGCGGCGGGGCTTACTGGCTGCGCGAAGTGGCCCGGGCCTTGGGCGTGGGGCCTGAGTTCGGACCGTTGGACGTGGGCGTGCGTGTGGAGTTCCCCGCGGAAATTTACGACCCCATCGAGCGCATCATGTACGACGCCAAGCTGCGCGTGCGCACCCCCACCTACGACGATATGGTCCGCACCTTCTGCACCAACCCCCGCGGATTCGTGGTGGCCGAGGACCACGGCGAGTTTGTCCTCGTCAACGGGCATGCGGAAAACGAGCGCAAAAGCGCCAACACCAACTTCGCCCTGCTTGTGCACATCGAGCTCACCGATCCTGTGGAGGACACCACGGAGTACGGCCGGGCCATTGCCAAGCTGGCGACAACGATCGGCGGTGGCCGGCCCATCCTCCAGCGCCTCAAGGACCTCAAACAAGGCCGGAGGTCCACCCTTGAGCGCATCCACCGCGCCTCGGTCCGACCCACCCTCGAGGCGTTCACCCCCGGCGACGTGTCCATGGCCCTGCCCCACCGCGTGGTGATGGACATCGTGGAGGCCATCGACGTGTTGGACCGCATCATGCCGGGGTTGGCCTCGGAGGGGACGCTGCTTTACGCTCCAGAGATCAAGTTCTACGACACGCGCTACCGGGTGAAGGAGGGCATGGAAACCGAGCTTCCTGGGTTTTACGTGGTCGGTGACGCTTCAGGGCACTCGCGCGGCATCGTGTTCGCCGCGGTGACGGGGATGCTGGCCGCCCGCCACGTGCGCCGCTCGTTGGGGGCTGCATGAAACGGATTGCTGTGCTCACCAGTGGAGGCGATGCGCCGGGGATGAACGCGGCCATCCGCGCGGTGGTGCGCACGGCGGTGGCCAAGGGCTGGGAGGCGTGGGGCGTGCGCCGGGGCTACGCCGGCTTGCTCGAGGGCCAGCTGGTGCCGTTGGGCCCCCGGGACGTGGGGGGCATCCTCCACCAAGGGGGCACGGTTTTGGGCAGCGCCCGCTGCCCGGAGTTCAAAACCGAGCAAGGTTTGCGCCGCGCCGTTTCCGTGCTTGACGAGTACGGGATCGAGGGCTTGGTGGTCATCGGCGGCAACGGCTCGCAGCGGGGGGCGCACAAATTGTGGCAGGAGGGGATTCCTGTGGTGGGGGTGGCCTCCACCATCGACAACGACCTTTACGGTTCGGAGCCGACGATTGGGGTGGACACGGCCCTCAACGTGGCGCTGGAGGCCATCGACCGGCTCAAGGTGACGGCTTCCAGCCACAGCCGGGCTTTCCTGGTGGAGGTCATGGGGCGGGATTGCGGGTATTTGGCGCTCATGGCCGCTTTGGCTGGTGGGGCGGAGGCCGTGGTGCTGCCCGAGGTGGAAACCGATCCCGAGGCGTTGGCGGCGGAGCTGCACGCGGCCTACGAGCGGGGCAAGCCCCACGCCATTGTCGTCGTGGCCGAGGGCGCGGATTACAACGCGGCGCGGCTGGCCGCCTACTTCCGGGAGAACGAAAAGCGGTTGGGGTTTGAACTGCGGGTGACGATCCTGGGCCATGTGCAGCGGGGCGGGGCCCCCGGTGCTTTTGACCGCATCCTGGCCACGCGCCTGGGCGCGGCGGCGGTGGAGGCTTTGGCCCGCGGCGAGCACGGCGTGCTCGTGGGTTGGCTCGAGGGACGTGTGGCGTTTACGCCTTTGTTCGAGGTGGTGGCCCACCGCAAGACGCTCGACCCCGAGCTTCTGGAGCTGGCCCAAATTCTGGCCCGATAGAAGGACGCGGGGGTGGCGCGTGATAAGCCACAGCGTAGCGCTGGGAGAAGTCCGGGGGCGGGTGGGGCACGATCAAAATGGGGCAAGATCAGCGCCTTTACCCTCTGTCGCTTTGCAAGTGGGACGGCTCAGCGGTGGCACAGGGCCGCGGACCGGCTAGCCGAAGTCCCGCCCCCAAGCTCAAGGGGGCCTTTTGAGAACTGCGCTCATGCCCTTGTTGTATGGCCTAAAACCAGCGGCAGGGCTTTTGTGGGATATCGCCAGGAGGAGCGGCAAGGGCGGGACAAGGCGCACGAGAACCCCAAAATTCAAGAGTTGACCCCGGAGACCTGCGCACGCCTTCGCCGGAGCCCTGTCCAGCCGCCCCCGTGCACATAGAGCAACGCCGGAGTTGGGGCAGAGCTTCTCTGAAACTCGACGCCGTCCATGACACCATAAGTGACATCAAACTCAGTGGGACGGGGAGGCTGCGCCTGCTCGCCCACAGAGTGAGCGCCCTGGGCCATCGCGACGATCTCTTCAGAAGTGACGACGCTCAAGTGGGCCGCAGCGTAGGCAACCAACTCTTCGTAGGCTTTCCAGATCAGCTCTTGGCTCTGCTGGCTTCTCGGTTGGGAAGGATCAGGAGCGTTCAGATCATACGGGGGCGCGAGGGGCTGCCGATTCGGCCCATAATAGATAGACTCCCACGGCGTCGCCCCGCGCCGAAAGAAATTATCCTCGTGAATGAGCACGGTGATGAACGGCGGGCGCGGCCCGCGCCATTCGCTCAGCTTCTTCTTCAGATAGTTCGTCGGGTTGTAATCAGCAGCGTGGGGCGTATCGAGCATGTTCCACCAGAACTGCTCGTGAGAGACCCTTTCGGTCTTCCACCGGGTGACGCTGAAGTCGCTGGGGCGGACTAACAGCCCTTCGACCCACTCGAAGGGCTGTTCCAGCTTCGTGCCACTCTCGTGATAGACGACTGTCATCTGTGCGCCCAGCTCTCTATAGAGCTGCCAAGCGATCTTCCTCACCCGTGGATCGTTATTGGGCGCTGTGGCGACGACGGGCTTGCGGCCTATCAATGACGCTAAATATGTGTACCCTCCCCGTTGGTCGCGCAGCAGCTCGCCTGTAGCCAAATCGAGCTTATACGTCTCGTAGTCCCGCAAGAGAGATTTCAGGGCGTCGTCGCTCAACCCCTTGAGACGGCTGTCAAAGCCCATATAGATGGGGTGCGGAGGACGCTGATGATAGCTTATCGTCATCCCGCTCGCTGTGAGCTTCTGAATGAGATCGGGGCGCTGCTGCGCATAGAGATCAGCCATCGGCCCGGTGAGATAGAAATCGCCTTTGACTTTATATTTCTCGAAAATCGCGATGAGCCTTAGCAATGTCTCGGCGCTCTCGTCGATGTGTCGAAAGTCGTGGACGTTCACAGCAAAGGTGATATAGCCTGCAGGAGCCGTTTGATCTGGCGCGGGAGGCACGTGGGCGCTTCCTCGCGGGTCTACTCCTGGATTGGCCTTCTCCCACGCGATGAACTCGTCGGCCATCTGCGAAAATGTCGCCCAGCGGATTTTCCCCGATTTGACGAGCGGGTCGACGACGTTGGCGAGAAAGTCTTCGATGACCCCAAAGGGCCGCGCGGGATCCCCGCGAAATTCCCCAGGGTGCACCGTGAAGTGAAAGACGTTCACTCGATCGGCGCGAGCGACTTCTAGCGAGCGATAGAGTTCTTCCTTGAGATACTCAAAGTACTCTTGGTCACCACCAGCAGCCCGACGCGATGACCCGAAGTCTCCACGGGAGTAGTTCCCCTCAGGCAAAAAGATGATCTTCCCGTTGGGGTCATGCATGGCGAATTTCGACAGATCGGTCTCGCTGGGGCCGCCGGCGGGCCGCCACGGATGAACCCCCACAAGCGCCAGATCAGTGCTCTGGGTTTCGGGGTTCTTCCAATCGCTCATCACGTCCAGCCCAGCACACGACGCTGCTTCTAAGATCCCAGGATAGAGATTGCCCCCGCTCCAGTAACGAATGGTTCCCTGCACACCTGCCTGACGAATGAGCTCGATCTCTTCTTTCATCACAGCACACCAGCGCTCGAAGGCTAGTCTCTCAGAGTTTCTCCCCAGATGGGCATCTTCGTGAAAGTGCAGGGCAATCTCGTGCCCGCGGGATTCTAGGTCTTTCAAGATGGTGTTGCTCCTCTCGATGGCGACCTGAGTGAAGGGGCTTTGTACCTGAACAGTCATGCGCCCGCCGTGCGCTTCTATGATTCTGGCTACGGCAAGGATATCTTGCACATGGCGCTCGAACAGTGTTCCCTGGCGATAATCAGCCCTGCCGCCACCATAACCTTGCGCGGTTCGGCCCAGCGGCTCAACGTGCATCCCAATCCCAAAGAGCAAGACGGGCTTAGCCAGAGCATCAGTTGCTCTTGTTCCCTCAGCGCGCAAGTCGCTCGTAACGGGAGAACAGCCCGCCAGGAGCGCCAGCCCAGCCATACAGACGAACCGAAACGCTGTGTTCATGGGAACCCCCTCATTGTTGGGCTCATGTTGAAGGAAGTGTAACGCATGGAACAAAAGCCGGTCGGGTAGACTTGTCCCCAATTTCACTGCCCCCCCATGCTGTAGAGTGGACATATGGCATGATTTACTGGAATTGCCCCTACCACGTCCGGCTGCTCACTCCACCCCCCTGCTTGCGCTTCAGCACCGAGGTTATCGTCTCCACCAGACTGCACCGATGGCTTGTCTTGTAATCTTTGTTCCCGATGTGATAGAAAGCCGCTCCTCCCTCCCCTGGCGGGAGGGAGTTGGTGGGAGGGGGAGGATTCACCCCCACCCTCCCCTCCCCCATCGAGGGGGAGGGGTTTGGGAGATAAGCTCGCCTGGGCTTGACCCTTGCTTTTCGGCGACCTGGTTCAGCATGAACGCTGTTCTCAACTCCACGGTTCCCCTGGTGATGCTGGTGGCCGCCGGCTACCTGGCCCGCCGGCTGCGCCTGCTCAAAGCGGGGGACGAGCGGGTGCTCAATGCCTACATCTACTGGTTTGCCTTGCCCGCGTTGTTCGTGCTGGAACTGGCCCACACGGCCCTCACGCCTGCTGTGCTCAAGTTCATCGGCCTGGGCTTAGCGCCCGTGCTCGTTTTGGCCGCAGCCGAAGCCGTGGTGTTGGGGTGGGCCAAGGTCGCGCGGACCACGCGCTACCTTGTGGTCCTGGCCACGATTTTTGGCAGCTTGGCCTTTTTCGGGATCCCATTTGTGGAGTTTTCCCTGGGGCCTGAAGAGCCTGTGCGGCTGGCTTCGCTGGCCACCGCGGGCTTGGGGCCGGTCACGGTGGCGCTGGTGCTGTTCTTGCTGGAGGCCCATGGGGTACAGAGGGCGCACTGGGGGGACCGCGCCAAGGCCGTGGCCAGGCGGCTGGCCCGCAACCCCCTCATCCTCTCCATTGCCCTGGGGCTCGCACTTTCAGCGGCAAGGCTGAGCTTTCCACAACCTGTGGCGAGCGCCCTGCGGCTTTTGGGCAGCACCACTGCGCCGGTGGCCCTGTTCACCCTGGGCGTGTTCTTCTACGGCCGCCCTTACCGGAACCTCCTGCGCGGACTGGCCCTTTCCCTGCCTCGACTCGTCGTTTTGCCTGCCCTCACTTATTTGGCCGTGCGCTGGACAGGGCTTCCTGCCTTGGAAGGGGCGGTGCTGGTGCTCCTCAACGGCACGCCACTTGCGGTGAACACGATCGTGTTGAGCCAGCGGTACCGGTTCCACGAGGAGGAGTTGGCCACGGCGCTTTTGGTCTCGTCGTTGGGCGCGGTGGTGACCCTCAACGTTTGGCGCTGGGTTTTGGGCTTCGGCTGAGGGGCCGGTACAATCGGGCCGTGGCCGTGTCGACGCCGACGTGGGTTGATGCGCTGAGGCGGTGCACATGAGAATCGAACGGCATCCCATCTTGGACGTGGCCCGCGGCACGCCGTTTTTGTTCACCTTTGACGGCCAGGTCCTCACGGCCTATCCTGGAGAGACCGTGGCTGCCGCCCTTTTCGCCCACGGCATCCGCGTGTTCGGCCACCACCCTAAGGACGGTGCCCCGCAAGGGATCTTCTGTGCCAACGGCCAATGCGCCCAGTGTTTGGTCATCGCCAACGGCCGCACGGTCAAGGCGTGCATGACCTTGGTCCGGCCGGGGATGCGCGTGGAACCCTTGGACGGGCTTCCCCAGCTTCCGGAACTGGAGCACCCACCGGCGATGGGGCCCGTGGAAAGTGTAAAGGTTCCCGTGCTCATCATCGGTGGGGGGCCGGCCGGCCTTTCCGCGGCCATCGAGCTTGGCCAGCGGGGTGTGCGCACCCTTCTCGTCGATGACAAGCACCGCTTGGGCGGCAAACTGGTGCTGCAGACGCACCGTTTCTTCGGGTCGGTGGAGGCGGTGTCGGCCCACACCCGGGGGGTCGACATCGCCCGCAAGCTCGAAGAGAAGGTTCGTGCCTACCCCCAGGTGGAGGTGTGGCTCAACTCCACGGCCCTGGCGGTGTTCAGCGACCACAAGGTGGGCATCCTCAGGGACGGGGAAAGCTACGTGCTGGTGGAGCCGGAGGTGCTGGTGGTGGCCACCGGAGCGCGGGAGCGCTCGTTGGCCTTCCCGGGAAATACCCTGCCGGGGGTGTATGGAGCGGGGGCGTTCCAGACGCTGGTGAACCGGGACCTGGTGCGGCCGGCGGAGAAGCTGTTCATCGTGGGCGGTGGCAACGTGGGCCTCATCGCCGGCTACCACGCGCTCCAAGCCGGCATCCACGTCGTGGGCCTGTGCGAAGCCCTCCCCGAATGCTCGGGCTACAAGGTGCACAAGGACAAGCTGATGCGCCTAGGCGTCCCCATTTACACCTCGCACACCGTGCTGGCCGCCCACGGCCGCGAGCAAGTGGAGTCGGTCACCATCGCCCAGGTGGACGAGCGGTTCCGCCCCATCCTGGGCACGGAGAAGACGTTGGCGTGCGACACGGTGCTTGTGGCGGTGGGCTTAGATCCTGTGGACATTTTCTACCGCAAGGCCGTGGAGTTTGGGATGAAAGCGTTCGTGGCTGGCGACGCCAAGGAGATTGCCGAGGCCTCGGCCGCGATCTTCTCCGGCCGCATCGCCGGCTTTCAGGCTGCCCAAGCCTTGGGCGTTGAAAAGGGCGCCGTGCCCCAAGAATGGAAAGAGCTCGAGGCCGTGCTGAAGTCCAAACCAGGGAGGCGCGTTCCGCCCCCACCCCCTCCGCCCGGCACCGTCTATCCGGTGCTCCATTGCCGCGAGGAGATCCCTTGCAACCCCTGCTCGATGGTATGCCCACAGGGGCTGATCACCCTTGAGGGCGACATCCGCCGCGTCCCTCAGCTGCGCCAGGACAAGCCCTGTTTGGGCTGCGAGCGCTGCGTGGTGATGTGCCCAGGCTTGGCCATCACCTTGGTGGACAAGCGCCAAGATCCCCATGGGCCTCTGGTGACCGTGCCCCTGGAGTTCTCCGCCGACGTGTTTTCGCCGGGAGACAAAGTGGTGGCTTTGGACGCTGATGGGAACGCACTGGGCGAGGTGGAGGTCGTTGAACTTCGGGAAATCCCGCGCAACGACCGCACGCGGCTGCTCAAGCTGAGGGTGCCCGAGGCGTGGGCGGAGAAGGTGGCCGGGGTGCGGCTGCAGGACCCCGAGCTCGTGCGGCCGGTGGACCAGCCCGTGTTGGCAGCTCAAGAGCCCAAAATCATTTGCCGCTGCGAGCGGGTGGCCGAGGAGGAAATCCGGGCCCTCATCCGTCAAGGGGTGCGGGACATGAACGAGATCAAAGCGGTGACGCGGGCGGGGATGGGCGCTTGCGGGGGCAAGACCTGCCGCAACTTGATCAAGCGCCTGTTTGTGGAGGAAGGCGTGCCGTTGGAGGACGTGACGGACTTCACGGAGCGGCCGCTGTTCACCGAGGTGGAGCTGGGCGTGTTTGCTGGGGCCAAGCTCGACGACCATGCCTAAGGCGTACGACGTCATCGTGGTGGGGGCGGGGAGCGTGGGGACGCCAGCGGCCTGGGCCATGGCCCGGGCCGGCCTGCGCGTGCTCGTTTTGGATCAGTTCTCCAGCGTGGGGCAGGGGTCGAACAAGGCAGCCATCGGCGGTGTGCGCGCCACCCACTCCGATCCAGCCAAAATCCGCCTGGGCCTGCGCTCCATCGAGCTTTTGTCCACTTGGAAGGAAACCTATGGCCACAACATCGAGTGGAAAAGCGGCGGCTACGTGTTCGTGGCCTACAGCCCCCGCGAGGAAAAGATCCTCAAGGACCTCTTGGCCGTGCAGAAGGAGTATGGCCTGAACATCGATTGGTACGATGCCAAGGAGCTTTTGCGCGTGGTGCCGGCCCTCAACCCCGAGGGCCTGCTCGGCGGCACGTACTCGCCTGGGGATGGGCACTGCTCCCCTCTCCTCGTGATCGAGGCCTTCTACCGCGAGGCCCTGCGGCATGGGGCGGAGTTCCGGTTTGGCGAGCGGGTGGTGGCTGTGGAGACGCGCGGGGGACGGGTTGCCGGCGTGCATACGGAGACGGGGAAGTACAGCGCACCGGTTTTGGTCAACGCGGCCGGGGCTTGGGCTGCGGAACTGGGGAAGCTTTTGGGCCTGGAGCACCCGGTGAAGCCGGAGGCCCACGAAGCCGGGGTGACCGAGGCGGTGGCGCACTTTTTGGAGCCGATGGTGGTAGACATCCGGCCCCGGCCCGGCTCGGCCAACTTCTACTTCCACCAACTGGCCTCGGGGCAGATCACGTTTTGCATCACGCCCGATCCGCCGATTTGGGGCGATGACCGTCGGGAGACGAGCGCATTTTTGCCCATGGTGGCCCGGCGGATGGTGGAGCTCGTGCCTCGGCTGGCCTGCATCCGCGTGCGCCGTACCTGGCGTGGGCTCTATCCCATGAGCCCGGACGGTGCGCCCTTGGTGGGGGCGATGCAGGAGGTGCCGGGGTACATCGTGGCCATTGGCCTGTGTGGGCAGGGTGTGATGTTGGGTCCAGCGCTGGGCGAGCTTTTGGCCCGGTTGGTGCTGGACGAGCTCACGCCCGAGGACGAAGAGATTTTGGAGCACCTTTCTCCGTACCGCTCATTCGCCCTCGAAGAAGCCCTCAAATAGCTTGGATTCGCTGCGGTGAAAGGCCGTAGGGGAGGGACGGCCGCGGGTCTTTCCTGCCGACCGCGCACAAGGGGTTACTCAGCTTTGAGGTCTTCCTCCAAGAGTTCGCGGCAGCGGCGGGCCTGCTCGGGCGAATACGCGGGGTCCATGCACAA
>FWPV01006369.1_pt1 | contig 17896 bp, 20 predicted proteins | sample 2228371 | NCBI WGS metagenome assembly FWPV01 (sample SAMEA103939776, study PRJEB20133) | metagenome | reverse complement strand
CCTCATTAATAATTTGAGAATAAATTACATTAGATTGATAAAAGAAGAGAAAAAAGCAAAAAGTTAAAAATTTCAATAATTTTTTCATTATTATTAGTTAATATCTCTGAAATGTTTTGCATCTGACTTAATTGATCATGTATCAAATGCTCACTTGCCATTGTGTATCTTGTTTTAAGTATTTTCAAATTTTCTTCTCTTTCTTTATTGGAAAGTTCATAACCGTAGTTTAATTTAATGTTGAGTAAATTTAGTTCTTCTATAATTTTATTGCATGTTTTTTCGAAAAAATCATAATAACGAACATGATCAATGGTATTCAGAACTTCTTTTGAAATTTTTTGACTAATATTTGAATTCAAATTTAAAAATTCATCTACATCTTTAATGCTTTTTTCTAATAAATTTAAAACATTTGGTATGGTTAGCTTTAAATCGGCAAACGATTGTAACAGATTGCCTTTTCTAATAAATTTAAAACATTTGGTATGGTTAGCTTTAAATCGGCAAACGATTGTAACAGATTGCCGTTTTCAATAAATTCCGATATAAAAGAATATAAATATTGAATTTTATTTGAAAGTTCTTTTAGAATAGTATTAATTTGTTCTACATAATTGTTGCTTTCCCTTTTTAAGGAATCGATTTCCAGCTGAATGGCAGCTGAATGATTTTTAGTTTTTTCGATTATGCTTGAAAGGATATTATTTAGTTTATAGGATATTTCAACATTATTCCTTTCGAGTAATTGAATTATATTTTTTAATTGATTAATTTTTTTGTTAAGTTGATCGTTTAGAATAATAAGATTATGAGTATAATCGAGTGCACCTTTTAAGTTTTCCATGATAACCTCGAGGTAATACTTTTTAGATTGACCCGATTTACCTACAAGATTTTCACACATTGAATTAATGGCAATCATATTATTACCAATTTCTTCTAAACCATGAAATATTTCCTGAATGGAAACATGGTATTGATTGTTGGCATGAATAAGCTGAGCTGCCTGTAAACCAGAAATATCACGAATTTTTATGTATGTTTTAGCTTTATTATGAAGTTGTGTATTGTCATTGGGTTGAGCTAAAAATTTTTCAAGATCATTTAAAATATCCTGATGAGTACGTTGAATATGTTCAACCTTTTGTCTGATAATATCGTGATATTGGAGGTTTGTGATTATATTTGAGATATATGAGGAGTTACTTTCAGCTTTCTCTTTCAGTTCCAAAGAGAATGCATTAGCCTCTTTATTTTTTCTTTGAAATAGTTCAAATCCTATTTCAATGTTATCGTTCAATCGTTGCAACTTGGCATAATTATCCTTTTTTATATCGGACAACAGATTTAAGTTATCCTGTGCATTGGATATATATTCTTGTAACAATTCGTCTGCTTTTTGAAGAATATCTTTAACTGCATTAAAATCAAATTCTTCCTGTTTGATTTTTGTGTTTATTAGAAGCAAAGGTATTGAAACTAAAACCTGACGTATGTTTTGAAAAATAATCTTGAGGTTTTCTAATTTATTCAGCGTTTTTTTTAATTCAATTTCATAATTTTCAACCCTATTTGTAAATTCCGATGTAAGAAGTCCAAAACCTTTTACAATATTATTTAAGGTTTGAAAATTCTGGTTCAATTTATGATCGGTCAAGGATTGAATAATGTACAAAACATTATCTGATATATTTTTAGATTCTTTATGATAAGTTTTAAATTGTTTGTTAAGTGTAAGGAAATCTTCCTCAGAACTATGAAGAATTTCTCCAATCCAAATTTCAATTTGTTTAAAAGTTGAAATAGCTTCTTCAACAGTTATAGCATTCAAAATAATTTCTGTATTGCTTAATTCTTTTTCTTTCCCCTCTTCAATCATATCATATCCCCTCTATAAATGAATGTTTTTTTCAACAACTTCAATAAGTTGATTTATATCCACTGGTTTTTTAATAAAAAAACTAGCTCCCATTTTATAGGTTTTCTGAATTGTTTCTTCATCAGTTAAAGCAGATACAATTATTACGGGTATATCTTTATATTGTCCACTCGATTTCAGTTGTTGTAAAAATTCAAATCCATTGATTCGGGGCATGAGCAAATCGAGTAAAATCATTTTGGGTATTCTTTTTTGCAAAACTTCGTAGGCTTCCTTAACATTTAATGCCTTATCTATGGTATAACCCTTGTTAGCTAAAACAGCCTCAAGGAGCACCACATTAGTTGTAGAATCATCTATTACAAGTATAGTATTTGCTGGTTGTGACATATTATGGTTATATTATATTTTTATCAAACAAATATATATTTAATTTTCGTTTCTAAATACGAAATTATATCCGAAATGTTAAATCAAAAATAATTCTTAACCTATTAATACAATCTTAACAATTTGAATATCTTAATACACTCACTTACAGTAAAATTACAAAATTATAACTTACATTTAAAAAAAAGATGATATATATCACCCATTTTGTAAAAAAAGATTAATTTTAGATAAAAAATGAAAAATTAAATAATGTTTAATGTATGGATTTAATGAGCCTGTATACTAATGAATTGCAATTTAATATCTCGTTTTATGAATTTTTAAATAAAGACGAACAGGATCAGATACAAAAGCATTCGAAAGTAATTCATTATAGAAAAAATGATCAGGTTTTTATCCAAAAAACTTTAACTACCCATGTAATGTATTTGATATCGGGGATGGTAAAAGTATATCGTGAAGGTAGAATGGGAAAAAGAGTAATCTTATCCATAGAAACACCCCAGAATTTCATAGGAGTAATATCACTATTTGGAAGCGAAGTACATGAATTTAGTTGTTCGGCTATTGAATCCAGTGAAATATTATTTATTGAAATGAGTGTTTTTAAGCAAATAATGTTGAATAATAATAAATTATCCCTGATGATAATGAATCAAATCAGTAAACAAGGATTATTTTTATTAGAACGATTAATGGGACAAACATACAAACAACTTCCAGGTAGAGTGGCTGATGTGTTAATATATTTTTCTGAAATAATATACAAAAGTCAACGTTTTACTTTCCCTTTAACTCGAAGAGAATTAGCCGAATTAGCGGGAACAACAAAAGAAAGCTTTATAAGAACCCTTACCGAATTTAAAAATGATAAAATAATTGATATTGTTGGTTCTGAGATTGAGATAAAAAGCATGAAAATTGTAAAAACATTAAGTGAACTTGGATAGAAATATTTTAATTGTTGATGATATTTGGCTTAATCGTCAGCTTCTTATTAAACTTTTAAGAAATAAAGGATTTAACATAATAGAAGCTGAAAATGGCAGAGAAGCAATAGAAAAGCTTATTAATAATGATATTGATTGTATATTAATAGATATTGAGATGCCAGTTATGAATGGAATAGAAACGGCAGAATTCATTCGTAATCAACTTCCATTTCCTAAATGCAAAACAAAGCTAATAGCAGTAACCGCTCATCCTAAAGAAGAATTTGCAGATTATTTTGGATTATTTGATGACATTCTCTCAAAACCTTTTTCCGAAGAAAAAATTTATATGAAATTATCCCATTGTTAGAATAATATTTTTCTATTTTTACCCATAAAATTTATAAAACTATGCCTTTATTAGCATTAGATGGAATTTCAAAATATTTTGGTACGTATTGTGCCTTAGATAAGATTAATTTTTCCGTGAAGAAAGGTAGTATATTTGGTTTATTAGGTCCCAATGGTGCTGGTAAAACTACTTCATTAAGAATTATCAATCAAATAATAGCCCCCGATGAGGGAGAGGTATTATTTAATGGTCGCCCTATAAAGTTGGAAGACGCTTCATATATAGGTTATTTACCTGAAGAAAGAGGATTGTATAAAAAAATGAAAGTTGGAGAACAAGCGCTTTACCTGGCACAATTGAAAGGGTTAAGTAAAAAAGATGCACTTAAACAGTTGAAATATTGGTTTGAAAAACTTGATATTACCAGCTGGTGGGATAAAAAGATAGAACAATTATCGAAAGGGATGGCCCAAAAAGTACAGTTTGTTACTACTGTAATTCACGACCCTACCCTTCTTATTTTTGATGAACCCTTTAGTGGTTTTGATCCTATAAATGCTAATATGTTGAAAAATGAAATATTAGAACTTAAAGGTAAAGGAAAAACCATTATCTTCTCAACACATAATATGAACTCAGTAGAAGAACTTTGCGATTCTATTGCATTAATTAATCGTTCGAAGTTAATTCTCTCGGGCAAAGTTGATGAAATAAAGCAACAATACAAGAAAAATATTTATGAAATTGTATTTAATGGTGAAGTGGAAAATTTTAAAAAATCTTTAGACTTGACAAGATATGAAATCATAGAACTTTTAACAGATCAGAAACAATCAAAAGCGGTGGTAAAAATTCAGCATCCCCTTTCCGAGAATGAAATACTCAAATCAATAATCTCGTCAGTTCATGTTATATCCTATAAAGAAATTTTACCAGGAATGGATGAGATTTTCATAGAAGTTGTTAAACGTTCTTAATGTTTTACTATTATGAAACTAGAAAAAATAAAATTCATCATTCAAAGAGAATTTATAACTAGAATTCAAAAAAAATCTTTCTGGGTGATGGCTTTAATTGGTCCATTTCTAATAGCTTCGGTAATTATATTACCTTTTTATTTTGCAACCCTCGATGATAAAGAAGTAAAAATTATTGCAGTTGTTGATAGTTCAAGAGTATTTGTTGACCGAATTCCCGATACTAAAAATTTGAAATTTAAGTATTTAGACAATATAAATGTATCACGATTCATTAAAACTTTTCAAAATGAAGGATATTGGGGAGTTTTATATATTTCTCATGTGGTTACTTATTCTCCCAATTCGGTGATCTTATATTCACATTCCCAACCGGGTCTTACGCTTAAATATCATATTGAAAATGCACTTAAAAAAGAGATAGAACATCAAATATTGGTGGCCAATAGAATAGAAGGATTAGACAAGACTCTGGAAGCTCTTAAGGCAAATGTGAATTTAAGAATGATAAAACTCGATGATAAAGGTAATCAGAAAGAAAGTAATACAAATCTTGCAATGATAGTAGGTTACGCATCCGGATTGTTAATATATCTTTTTATATTTTTATTTGGTACAATGGTTATGCGAGGGGTAATAGAAGAGAAAAGTAATAGAATTATTGAGGTAATTATCTCGTCGGTAAAACCATTCGAACTCATGACAGGAAAAATAATTGGTATTGCAGGAGTTGCCTTATTACAGTTTGTTCTTTGGATAAGCATTACCTTTATGTTGATTTCCGTTGCCAGAGAAACATTATTTCCTGAGTTAAAAAAACAATCTGCAGAACAAGTAATTGAAGCTCAGAATGTTTATAAAAATCAAGAAAATACAACCAATCGTTTATCATACATAGAAAACGATAGCAATGAAAGTGAGATAAAGGTCAACATGTTATTTGAAGCGCTCAATAAAATTGATTTTGCTGTAATTCTTTCTAGCTTTCTCTTTTTCTTTTTAGGTGGTTACATATTATATGGTGCCTTGTTTGCTGCCGTAGGTTCATTAGTGGATAATGAAGCCGATACTCAACAATTCCTTTTACCCATCACCCTACCCTTAATATTTGCTATATATGTGATGATTAATACCATCAACAATCCTGATAGTGCCTTATCTTTTTGGTTTTCAATAATTCCATTCACCTCGCCTATTGTTATGATGGTAAGAATACCCTTTGGAGTTTCCTACTGGGAAGTTTTGCTATCGATGTTTATACTCATTATCTCATTTATATTCTTTACCTGGCTTTCAGGAAAAATATATCGTACAGCAATACTTATGTACGGAAAATCTATTTCATATCGAGAAATATGGAAATGGCTTAAACATAAATAAAACATACTAATGTCTTCTTCCTCAAATGACGATATAAAAATTTTAAAAGATCCTTATCTATTTGAATTATTTTTTAAAAAATACTATACCAGTTTTTGTGTACTGGCATATAAATTTTTAAATAACAAAGAAATAGCAGAAGAAATTGTACAGGATGTTTTTGTTAAAATATGGGAAAAACGCAATAAAATAGAGGTGAAAGGTTCATTAATTGCTTATTTTAACCTGGCTATAAAAAATACGTGTTTAAATTATTTTAAACATAAACGTATTGAATTACAATATATTCAACAATACAAAGAGATGCCTGTGGAGTTTCAGGAAGAACACGAACTCTTTTTAATAGAAAAAATTAAAAAGGCTATAGAAGCTTTACCGGAACAACGCCGAAAAATTTTCCTAATGAGTCGTGAACAAGATTTGAAATATCATGAAATTGCAAAAAAAATGAATATTTCTATTAAAACCGTTGAAACACAAATGGGTTTAGCCCTTAAGCAATTGAGAAATTGCTTAAAGGACTATTTAAATTCTATACAAGAATAATTTTAAAATCATTTTTAAACATATTTATCTTTTAGAACTTAAAGGTTAAATTAAATGCAATTTTTACCAATAATAAATAATATAGGATACAAAGAATATTAATAACGGTAAAAAAAATATTATATATTGTACGACGAATAAATTTTCTTCTTAAAAATATACCCAGCGTAGGAATAAAAAGGGAAATCATATAAAGAGTAAAATGAAGAGAAGCTCTTGGATTATCAATATCTTCAAAAAAAGAAATTGTGTGATTATAATAAAAAAGGAATAGGTAAGTTATGGTTAGTGCAAATGCAAGATAAGTGAGAAAGGACAATTTTAAGGCTATGGTAGAATAAGGTCGTTTACGATGCATGCGAAAGGGATCGAGAAGAATATAGGAAAGAAGAAAAACAAATGAAAATGCTACTATAAAAATAATTTTTAACATAATTATCTATTAAGCCAATAGTTTAGCCATCCGAAAAATTCTCTTTGCCATAAAACACTATTTTGAGGTTTTAATACCCAATGATTTTCATCGGGGAAGATAAGTAATTTGCTGGGTACACCCCTTAGTTGAGCTGCGTTGAATGCCTGTAAGCTTTCGGTATAGGGAATTCGAAAATCTTTTTCTCCCGTGATGATTAGAATGGGAGTATCCCATTTATCCACGAAAAGATGGGGTGAGAAATTATAACTCTTGGGTTTAGGTTTTTGCCAATAAGGCCCACCAATGTCATGATATTCAAAGAAATATTCTTCTGTAGATCCAAATTCACTTTCGAAATTAAATATTCCGCAGTGAGCAATGAAGGCTTTAAATCGTTTTTGATGATGACCCGCGAGATAAAATACAGAAAAACCTCCATAACTTGCGCCCACAGCTGCAATACGATTTCCATCAATAAAAGGTTCTTTTTTCATTGAATCGACGGCACTCAAGTAATCCTTAATATTTTGACCGCCGTAATCCTGAGCAATCTGATCATTCCATTCCTGACCAAAAGTGGGTAACCCGCGTCGATTAGGAGCTATCACAACATATCCCTGCGCCGCCATAAGTTGCAAATTCCAACGATAAGAAAAAAACTGACTAACTGCACTCTGTGGACCACCCTGACAATATAAAATTGCAGGATACTTCTTTACCGTATCAAAGTCGGGAGGTAAAATTATCCAAACCAACATTTTTTTGTTATCTGTGGTAGTAATCCATTTCTCTTGTACCTCTCCCATTTTAATGTGTTTATATATATTATCGTTGATTCGTGTTAACTGAATTTCATTTCCTTTTTCATCAATTTTATATAATTCTGCAGCTTTACTAAATGACATTTTTTCCCCAATCATCACATTTTGTTTCCGTGAAAACCATGTATAATCGTGCCATCCCTTTGTAAGTTGTGTAATGTTTTTATCTTCAGTATTTATTTTATATATCTGAAAGGTAGCTTTTATTCCGCTTATGAAATATATATCTTTACAGTCTTCACTCCAGTTCATATGAGAAACACTCTGATCGAAATCATCTGTTAAATTCTTTCGGGTATTTTTTTCAAAATCATAAACTATGAGACGTTCCTTATCTGATTCGTAACCCGGAGTTGACATACTTGCCCAGCAAATCTTTTTTCCATTGGGAGAAAAAACTGGATAACGATCATAACCAGGCATTCCTTCAGAAAGATTAATAGTTTTACGGGTTTCTAAATCATAAATATAAATGTCGGAATTTGTACTTAATGCCTCTTCCTTACCTTTAAGTTTCCTGCTGGTATACGCTATCTTTCTACCATCGGGCGACCAGCTTATTTCTGCTGCATCGTAAAAAGGGGCCAAGGGAGTATTATAAGGCTCTCCTTCATTAATATCCACAGGATTTTGAATAGATTTCCCATCGTATTCGGCCACAAAAAGATGGCTATTTGTATAATCCCACCAGGTATCCCAATGGCGATACATCAAATCGGTATAAACTCTACCTGTGGAAAGTGGTAAGTCGGGGTACCTATCCTGAGCGGAAGAATCGGTTTTAACCCTCATAGTAAAATAAACTTTATCTCCCTTTGGAGAATATGAAAATATTTCAATATCACCCTTAAGATTACTAATTTGCTTAACTTTTTTTCCATCCTTGCTTACTTCCCATATTTGACTACTCCCACTTCTTGTAGATAAAAAACCTATTTTTTTTCCATCTGATGTCCATTGAATATTACTTTCTGATTCAATTGTATATGTGAGTTGTTTCGGTTCGCCACCATCAACGGAAATTATGAAGATCTCAGAATTACCTTTATTCTTACTTAAATCGTACCTTTTCACCACAAAAGCAACTTCCTTCCCATCGGGCGATAAGGCAACCTCAGTAATTCGCCCAAATTTCCAGAGTATTTCAGGCGTTAAACGTTTGTTGAGGATTTCCTTTTCTGTTAAAGGTTGATGAAAAAAATAATTCTTATCAGTATTTCGACAAGAATAAAGTAGCACAATAATTCCTATTAGTATGACTTTATAAGTATTCATGTATTTCAATATTTATAATTAAAGCAAATATATCAAATTATTTAAATTTAAAATTTTCATAATATATATTTTTCCCTCTATTATATAGGCATTACATTCGAATATTTGAAACATGAAGTACCATTCAAAAAAAAACAAATTTTTTAAAAAATATAGGGGATATGAAAGAGAAATAGAATAGATAAAAATTTTAAAAAAAAGACTGGACTTCCTTTTTTAAAAATTCAATGGCAATGGTAGTGGGTAATTTTTGATATTCACCTGCATTTTCGAGAATTTTTTTGCTTAGCTCAATGGCAGGTGCTTTAGGGTCGGTTTGTTGAGCAGCACCATTGATGATCACAGTAATTTGTTGACGAGCATTTTTAACCATCTCCCATGCTCTAGCAGAGATGTAAACTTGTTGTGATATATTATGCTCATACTCAGAACGAATTGTTGTTAGCAATAGAGAATGTAATTGCATAGCTGTAATTCCCGATTGATTTTGTCGGGTTAAGAGAGATTCGGGAGAAATACGTTCGAGCATTAGAGTAAGACGTTCGTATGCCTGTAATCTTAAAGGTAAAAGCATTTCTTGATTTTTTAGTAATAGCTCGGCTTTACGTTCCCTATCGGCACTTTTTAGAAAAGAACTAACCAATATAATGGAAACAGTTGAATTTAAAACAATTACCACTGAAAATATGATTAATATTAGTTCAAAATTATTCATCGTTTCAATTAATGTTTATTTCCATTATTTTCAATCATAGCTCTTGATTTCTGTCCTAAATATCCTCCATGATGTCGTTTGGCATATTCTTCATGAGTAAAATTAATTTTTTTCATAAGAAGAACAACAATGACATCACCTATTACAGTCATCACAGTAGTGGAAGTGGTAGGTGTAAGACCAAGAATACAAACTTCTCTGGGATTTCCTGTGTGTAATAACACATCGGCTTGTTTTGCCATATCGGCTGTTGGATTACCTGTAATAAAAATATAGGGAATATGAGGGTACAAATTTTTAGCTAAGGATATTAATTCAACAATTTCACGAGTTTTACCTGAATTTGAAATAAGTAATAATACATCATTTACCTGAAGCATACCTAAATCGCCATGTTGTGCTTCGGCAGGATGCATAAATACTGCAGGCGTACCTGTTGAACTTAACGTTGTAGCAATGTTAAGAGCTATTTGTCCGGCTTTACCCATTCCACTAGCTACTACTTTGCCTTTTTTAAGATGAACATGCTGATAAATAAGTTCGGTAGCTTTCTCAAAAGCATCACTTATGGGTATGTTTAGTATAGCATTAGCCTCGTGATGAAGTATTTCTTTTATTTCTTCAAACATAATATTTATATTGTTGACCATCAAAAATACAAAACTAATATCATATTCTGTTATCTTTGCGAGAAAATTTAAAAAGTATATGTTACTTGAAAAAAATCTTACCGAATTAGTTAAAGATGCCATTGCATCTCTTTATAAACTGAATATTCAGGATGAGGTTATAACTTTTCAAAAAACCCGCAAAGAATTTAAGGGAGATATCACACTTGTTGTATTTCCACTTGCCAAATTAATAAAAAAATCTCCAGAATATTTAGCTCAAGAATTAGGTAGTTATATTCAAAAAAATACAAGCATTATAAAAACTTATAATGTAATAAAAGGATTTTTAAATATTGAAATAAGCGACATTTTCTGGATAGAATTGTTAATTAAAATTTCAAAAGATGAAAGAATGGGTGTTTCTCGAACTGCCACACCAAAATTTATTATGATCGAATATTCTTCACCCAATACAAATAAACCCTTACATTTAGGGCATATCAGGAATAATTTACTAGGTGACTCTATTTCACGACTTTTACAATTTGCGGGGCACAAAATTATAAAAGTTAATTTGGTCAATGACAGAGGAATTCATATCTGTAAATCGATGTTGGCCTGGAAGAAATTTGGCAATGGCGCCACTCCCCAAACAACAGGTATAAAAGGGGATCATTTGGTAGGCGATTATTATGTTAAGTTCGATAAAGAATATAAACATCAGGTAGAAGAGTTGGTAAAACAAGGGATGAATGAGCAGGAAGCTAAAAAGCAAGCCCCTATAATGCAGGAAGCACAGGAAATGCTTCGCAAATGGGAAGCTGGTGATCCCGAAGTTTTGGCATTATGGAAAATGATGAACGAATGGGTATATGAAGGTTTTGATATAACGTATAGAGATCTTGGTATAACTTTCGATCGTATATATTATGAGTCTCAAACATACATGCTTGGAAAAAATATTGTGCTGGAAGGATTAAAAAAAAGCATATTATATCAAAAAGAGGATAATTCAATATGGGCAGACCTTACCGATTATGGACTCGATCATAAAGTATTACTTCGTTCCGATGGAACATCGGTATATATGACTCAAGATATAGGCACTGCTCACCAACGTTTTACTGAATATCCCATTGATGAACATATATATGTGGTAGGCAACGAGCAAAATTATCATTTTCAAGCCCTGATAGCGGTTTTAAAAAAATTGGGTTACCCATGGGCTGATAAAATAATTCATTTATCCTACGGGATGGTAGAACTGCCCGAGGGTAAAATGAAATCGCGTGAGGGTACGGTAGTAGATGCCGATGATTTAATTGAAGATATGATAAATACCGCCCGACAGATGTCGGAACAATTGGGTAAACTCGATACTATATCGAATGAAGAAAAAAATTCTATTGTTCGCATGGTAGGGATGGCTGCTTTGAAATATTTTATTTTAAAGGTCGATCCCAAAAAAAATATGATTTTCGATCCCAAAGAATCCATTGACTTTAACGGTCATACCGGTCCATTTATTCAATACAGTCATGCTCGTATTCATTCGATCCTTAGAAAAGCCAAAGAACTTAATATTTCAATTACAAATATCCCTGCCAAGGAAATTTTTGAACTCAATGAAAAAGAACGCAATCTCATTCAAATACTTTATAATTTCTCTTCTGTTATTCAACAAGCAGTTGATGAGCTTAGTCCCGCCGTTATAGCGAATTATTGTTACGAATTAGCCAAACAGTTTAATCAGTTTTACCACGAACTCCCAATTTTAAAAGAGAATGATGAATATAAACGAGTTTTCAGATTAACACTATCTCAAGCTACTGCCGATGTTCTCAAATCGGCTATGAACATTTTGGGAATAGATATGCCCGAAAGGATGTAATTAATCTTTTCTCAAATATTCCAAACTTCTATTCTCCATGTTTTTAATTATTAATTAACTTTTTATGTTTAAAATTCGTTGGGTTACCAGCTTTGAACTAATAATTGCCATAGGTAATCCTGCACCAGGAACCGTAGAAGCACCTACGTAATATACATTTTCATATTTTTCATCATAATTGGCAGGACGAAAAGCGCCTATTTGCAACAAGTGATGCGATAATCCCAAGCCAGCCCCCATATACAAATTAAAATGTTTTCCCCAATCTTCCGGAGTAAAAGCTTTTTGAAAAATGATATTTTTTGAAATATCGTAACCTATTCGTTCTGAAAGGTCTTCAACGATACTATTTATAATTTCGTTTTTATCACTCCAGTCTTTTTTATAGAGTAAATTGGGTACTGGACATACTATAAATAAGGCTTCACAACCCTCAGGGGCACATGTATTATTATATTTTGAGATTACATTAACATAATAGTATGGTTTTTCAAGGGTACCTGGATTATGCATAACCCCCATTGCGTATTGTTCATAATTGTTTCCAATAAAATAATTATGATGATCGAGCTGAGGGAGTTTAGTATTTATGCCAAGGTAGATGGTAAGATATCCCATTGTCCATTGCATCTTTTTTAATTTTTTTTCAGAGAATTGTTTTCTACGAAATACCTTACCCCTGAAAAATGCAGCATCGGAATTAATAACGAAAATATCTGCTTTCCATTTCTTCTGGTTCTGGTCTATGAGAAAAGTAATTTTATTATCGATTTCAATGTAATCTACTATTTCGGTATTATAGTGGAAACTAACATTATACTTTTTTAATTCATTAATCATACTTTCAACGATAGCATACATTCCTCCTCTAACATTGTAATATCCATTATACAAAAATTCGATATACGAAAGTAATGTATACACAGCATTGGTATCGAATGGGGTACGACCCAGAAAGAATGCTATAAGTGATACAATTTGTCGAGCTTCTTTTGATTTGAAATATAATCCTGTTTGCGCCCAAAATGTTCTAAGTAGTACAGGCAAATGAACAGGATTTACCTTCGCTAATGCAGCAAGATATTGGGGTATACTGTCGAAATTTTGTTTAATTACATTATCGACAGTATCGTTATACAACGATTCACATTTTTTAAGATAGGCAATTAATTTATTTTTAAAGCCGGGTTCAATACCATTAAATTGTTTACTTAATTTGTCGATATCTTTGTATATTATAAAACTTTTGTTGCTACCTCTTAGATGCACAGTATAAAGTGGGTCGAGTTCAATAAACTCGAAGGGAATAGAAATACCACAGTCGCTGGCCAATTCTTCAAACTCATATGGCATACTAAAAAAGCTTGGTCCAACATCGAAGGTAAAGCCATTCTCTTTTAGTTGATTGAGTCGTCCTCCGGGTTGATGATACTTTTCAACAAATACTATTTCATATCCTCTTGAGGCCAAACGAAGTCCTGTGGCTAAACCACCTAAGCCTGTACCTATAATCAATACTTTTTTACTCATTTTTTTAGTTTATTTAATATTTTAACATACAAATGATTTTTAACCCAATCAAAATCTGGTTCTACAGTTAATGCTTTAAGACAATACCTTTTGGCTTCCTCATATTGTTCAAGTTCATAATAGTTGTTTATGATGGCCACCAATAAATTTAAATAATTCCAGTTTTTCTCATATTTTCCATGATCTGATTCGTATAGCTTTATAGCTTTAAGATAATTCTCGAGCGATATAACTTTTGAACCACCAACAACAACAGGCATGTGAAAATATACATTACCAAGCTGAAAATATGCAAATCCATTCTTATTATTTGCATGAACAGCTTTATTTGCATATGCCAAACTTCTTTTTCCAATCAAAGGTGCCTTGTAATGATGTATTCCTATTTCAAAACCAATAAATGCTGATTTATAGGCAAAATATTGTGATTCGCTAAGATTTTTATTTTTTGATAATTCAAGATTGACATAGGCTTTTTTAAGGTATTCCTCTGCCTCTTTACTCTTTTTATTGCCTATACACCAGGCAACATAACCATACTGGAAATTTATGAGTTCATATAAAGTGTTAGCAGATTGATTTTTGACATTTTCAAGGGAATCTATTATGCGTTTCCAGCTTATCATATCACCTTTTATGTACGATTTATAAATTGCATTGTTGCTTTGTCCCCATAAATTTGTATTAATCAATGATACTATTATGAAACATAAATATTTCTTTCTTTCCATAAATATATTTTTTTCTTTTTAATTAATAAGGATTTTAACATAACGTGAAACATGAAAACCATATGCATTGGAAAAAATAAACAAGTGATAATAGGATTCTGTTTGCATCTTATAGCATATAAAAACTGTATAAGGATGAATAGAAGAAAATATAAGATTAACAAATTCTGATTATAATATATAACAGGAATAAATCCCAATGCAGCCAGAATCCAAAAAATAAAAGCAATTAAAGGTATATTACCAAAAAACATAAATATATTTTTTGAAAATCCATTTAATGCCTCGCTATATGATTGATACATTCTACATTGTATTCTTTCTTCTCCAATGATACAGGCTATATTAAGTTTTAATTTTTTATAAAATCTGGCTATTTGTATATCCTCCACGGGGGATTTTTTAAATTTTTCATGAGGAAATAATTTTTTGTAAGTATTTGCCTCAAAAAGTAAAAATTGTCCGTTAGCAGCTGCATGTGAGGCAAATGGAGAGATTTTTACAAAAATCAGTGGCAGTAAGGTTAATAAAATGTAATGCATTAATGGAATCGTAGCTTTTTCGCCCCAACTATTTTGAATTTGATAGGGAAATATAGATAAAAGTTTCAAATTGTTCTTTTGGGCATAAGAAACTACATCAGCAATTATATTATTACTTATAATTACGTCGGCATCGAGAAATATAAGATAATTACCTTGCGCATTTTGAGCTAATTGATGACAAGCATAATTTTTTCCCAACCATCCATGGGGAAGTGCACGAGAATTTATAAGTTTTATTCTACTATCCCTTTGAAGATAGTTTTTAACGATTTTTTCTGTATTATCGTTCGAATTATCATTAAAAACAATAATTTCAAGTTGTTCATCTTTACTTTTAATAATTGAATTGAGTAATTTACCTATATTGTTTTCTTCATTTCGAGCAGGAATAAGAATCGATATTTTTTCCGACGATATGTTGTTTGTTTTTGTAATTTTCTGAGAAAATAAAAAATTAATCAAAACATTAAAAAATTGAAAACCTATAAAAACAATTGATATATAGGAAAGATACTCTATCATAGGGTAATGCTTTTTTGTTCATAAAGTGCATTAGTATAAAAATGGTTATATTCGTATTCAATATCTGATTTTCTTAAATATTCGGTATTATATGACTTGAAATAAGTAAAAAGTTGTGGTTTTGGGTTATCGAGAAACTCAATAAATTGGGCTACAAATAATACTTGAACATCTGAACAACAGCGATTTAGAATATATTTAACACCTTGTTTAAAATGTATCTCCGATTGATATATAGAATGGATTTTACCCTGTGGAAAAATTAATACCAAATTTTTTCTATTTTTCAATAATTCAAGGGTATAATTTAAACTATCAATTATATTTTTTGTACCGGGTATCACAGAGTAGCCCCCCGTATAACGAAAATACCAGTATTTTTTTAGTTGTTTTTCGTCCATCAAAAAATTCAACGATCTATGAATTATTTTTTGATTCAAATATTGGATCCAGAAACCATCCCACCAACTGATATGATTTGCAATTACTAAAACAGCATTACCATTATCAAGAAATTCACCTTTATGATGAACTTTTGAAAAATTCTTTTTAATCATATAATTACCCAACCATGTAAAAAAAGGGTAAATAAAAATATGATGACTTGATTTGATCATTTTATATAGGAATAAAGAAGATTTAAAAATGAAATAAATACAAACTGACCAATATATAAAATCAAAGTAACAGGATTATTGGTATTTATTTTAAATAAAGTAAATAGAATATTGAATAAAAATCCTAAAATCCACCATGCTATATAATTCCGTATAGGAACTACATCATATTCCCAATACCACATTTTCAGGTGCGGTGCAACCCCTTCAAGTACGATATCGTAAATCAGCATAAGCGTTGGGGCTAGTAACAACACTAAATACTTATTATAAGTAATTTTTTGAGCAATACTATTTGAAATATAAGTAAGAAATAGCCAATTAAACCCTATCAATAAAGGGGTATCAAAAATTTTCATTCCAAGCGCTGTGCCGTATTGGTAATTTCCGAAAATAACCCCGGTTTTTACTCCTATTACTTCTATAAAAAAACTCGATAATATTACAAGTAAAAACAAAATCAAATCTTTATAGCACATTTTTTCGTGATAAACGATAAGCAAATAAATTCCTAATAAAATTGCCAGAGGGTTTATTTGTAGAAAAAAATTGTAAGTAATAGGTACTGCAAAACCTACTACTCCAACAAAGTAAAAAATAATAATGAACTTTCTTATATCCGTTAAGGTAAAAGAATTTTTAGGTAACAGGAGTAAAGTTTTAATCCTGTTCAAACCAAAAAATTTTTGAGATATCGAAACCATATTTTTCAGCCAGATTAAGATATTTTTGCTTGATTTCATTGGGAATTGATTTTTCTCTTGCAAGAATCCAAAGATATTTAAACGAATTTACACAAACCAATGCATACTTATACTTGTTATCTAAAGCAATAAAATTATAACTTCCATAGAAGGGACAAAAAAAGAACATTTTAAATATTCCTGTATTTTCATCGCTTACAAAGTGTGCTTTCCCTTCAACCTTTTTCCATTTTTTTAATTAATAAAATCATATCCACTATTTATTACTTTAATACTTCCATCGTTATTTAAAGAATACACTGCAGTGTTATTTTTCAAATCTTTTTCAAACCTATTATCTAAACGAGCTATCTCATACCATTTGCCCAGATAATTTTCTTTGTTGAAACCTGTAATGGGTTTGATACCCTTTGGAAGGAATAGCATAGGAGGTAAAAAATAAAAGGGATAACAGTGTTAAAAGAAGAATTTGCATTACATTAGATTTTTTGATATTCTTGAATAACTCGATCAATGATTAAACGAAACCAGATGGTATAATTTAAAGGATTTTCTTTTATATCTTTTAGCAACTCATCCAGATCAACATATTTATAATCTTCCACTTCATCTTTATTAGGTTTGGGAATTTCGTTACTATAAGCTACAAAAACATGATCAAATTCGTGTTCGATTAAGCCATTTTCAAGTTGTTCTTTATAAATAAAATCAAATAATTTATGAACATTTGAAAGGGTTATTCCCATTTCTTCCTTTAGGCGTCTAATAGCAGCCTTTTCGTTAGATTCTCCAGGAAAAGGGTGAGTGCAGGCTGTATTTGTCCATAGGCCAGACGAGTGATATTTTTTTAATGATCTACGTTGCAACAAAAGTTTATTTTCATCATTAAACACAAATACCGAGATAGCTCTATGTAATATCCCTTTTTCGTGAGCCTCCATTTTCCCCATCACTCCTATGGGATTATCATTCGCATCCACTAATATCACTTTATCTTCCATTCAATATAAATTTAGTTTATACATAATCCATGTCCTGATCATCATAAAGTATTTGC